>Ga0307510_10011676_pt1 | contig 10430 bp, 10 predicted proteins | sample 12_EM_MG_FD_207224 | JGI IMG/M metagenome (GOLD analysis project Ga0307510, IMG submission 207224) | Populus trichocarpa ectomycorrhiza microbial communities from riparian zone in the Pacific Northwest, United States - 12_EM | ecosystem: Host-associated > Plants > Roots > Unclassified | place...
TTGTGCTGAATGTGAAACCGCTTTCGCGAGCAGGCTCGCTCCCACATTTGCTTGATGTGGCCTCTAAAAATAATTATCCACAGGAGCGTGGAACATGCGGTGGGCGACGTATTTCGCCGTGTTGGCGTCTGTCTTGAGTGTCGGCCTGGCCCTGGGGGTCAGCATGCCGTTGGTGTCGTTGCGCCTGGAGGGTTGGGGTTACGGCTCTTTCGCCATCGGTGTGATGGCGGCGATGCCGGCGATTGGCGTGTTGTTGGGCGCGAAAATTTCCAGCCATCTGGCGGCACGCTTCGGTACGGCCAACCTGATGCGCCTGTGTCTGTGGGCTGGAGCGCTGTCCATCGGCCTGCTGGCGCTGTTGCCGAGCTACCCGATCTGGCTGGTATTGCGCCTGATGATCGGCGTGATCCTGACCATCGTGTTCATCCTCGGCGAGAGCTGGATCAATCAACTGGTGGTCGAGAACTGGCGCGGACGATTGGTGGCGCTGTATGGCAGCAGCTATGCGTTGAGCCAGCTCTCCGGCCCGTTACTGCTGGGCGCGCTGGGTACCGAGCATGATTACGGTTTCTGGGTCGGCGTCGGCCTGCTGCTGGTTTCGCCCTTGTTGCTGCTGGGCCGCAGCGGTGCACCCAGCAGCGAAGCGAGCAGCGTAACGTTCCGTGACCTGTGGGGATTCGCTCGTGAGCTGCCAGCGATTGCTTGGGCGGTTTCATTGTTCGCCGCGTTCGAGGCGATGATCTTGACGCTGCTGCCGGTGTATTGCCTGCAGCAGGGTTTTACCGCCGAGATTGCACTGGCGATGGTCAGCACGGTGGTGGTGGGCGATGCGCTGCTGCAATTGCCGATTGGCGCGTTGGCCGACTACCTGTCGCGGCGCACGTTGTTCGCCGGTTGTGCGCTGGTGTTGATGCTGTCGAGTCTGGCGATCCCGCTGTTGCTCGATACGCTGCTCATCTGGCCGCTGTGGGTATTGTTCGGGGCGAGTGCCGGCGGGTTGTTCACCCTGTCGTTGATTTTGATTGGCGAGCGTTATCGCGACGATGCACTGGTGCGGGCGAATGCGCATATTGCGCAGCTGTGGGGCGTGGGATGTCTGGTCGGGCCGCTCGCGGCCGGGGCGGGCAGCCAGTGGATCAATGGGCATGCGTTGCCGTTGTTGATGGCGATTGGGGCGTTTGGGTTGGTGATTTTGCTCTTGCGCCAAGGGGCATTCGGACCCATAACCGAGCCTGCCTAAGATCAAAAGATCGCAGCCTTCGACAGCTCCTACAGTTGCAATGCATTCGTTCTGTAGGAGCTGCCGAAGGCTGCGATCTTTTGCTTTTTAAAGCATTCGCTCAAGGCCGACAGTGGTGCTGAACCACGCGTTGAATCGTCGCCACCAACTCCCCGGCTCTTTGCTCAGTGTATGCATTTGGCCGTTGTCCTCAGTCACCCAGACGATCTGCCCGTTCTCAAGCTTCGCCTCATAGCTCAACGCTGGCGCCATGCCTTGCAAGGCCAGTTCGCGAACATGTTCGGCCAGCTCGGGGCTGTCGACCAAGACCCCGACTTCGGTGTTCCACAGCACCGAGCGCGGGTCGAAGTTGAATGAGCCGATAAACGATTTCTGCCGATCAAAGATCATTGCTTTGCTGTGCAGGCTTGAGTCCGAACCACGAAACGACTTGCTGTAAAACACATGCGGACCGCTGCCGTAGTTATCCCCAGGCTGGCGCCGAAGCTCATACAACTTCACGCCATGCTCCAGCAGAGCTTTGCGATACGGCGCATACCCGCCGTGCACCGCCGGCACGTCGGTGGCCTCCAGCGAGTTGGTCAACAGGCTTACGGAAACCCCAGCGTCGGCGCGGCCGGTCAGGTACACCAGCCCCGGCTGGCCCGGCACAAAGTACGCCGAGATCATGATCAGTTCCTTGCTGACGCCGCGCAGCTCCGGGCCCAACTGCGTGGTCAGCAGCAATTGCGGATCCGGCTCACCCTTGGCCAACACCTTGCTCGGTGCATCCCACAACGCCTGATTCCACGCCCAGATCAGTTCTTTGCGCCAGATATCCATGCGCGGCGCGGTCTTGAACGTCATGAGCTGCTGATACAGCGCGTGATTCTGTTTACGGGTGTCTTCCAGCGATTCTTCCAGGCGGGTGCGAGTGTTCTGCAGATCCTTGGCGGTCGGTTGGCTGGTGAGGAACTCGTCGATCGGTTTGCTCAGCGCGCTGTTCCAGTACTGGTCGAAACTGTGCCCGAGTTGCTCGGCGACCGGCCCGACACTGAGCATGTCGATGTCGGTGAAATTCAGGTTCGGCTCGGCGTCGAAGTACTCGTCGCCCAGATTGCGCCCGCCGACGATGGCCACGCTGTTGTCCGCCAGCCACAGCTTGTTGTGCATGCGCCGATGTTGCAGCGACAGATTGAACAAGCGCCCCGCCGCGCGGGTGACGCCGGTGCTGCGGCCCAGATGCAGCGGGTTGAACAGGCGAATCTGAATCTGTGGATGCGCCGCCAGTGTCGCGATGATCTGGTCGAGGCCATCGCTGGTGGTGTCGTCGAGGAGAATGCGCACACGTACACCACGATCGGCAGCCTTGAGCAGTTCCTCCACCAGCATCCGCGTGCTGATGCCGTCGTGGACGATGTAGTACTGCAGATCCAGACTGCTCTGGGCGTTGCGGATCAGTTCGGCGCGCGCGGTGAACGCCTCGCTGCTGTTGGACAGCAGGCGAAAACCCGAGCGGCCTTGATAGGGCGCCGCTTGTGCCTGAATCGAACGACCGAAGCTGGAATCGGAAGCCGGCAACGCCTGACTGGATTCGCGCGGAACATCGAGACTGGCACAGCCGCTCAGGAACGAGGCGAGTAACAGCAAAGCGAGAAGGGGCTGTCTGAAGCTCACGTAGGGTCATTCCGATTGGCGGCTAGGGTCGGCATATGGACGCGGTTCTCTGGAAAAAGGTCAGTCGGCTTCGGCCAGCAATCTGACGGCTGTCTCGCCGACTTTGCGCACCGCCTCTTCGATCTGCGCTGTCGGTTTGGCAGCGTAGTTCATCCGCAGGCAATTGCGGTATTTGCCCGAGGCGGAAAAGATGCTGCCGACGGCAATCTGTACGCCTTGGTCGTGCAACTCACGATTCAGTTTCAAGGTGTCGAAACCTTCCGGCAATTCGACCCACAACATGAAGCTGCCTTGCGGCCGACTGGCGCGGGTGCCTGCCGGGAAATAGCGGGTCACCCAATCGATCATCAGGTCGCGGCTGCGCTGGTATTGCGTGCGCATCCGCCGCAAGTGCGGTTCGAAATGACCGGCCTTGAGGAATTCGGCGATGGCGATCTGCGGCTGCGGTGCGGTCGATCCGGTGCTGATGTATTTCATGTGCAGCACGCGTTCGAGGTATCGGCCCGGCGCGACCCAGCCAATACGCAGCCCTGGCGCCAGGGTCTTGGAAAACGAACTGCACAGCAATACGCGGCCGTCTTCGTCGAAAGATTTGATCGTGCGTGGGCGCGGGTAGGTGTAGGCCAGTTCGCCATACACATCGTCTTCGATGATCGCCACGTCGAAGCGCTGCGCGAGGTTGAGCAGAGCGCGTTTGCGCGACTCCGGCATGATGTAGCCGAGCGGGTTGTTACAGTTCGGGGTGAGCTGGATGACCTTGATCGGCCATTGTTCCAGCGCTAGTTCCAGGGCTTCGAGGCTGATGCCGGTGAGGGGATCGGTGGGGATTTCCAAGGCTTTCATGCCCAGACCCTTGAGGGTCTGCATGGCGCCGTGAAAGCTTGGCGAGTCCACCGCGACAATGTCGCCCGGCTCGCAGATCGCGTGGATGCTGGTGGACAGCGCTTCATGGCAACCGGTGGTGACGACCAGGTCGCTGGCGCTCAACTGGCAGCCGGAATCAAGCATCAGTCTGGCGATCTGCTCGCGCAATTCGAGGGTGCCGTGGATGTTGTCGTAATACAGACCGGGCATGTCCTGGCGGCGGCTGATCCGCGCCAGCCCGCGCAGCAGCGGTTTCATCGTTGGCGAGCTGATGTCGGGCATGCCGCGACCCAGTTGCACGACATCCTTGCGCGGCACTGCGCGAATCAACTCCAGCACCTGATCCCATTGCGAAATCTCCACTGGCCGTTGCGCCGGGCGGCCAACGGCGGGCAGCTCCGGCAGTTCGCGGCCAACCGGCACAAAGTAGCCGGACTTGGGCTTTGGCGTAGCCAGACCGCTGTCTTCCAGCATGCGATAAGCCTGTTGCACCGTGCTCAGGCTGACCCCGTGTTCGACGCTCAAGGCACGTACAGACGGCAACCGATCGCCGGGTCGATAGAAGCCGTTTTCGATGCGCGTGCCGAGCAATTCGGCAAGGTTTACATAAAGGGTCATGGCTCTGCCTCGGTGCGATGATTCGATAAACCAGTACAGATGCGGCAGAAATCGACAATTCAGTCTTCAGGGCGGCAAATCTGTATGGAGTTAATACAGTTGCTTTGAATCTGTAACGGTTTTGCTTGCCCGCGCATCATGGAATCTCTGGCTACCCAAGTAAACAGGAGCAACGAAAATGAACGGCTTGAGCGATGTGCGGCTGACGTTACACAGTCAGGAACTGGCGGCAGGGCAGAAGGACAACGCGCGCAATCTCATGCGTAACGCGCCATCCGGCCTGAGTCGCTGGAATCTGTTCTGGCATCGTCTGCACACGCGAAAGGCGTTGCTGGCGCTGACGGCGGATCAGCTCAAGGACATCGGGCTGACGCGTGAACAGGCGCAGGAGGAGGGGTTGAAGCCGTTCTGGCGGATCTGATAACCACTGATCGTTCCCACGCTCTGCGTGGGAACGCCGCCCCGGACGCTCCGCGTCCGCTGTGACGCAGAGCGTCACTGGATGCATTCCCACGCAGAGCGTGGGAACGATCAATCAGACCAACTCTTTCATCCGATGCCACAACATCCCCAACGCCAACAGCGGCGAACGCAAATGCTTGCCGCCCGGGAAAGTGATGTGCGGCACCTTGGCAAACAGATCAAAGCCACCGCTGTGCCGCCCGCTGATCGCCTCGGCGAGCAACTTGCCCGCCAGGTGCGTGGCATTCACCCCGTGTCCGGAATACGCCTGGGCGTAATACACATTTGGCTGATCCGCGAGCCGGCCAATCTGCGGCAAACGGTTTGCGCCGATACCGATCATCCCGCCCCACTGATAATCGATCTTCACCCCGGCCAATTGCGGGAATACTTCGAGCATCTTCGGCTGCATGTAGGCGCCGATATCCTTCGGATCCCGCCCCGAATAATGACAGGCACCGCCGAACAGCAAACGATGATCGGCCGAGAGCCGGTAGTAATCCAGCGCGACACGTTGGTCGCAGACCGCCATGTTCTGCGGCAGCAGGCTGTGCGCCTGTTCTTCGCTCAACGGTTCGGTGGCGATGATGTAGCTGCCGGCGGGCAGGACTTTGCCGCTGAGTTGCGGGTTCAGATCATTGAGATAGGCATTGCAGCCGAGCACCAGCGTTTTCGCGCGTACCAAACCGTGGGCTGTATGGACTTTGACTTCGGGGCCGTAATCGATACGCGTCACTGCGGAGTGTTCAAACAGTTTGACGCCCAATTGCTGCGCCGCTGCCGCTTCACCCAGCGCCAGATTCAGCGGATGCAGATGTCCTGAACCCATGTCGATCAATCCGCCGACATAGCGCTTGGAGCCGACCACCGTGTGCATATCGTTGGCTTGCAGCAAGCGGGTTTTGTAGCGATAGCCAAGGCCACGCAATTCTTCGGCGTCTTCGGCAAAGCCTTCGAGGTCGGACGGTTTGTTGGCGAGGTCGCAGTAGCCCCAGGTCAGGTCACAGGCAATCTGAAAACGCTCGACGCGCTGACGAACGATTTCCACCGCTTCCAGGCCCATGAGTTTCATCGCGCGCACGCCGTCGGCGCCGATGACGTTGGTGAACTGATCGAGGCCGTGGCCGACGCCGCGAATCAACTGCCCGCCGTTGCGGCCACTGGCGCCCCAGCCGATCTTGTGTGCTTCCAGTAGCACCACGCTGAGGCCGCGTTCAGCCAGTTCCAGTGCCGTGTTCAACCCGGAAAAACCGCCACCAACCACGCAGACATCAGCCACCATTTCACCTTGCAGCGCAGGATGATCCGGCTGCGGCAAGCTGCTGGCGGCGTAATAAGAGGCAACGTGGGGTTGGCTCGCGGGGGAGTGGGCGCGGGCAGTCATGGGCGTCATCCAACGGCTAAGGTGTCGAGAAAATTTGACGGAGCATAAGCCGCACGCCCGAACGTGGGCAACACTGGTCGGCCGGCGGTGTCTGGATCAGGGCTTTTGCGGCACAATTGGCGCCTATTCCACCTTGGTTACCGTTTCGATGAGCTGCAACAGCCAGACAGTCCGCACCTTGCGTCAGCAGATCCCCTCGTTCGAGTGCGTGCCCGGCTGCCACGACTGCTGCGGGCCAGTGACCACTTCGCCGGAAGAAATGTCCCGCCTGCCGCGCAAGACCCGCGCCGAGCAGGATGCGGCGATGGAGGAGTTGAACTGTGTGCATCTGGGGCCGAATGGCTGCACGGTGTATGAGGAGCGGCCGCTGATTTGCCGGTTGTTCGGTACGACCAAAACCTTGCCTTGTCCGAATGAGCGGCGGCCGGTGGAGTTGATTCATCCGCGGGTGGAGAAGCAGATATTCGAGTACATGACGGCGAATCGGCAGGTGTTGGTTTAGTCGTAGCGTTTCATGATCATTCCCACGCTCTGCGTGGGAATGCAGCCCGGGACGCTCTGCGTCCCAAATGCCGGACGCGGAGCGTCCGAAGAGGCATTCCCACGCAGAGCGCGGGAACGATCGTCGCGGTGCTCAGTCTGGAATCGGCAGGCTCAGGCTCTCCTTCACCTCTTCCATCACGATATAACTCTTCGACTCCCGCACATGCGGCAGCTTCAGCAGAATGTCGCCCAGCAGCTTGCGGTACGAGGCCATCTCGGAAATCCGCGCCTTCACCAGGTAGTCGAAATCCCCTGACACCAGATGACACTCCAGCACGTGCGGCAATTTCAGCACCGCGCGGCGGAACTCTTCGAAAGTGTCGCCGGATTTGTAGTCGAGGCTGATCTCGACAAACACCAGCAAGCTACCCTTCAAGTGCTGCGGATTCAGCCGGGCGTTGTAGCCCATGATGATTCCTTCGCGCTCCAGACGCCGTACCCGCTCGGTGCACGGCGTGGTGGAGAGGCCGACCTTTTCCCCGAGTTCGGTAAAGGAAATCCGCCCGTCCGCCTGCAGGATCCGCAAGATGTTGCGGTCGATCTTGTCCAGCTCACGTTTGGTCTGAGTGTTGGTACGCATAGGGGATGCGCCTCCGTGAAAAGGGTTTTTGCCGAGAATTGTCGCCAAATATAGGCGCTTATATAGTGAAAAGCACTGGCATTTCTTTTTTACACTGCGCGCATCATTGCTCTAACAATACAGCTCGGCGAAAAGCCGCGATGAGGGATACAAAATGCGCGTTATGGTCTTGGGTAGCGGCGTCATCGGTACCGCCAGTGCTTACTATCTGGCCCGTGCCGGGTTTGAAGTGGTGGTGGTCGACCGGCAGCCCGCTGCGGCCATGGAGACCAGTTTCGCCAACGCCGGCCAGGTCTCGCCGGGCTACGCCTCGCCGTGGGCCGCGCCGGGCGTACCGCTGAAGGCGATCAAGTGGCTGCTGCAACGCCACGCCCCTCTCGCGATCAAGGCCACCGCCGACATCGACCAGTACCTGTGGATGGCGCAGATGCTGCGCAACTGCACCGCCAGCCGTTACGCGGTGAACAAGGAGCGCATGGTGCGTCTGTCCGAGTACAGCCGCGACTGCCTCGATGAATTGCGCGCCGAAACCGGCATCGCCTACGAAGGCCGCAGCCTCGGCACCACTCAATTGTTCCGCACCCAGGCGCAACTGGATAACGCCGCCAAAGACATCGCCGTGCTGAAAGAATCCGGCGTGCCGTTTGAAGTCCTCGATCGCGCCGGCATTGCCCGCGTCGAGCCAGCGCTGGCAGGTGTCACTGACATCCTCGCCGGCGCCCTGCGCCTGCCGAATGACCAGACTGGCGACTGCCAGATCTTCACCACCCGTCTCGCCGAAATGGCAGTGAAACTCGGTGTCGAATTCCGCTTCGGCCAGGACATCCAGAAACTCGACTACGCCGGTGATCGCATCAACGGCGTGTGGATCGACGGCAAACTGGAAACCGCCGACCGCTACGTGCTGGCGCTCGGCAGCTATTCGCCGCAATTGCTCAAGCCGCTGGGCATCAAGGCCCCGGTGTATCCGCTCAAGGGTTACTCGCTGACCGTGCCGATCACCAACCCGGCGATGGCTCCGACCTCGACTATTCTCGACGAGACCTACAAGGTCGCGATCACCCGTTTCGACAACCGCATCCGCGTTGGCGGCATGGCCGAGATCGCCGGTTTTGACCTGTCGCTGAACCCGCGCCGCCGCGAAACCCTGGAGATGATCGTCAACGACCTTTATCCTCAGGGCGGTAATCTGGCCGAGGCGAGTTTCTGGACCGGTCTGCGTCCGACCACCCCGGACGGCACGCCGATCGTTGGCGCCACGCCGTTCAAGAACCTGTTCCTCAACACCGGTCACGGCACGCTCGGTTGGACCATGGCGTGCGGTTCCGGTCGTTTGCTGGCCGACCTGATGGCAAAGAAAAAGCCGCAGATCAGCGCCGAAGGCCTCGATATTTCCCGTTACGGCAACAAGACCCAGGAGTCCGCAAAACATGTCAATCCAGCGCCAGCTCACCAATGAGCGCATGAGTCAGATCGTCAGCCACAACGGCACCGTGTATCTGGCCGGGCAGGTCGGCGACGACTTTGACGCCGGGGTTGAACAGCAGACCCGAGAGGTACTGGCCAATATCGAGCGCTTGCTCGATCTGGCTGGCACCGACAAAGAGCATCTGCTGTCGGCGACGATCTACCTGAACGACATCGAAGCACACTTTGCCGGGATGAACTCGGTGTGGGACCAGTGGCTGCCCAAAGGCGCCGCCCCGGCCCGTGCCACCGTCGAAGCGAAAATGGCCAAACCGAGCATTCTGGTGGAAATTTCCATCGTCGCCGCGCTGCCGTAACCGTTGTAAAGATCCCTCTCCCGGCGCTGTTGGCGGTTCACGTCGTCAGTCGGCGCCGGTTTTTCTTCCCATGACCGCCTAGAAGTCTGCCGCCATGCGTCCTGCCCGTGCCCTGATCGACCTAGAAGCCCTGCGCCACAACTACCGAATTGCCCGCGAAGTCACCGGCGCCAAGGCGTTAGCGGTGATTAAGGCGGATGCCTACGGCCATGGCGCAGTGCGTTGCGCGCAGGCGCTGGAAGCCGAGGCCGACGGTTTTGCCGTCGCCTGCATCGAAGAAGCGCTGGAGTTGCGCGCGGCCGGCATCAAGGCCCCGGTGTTGTTGCTCGAAGGCATCTTCGAAGCCGATGAGCTGGCGTTGATCGTCGAGCATGATTTCTGGACCGTGGTGCATTCGCTGTGGCAGCTCGAAGCAATTGAGCAGGCGACGCTGAGCAAGCCGATTACCGTGTGGCTGAAGCTTGATTCGGGCATGCACCGCGTCGGTCTGCATCCCAAGGATTACCCGGCAGCCTATCAACGGCTGCTGGCCAGCGGCAAAGTGGCGAAAATCGTCTTGATGAGCCACTTCGCCCGCGCCGATGAACTGCACGCGCAGAGCAGCACCGAGCAGGTTGCGGTGTTTGAAGCGGCGCGTCAGGGCCTGGCGGCGGAAGTCAGCTTGCGCAACTCGCCGGCTGTGCTCGGTTGGCCGCAGATTCACAGCGATTGGGTGCGCCCGGGCATCATGCTTTATGGCGCGACCCCGTTCGAAGAAGCCAACGCCGTGGCCGAGCGCCTGCAACCGGTGATGACCCTCGAATCGAAAGTCATCTGTGTGCGTGAGCTGCCCGCCGGCGAGCCGATCGGCTACGGCGCCAAATTCATCACCGACAAGCCGATGCGCATCGGCGTGGTCGCCATGGGTTACGCCGATGGCTACCCGCGTCAGGCGCCGACCGGCACGCCGGTTTTGGTGGCTGGCAAGCGCAGCCGCATTCTCGGTCGCGTGTCGATGGACATGCTCTGCATCGATCTGACCGATGTGCCGGAAGCCGACCTCGGTTCGAGCGTCGAATTGTGGGGCAAAAACATCCTCGCCAGCGAAGTGGCGCAGTGGGCCGACACCATTCCGTACCAGATCTTCTGCAACCTGCGTCGGGTGCCAAGGCTCTATTCCGAGGGTTGACGCCGCTGCGGGGGCCAAGTGTTGTAAATACTGAACGCTGTCGCCATGATAACGCTCAATATTCTTACAACATCAGGAGGCTCCCGCCTTGGACGTCGGTGAACGACTGCAATCGATCCGCAAGCTCAAAG
>Ga0307510_10011677_pt1 | contig 10429 bp, 26 predicted proteins | sample 12_EM_MG_FD_207224 | JGI IMG/M metagenome (GOLD analysis project Ga0307510, IMG submission 207224) | Populus trichocarpa ectomycorrhiza microbial communities from riparian zone in the Pacific Northwest, United States - 12_EM | ecosystem: Host-associated > Plants > Roots > Unclassified | place...
AAGCGCTCGTACTTTTAGCAGTTAGGCCTTAAGCCTAACTTGGTTTTCAATCCAAGACTTGTAGCTTCCACCCAGAACTCTCAGAGTCAGACAGCCTTACTTTGGTTAATCCATTTGACCGCGTTGTACTTCATAATTGTGAAGTACTCAAAGTCATAAGGCTCATCCCTTGTCGCTTCAAAGTGCCATTGAAGCTCTACCCCTTTCATCTCTATTCTCTACCTCAGGAGTCGCCCTTATCATCGGGGACTTTACTCTTATACTGCGTAGCCAATCGGTACCAAGCTACTCACGTGATCTATTGCCTCAGGAGGAGACCCCACTGAGCAATCCCAGTCGTCGCCAAACCAACCCACGCACGTCGCATCTTTAAGGCCCTTGGACCTTAACACAGGGGTAGGGATAGGATCATGTGAGGTCAGGTGAGGGAGTATCAGGTGATGTGCAGGTGACTTGGGAGCAGGTGATGTAGGATGGGTGACTTTGAGGAGCAGGTGATATAGGACAGGTGACTTTGAGGAGCAGGTGATATAGGACAGGTGACTTTGAGGAGCAGGTGACTGAAGTGGCATGTGACTGGTCATGTGGGTGGTCAGGTGACTAGTCATGTGATCGAGATGGATGGGTAGTTGGTCACGTGATGGGAAAGGCTTAGTAAGCAGGTGGAAAATGAAAAATGCACCCTGCGTAAGCCCAAGAACGTAACACTGATTTTTGTGTCTTCATCCATGGTTTGGATCTGTTCTTTGAGTGCGTCTCCCATCTGCTTTACAGTGGGCTTCGACTTTGGATAGGCATGTGCATCTCCCAACTGCTTTACAGTGGGCTTCAACTTTGGTTTGCATAGATTGATAATTCTAGCATGATCAGCCTCATTGAATTTGTGGGCATTGGCTGTGATAAACTCTTGTACCGCCTTGGTTTTCTGCAGTCCTAACGTGTGTTCAGGTGCTGTCATAAGCCCCTTGATTTTCTTAGCATCCAATAGTGCTGGTGGATTTATTTGATCCAGGTTTTCTTCCTTAAGAGCATCGAAACTATTGGCGCTCTTGTTCTCTTGGATCCTTTTGGTAAGTTGATCCATTGGTAAGATTCCCATATCTGGACAACTTCTAGTGGCTGTGACTTCTTATCAATCATGACTGATTTGGCATTTAATTCTGCAGTGACGTGTGTAGTGGCCCTTTTCATGGCAATGGGGGCACTCTCGACTTTTCATAAGTTTGTCTGATGGTGGTGCATACTTGTGGCCATTATCTTGTGGCTGCATAACCTTCTTGTAGAATTTGTGGTTGGCTTGGGAGGCTAAACCATAACCATGGTTCCTCCCGCTAAGGCATAGGGCGTTAACCTCAATAGGGTTCTTTGGTTCTGTGACAATCAGTGCTTTGATGTTGAAGATCTTGTATAGAGCTTTGCAAAGCATTGCCTTTGCATTGCCTTGTGATTGCATCTTTTGCACCTTTGTTTCTCCCATTGGTGATCCAGTGGTCTCCTGGTATGACCGATCTGTTGTTGGTTTAATTGCTCCAACTCCAGTGGTTGAGCGTCCTGTAGCTGTAACACCTTTTGGTCTACCAGTGGCCTTCTGGTCTTGGATATGGGGTGTGTGTCTTGTAGCAGCAACCACAGCATATGTCTTCGTGTTGTTTACAAGTGTCATCATGATGTCTTTGGATGGATGGGTAGGAGGAGGATAGGTGGATGGGTGTAGTGGATTTGAGTGAACCAAGGTCTTCTCCATGTGGGGGGATAACAGTGTGTATAAACCCAAGGCTGTCTGACTCAGGCTTCTTGCCCTATTGTCTGCCTCTTTGTTTCAAGGTTGGTATAGGTCTCAATTAAAGGACACCAAACCCAAGGGTTTGTGCAAGTCTCAATAAGGGACACCAACTCAAGAAACTTCACACTTTAGTTCAGTTTATGTGCTCTTTCCACTTCAACACCTGTGAGGGCACTTTAATCCTCCTACACAAGACTTTCGACTCCAGGTAAGGGAGGTCTTATGCAATAGATTCACAAAGTTGTGGACTGCAGAACCACCAGCACTAATGTATGGGGTAATGGAATAGGGGGTAGGGGGTGTGGCTGTCTGTGGTGGTTGTCTACTCACCAAGCTGGTGTGTCTAGAATAAAGCTTGACTTGTGTTAAGGCTTCAATAGGCCTTGATAGTATGACTTGTACTAAGAGTGAACTGGTGGCAAGTACTTTGAAGGAGTAGAAGTCTCTAGTGTTGCTAGAGACGACTCTGAGTGGCTTATGTAAGAAGTGGGAAAAGGGGAGGCACTTGGGGAGCTTTCAAGAACGTTGATATTGTTAATCAAGTCAAGCTTAGGGCTTGACTGTTGAAATACTGGGTGCTTATATACAGGTGGGGCCGCACACAGGCCATGGTCACTAAGGTAGGTACTTCTGGTCAAGAGGTGTCTGTCTGTATCGTATGGTAATCCGCAGATGAGTGCTGTGGTCTGTATGCATCGAACAATAGAGAATGAGTAAGGACAATAGAAAGGATCAAGGACAATAGAAAGGATCAAGGAATTGCCTAATTGATCCTAGACAATGGCGGCAGGTCATTCCAAGAAGAGAAGCATCGTCATGATGATAACCACAAGGTTTGAGGCCAATCCAGGGAGATCTGATCTCTGCGTACCTGTTTTGATCTAATGGGCATCTAGTGTAAGCAACTACCCTTTACAGTAGTCTGTATTGATGGAGACCCAATTAAGGGCCATGTTGCTAGCTGCATCATCTGCGGAGCTCTGCATGGATGAGGAGGTGTCTGTGGATCCTTCTAAGCATTCCATCTGGTTGCCCTGGCTTTGGGGCAAGGTGCCGACTAGGGGCGATGAGGCAGTAGGTGTGATTGACTGGTAACTGCCTTCACAACTGGTGTGTTGTCGTATGGGCACTGAGGAGGGACTTGTAGGTGACAGGGAGTGCTTGCAGGACACAGGACTGTTGGGCTGAGTGAGGTATTCCTTCCAGGGTGCGATAGGGGACTCTTCTGGGGACAAGGTGTGTGGGTTGCCTTCAGGGTTATCTGGATATTGGGTTGGCTCTGGTTCTATAGGTGGCGCATCCTCCATGGGACTGTCTGGGTCTTCTGCTGGTTGCTCTGCGAGCTGCTCCATTGAGGAGTACTGTCAATGATGGGTGCTCCAAGGGATAGGGGTAGGTGGCTGGACTGGTGGCAGGTCAAAGGATGGATAGATGGACATTGCAGGGGAAGGCAATCATGTCATAACAACTTGGGATGGTTTGGTCCATGGTGGCATAGCTGGTCTGGTCCACTCTGGTTTAGGTGGCAGGTCCTCTAGGGGTGATAGTGACGGTGGGTTCAATGGTAATGGTGCCTTTCCCATAAGCTCTGGTGGCGTAGCATCAGGGAAGATAACTGGTGGTTTGGTAGCTGGCTTTAGATCAAAGGATACGATGTTTGGTGTGGGCAGGGAGGGGTAGGGTAAATGAGAAAAATGGGGTGGATCATAACATATGGGGAGGCAGGGAGTAGGCATGAAAGGCCACCATGAATCAAGGCCTGGCATAGAGCTGAGATATCGCCACGGGAGGGCAAGCGAGCACTCAAGGAGCCAGAAAGAAAGCGACTGGGTGGGGGTCACCCATGAACTGAGGACTGCAGAGGGAGGAACTTGTCAGTGTACAGAAAGAAAGTGACCAAGTGACAACTCACCCCCTAGAGACTGCAGAGAAAGGGACACGCCAGGACACAGAATGAAAGCGACCTTGTAAGGGGCACAAGGTGGCAATGGCAGAGGGAAGGACATGTCAGGATATAGGAAGAAAGTAATAGAGGGATGGGACACACCTTCTGGAGACCGCAGAGGGGGAAGTGAGGATACAGGAAGAATGTGGCCAAGTGAGGGGCACCCTGGAGACTGTAGAGGGAGGGCATGCCAAATGCTTTGGTGTGGGGGTACTGGAGATAATTGAGGCCAGTGAGGGAATCATAGGTGGAACTGAAGGTTGTAGCATCAATAAAGTTGGGGCTCTTGGGGTGCTCAAGAACTTGCTTGAGGGGACCTGGTAGTGGAGCGAGAGAGTAGCGAGGGAAGAGTGGATGTGGGACTGCAGACTCACAAGCGACTGAGCACCCACACTGCATTCAACACCCTATTTCCTTATTTGTACAGGTCAATTTTTTTTATAATATGGCCAGGGGCTGGACTAACTAACTAACCCTGGGTCCCAGAATCCCAGTCTGAGACCCCCTTGGCTGTACCCCTTCTTACTCTCATCACCACTGTGCTTGATATTGTGCACTTCACAACTATTCAATAAAATTTCTCAATACTAGACTTTGCCTTTGCTTCTATATGATGCCACATAGCCTATTGCTGGCATAGATGTTTATTCCCATTTTTCTCTTTTTGTACTTACTTCACATATCAATCCCCCTCTATATATAAAAGAGTACCACCTGGCTTGTCAAGAGCAATCAGAGAATAGAGAAGGCAACTGCAGCCTCATATTCCCCTTCCATTTCTGTGTGATCCCCAACTGTATAATGACTTGCAAGCCTGCTTGTTACATTCCATGGGCTGTTTTTCTTTTCTTTATGCTTACCAATCCATTCTCATCACATGACTGCTTACCTGATACATCACCTGACTGCTTTCTTGCTTATCTGACCACTTTCTTGTCATCCTAGGAGTGCTAGCTCATTTCTAGGACCATTGTACTTGGTTCTGCGATCTTTAGTTTGCCAGCTCATACCTAGGATCCCTCTTCTAGTTCCAAATCATTCCTACTAACTGTTGTACTTGGTTTCCATCATTACTAGTATAGGTACTAGTAGTATTATTTCTTAGTCATGATAGCTGCCCTCATATATACAAGCCAGTCTTATTTCTAGAGTTGGGCCTTAAGCCTGACTTGGTTAATACCAATTCTTGTCACTTCAACTGTAAGACTTCTGAGTCTTTTCTTCACTTTCTTAAGTCATCTCAAAGGTCCCTTTGAGACTCTCCTTTCCTCTTGCTCATCTCTCAGGCCTTGGATTAAGTTCCACTTCATCCTTTTACCACCCACACTCTACTAAGGATCACAGTCCCTTGTAGTTACCTGTTACTGCCACTTGTATCTTTGCATATGTTATGCCTTAAGGCCATTGGACCTTAATACATAACCAGAAATGGCATGGTTGGGTTCCATGATAGTATATCCACAGGCAGTTCATTAGTTTACAAATCACCAAAATGTTTCATCAATTCTGGTACATGAAGCTACCTTAGCTGTGTATACAAGATGTTGAACCCTTGGGCATGCCAAAGGAGAGCACAGTAGATGCATGAAATGTACTCCAGGAAGGTTAATTTACCAAATGATCTGGGAACAGTCAGTTTAGCAAAGAGGGCAAAATACATGGGTTTGCAAGGAGTGTCTTTGGATGATAGGCAACAATGTCATTCAGGATAAATCAGACATGGAAAAGAAAATAGAAATTGCATACAAGAAAGAGAGAATGGAGCTGCAGTTGCCTGCCTTTCAGCAAGGCCAGGCAATGGTATTTATATGTCAAGGTTGATACCATAGGTACAAGTATGCTACAATTGAGCATAAGCAAAAATAAAAGAAATAAATAAGAATATTGTAGCCAGCAACAATCCTGCACAGCAATATAATCAGGGAACATTTGGTATTCAGATAGTAAAAGGGAAAGTAGAAAGGAGGCCTGAAATTTGAAAGGTGGGCAATCTGAGTATCTTCATATAGAACTGGACACAAGGTTCTTGGCAAGGTGAGATGATGTTGGATAGGGGAAGTGATAAGGGCAGTAGATGGTGGTGACAATGAGGGGATAGTTAAATTGTTGAGACAAGATGTATGTGCAAAGGTATTATTGACATGTCAAGTAACAGCCAAATCTGAGGCCAGTACAAGTCCACACCTTACAGTTACAAGGGGCTGGAGCAAGATACCACAGAGGGAGCATTGTAGTATACAGCTTTCAGATCACCACAATGTCAAATGAGAAGACTATCCAACTTGTCCAAAGATTTGCCCTGCAGTTTCAACAGTCTATGTAGCCCTGTTATAATGTATCCCACATAATCTAGGATTGTCCATAATAATGTACCACTGTGAATCCAAGGAACTTCTAGGACTCCACAACTGCTACAAACATTATAATGTACATCTCCCATTCCAAGCAGTGCCATTATAATGTACTCTCTACTGCATTATAACTCCCCCCTCTTGGAAACCCAGAGCTGCCAAGCAGCTACCCTCCTGTGTACACCCTGCCCCCAGCTGCCTCTGGTGATACAAGTTCGTCATTGTTGCTGTTGCTGACAGTGGGCATGCTCTACCCTACTGTCACTGCCATTTCCATCCTCGCTCTGGAGCACTGTGCTGTTACTTTCTCTGCTTCTGAGCTGGGCAGCGCTGGTAAGTTCTGAGGCCCAGATGTGGTCCCCAACAATGGCACAGATGCCATGTGCATGTGTGGTGAGCTGCTTGCATGTTGTGGTGCTGGGGCTGTGCCGCTGCTAAGCTGGGCAGTGCTGGTAAGTTCCAAGGCCTGCATGTGATCCCTGATGATGGCGCCGGTGCCATGTATGTGTGCAGTGTACTGATTGCATGTTGTGATGACAAGGCTGTACCACCACAAGCTGGATAGCACTTGCAAGTTCCAAGGCCCACATGTGGTCCTTAACAGTGGTGCCAATGCTAGTGTGTGTGTGGTATATGGCTTGTGCATCATTATGATGAGGCTGCATGGTTTCAGCAAGGGTGAGAGCATGGGTATTTGTGCAGGCAGGTCATAATAATGCATTGGGGGCTGTGTCCGTTGCTGTGTGGCTTTGGTGTTGGTGGTACAGTGGTGACGGCAGTGATGGTGATGATTGCAATGGTGACTGCAATGGCAATGTGATACGATGGTGGGGTGTGATGGCAACAAAGTGGGGGTGAATGGCAACAAAGCAGGGTGAACAGTGACAAAGCAGGGTGAATGGTAACAAAGTGGGGGTGTACATTGCCAAGGTGGGGGATGAGATGACAGTGTCTGATAGCAATGAAGAGGGGGTTTATGCAGCCAACAATGCTGGCACTGGTGCAACTGCTGAACAGTTCGCCTGCACTCAGGCTGTGCTGTGGGGCAAATGAGAGTGCAAGCCTTGCTGGGCTCACTGAAAAGTCTGGAGGAGGGGGAGTGTCAGCAGTGGCTAATGCACCTGTGTCACTGGTATCTCCTGATGCTCTTGGGATTGCTAGCATAGCTGTAAATGCCACACAGATGGGAAGTTGAGCCCTTGGGTGTTGAGGGGGAGCACCACCTGTCATGGGCGCTGCACTTGCCATTGCCAAGGACACTTCCAGCATCAGGTCTGGTGGCAGGGCTGACAAAGCCTCCATTGCAGCACCCAAGGCGTTCAAGTCTGGGGCATATAGTGGAGCAGGGGGAGCAGGTGCAAAGGCCACTGCATGGTGAGGCCTGGGACGGAGTTGATGCACCTCTGGGAAAGGGCAAGCAAGCACTTATTGGGTCAAAAAGGATGTGACCAAGCAGGGGGAGTTGACAAGATTGGGCCTGCAGAGAGGGACCAGGAAAGAGTGTGACTGAGCAAAGGGCACTCACCTTAGAAGGCTGCAGAGGGAGGATATGTCAGTGCATGGAAAAGAGCAACCTTACAAGGGGCACTCATGAGCTGGGGACAGTAGGATGAGGGAGGGCATGCTGAATGTTTCAGTGTGGGGGTACTGGAAATGATTGGAGCCAGCCAGGAAATTGTAGGTGAAACCAGACATTGTAGTGTTGATAAAGTCAGGCCTTTTGGAGTACCCAAGGACTTGCTCAAGGAGGCCTCCTATTGTGGCTGTAGGTAGTGGAGTGAGGGGAGAGTGGTCATGAAGATGTTGACCATTAGATGAAGTGGGAATGAAGGCCATACTATATGCTATGGAAAGAAAGCGAACAAATAAGTGGCAACGCGTACTGCTGTGTTTGGATGCTGTGGTTAAGGTTGGGGTTTATGGGTTTAGTACATGTGAAGTAGTGTACACTGTATACTTGCAATTCTATAGTCTCTCCAATGTACTCAACTCACCCACACTCTGCCCCCCTATCTACACTCATCTACAAATATTGACAAGTCGCCCTGCGCTCAGTGCAGTCCCTCCCTCATGAGTGCCTATTACTCAGTCACTTTCTTTCCAGACACTGACGTGTCCCTCCTACGGTCCCTAGACAGTGAGTACCCCTTGTTCATTTACTCTCTTCCCATGTCCTGATGTGTTCCTCTCTCTGGGATCTTCAGGTAGTATGTTCCCTTCACTTGGCCTCTCTCTTTCCATGCATTGGTGCCCCTCACAACATTGCTTTTTCCCTGTGTCATAACATCTTGCCTCCTCTCTGGTCTTGCCTCCTCTCTGGCCTCCAAAAGTGAGTGCCCTTCAGTTGGTCTCACCCTTTCCCTTTCCCCCACAGGTCCCTCCCTCTTCAGGCCCCAGCTTGTTGGCACCCCTTGCAAGGTTGCATCCTTCTGGTATCCCAATATATCCATTCATTTGCAGTTTCCAGAGGTGAGTGCCCTTCACTGGGCTGCATCCTTTCCATGTCCTGACATATCCTCCCTCTGCAGGCCCAGCTCATGGGGTCCCCTCACATTCTCTCCAACTCAATGGGCACTCACTCACCCTTTTTCAGTGTCAATCCCATGCTAGGCCTTGCCATGCAGAGGCCTTTCACACTCCCCCCACCCCACTCTGCCATATGCCCTGGGCCCCAATGCCTCAGATGCTACAACAGTGGATTTATCAGCCCTGCCAGCAGATCCAATGCTGGAAGTGCCCTTGGCCATGGCAAGTGCAGCACCTGCAACTGGCAGCACCTCCCTTCATCTGTTTGTGTCAATGCCTGGGAGTCTGACTCCCTTCACATCTGTGCCAGCCCTCACAATTGTGTCAGGCTTGCGGTCTCATTTGCCCTACAGTGCAGCCCACATGTGGGCCTGTTCAGTATCTGCACTGGTGCCAGCATTGTCAGCTGTGTACATCCTCACTCCGTCAATCACACATCACCATCATATTGCCCTGCCTCAGCAATGTGACTTTCTTGCATTGCTGTCACCGCTGCTGGCGTTATCGCCATCACTACTGTGGCCACTAACACCAAGGCACCTAGTGACAGATGCAATTATGACACACTGCCATGACCTGCCTGCACGAATGCCCATACACATGCGCATGCAAATGCCCATGTGCATGCCCACACAAATGCCCACATGAATGCCTGTGCAAATGCCCACATGCATGCCTGTGCGAATGCCCACACAAATGCCTGCACTCTCAGAACTGTGCAGCCTTGTCATTACAACTTACGAAAAGTAAACCACACATGTACATAGCATCAGTGCCATCATCAGGGACCAGGTGCAAGCCCCAGAACTTGCCAATGCTGCCCAGCTCAGCAGTGGAGAAAGGTATGGTGCAGTGCCACAGATTGAGAATAGGAATGGTGGTGATGGCGGGGTAGAGCGTGCCTGCTGTCAGCGATGATGAGCAACAACAAACTTGCATCACTGGAGGCAGCAGGGGGCAGGGCGCACACAGGAGGGTAGCTGCTTGGCAGCTCCAGGTTTCTGAGAGGGGGGAGTTATAATGCAGTAGAAGTGTGGGGTGAGTACATTATAATGGCACTGCTTGAAATGGGGGATGTACATTATAATGTTTGCAGCAGTTGTGGAGTCCTAGAAGTTCCTTGGATTCACGGTGGTACATTATTACAGACAATCCTAGATTATGTGGGGTACATTATAACAGAGCTACATGGACACCTTGCAGTTTCTTCTTAGACTGAGAGTTTGGAGTGGGTGTCAAAGGTGTTGTAGTTGTTGTGTTGTCCATTATACTTTGAAGATTACTGGCAGTGAGGGGGGTGGGATATATAGTGAGAATGAAAGACCAATTCAACTTGGCCCCAAATTGAGCATATTTCATGATACTCCTTCTCTGTTTTACAGACCCCACTACTATACATGGCCAGACTGCCCAATTTCCAGTGAGTTTGGACAAGAGATTTGACCAGTCTACATTACTTGTAATTGGAGGGCAGGGCCAGGCTGGACAGCAGATCTCAGTTATGATAGGTGTTATGCTCCTGGGCACTTGGCCCACCTTTTTCTTTCTTTTCTTGCCTGATATGTACTTATATGATCACCTAACTTTGTCTCACCTGACTGCTTACTTGTACAACAGAGCCATTCTCTTGGGAACTCCATTGTTCCCTTCTTTTGTATGTTTCTTATTGTTCTCTTCTTATGGTAGTCTGTGACCACCATTCACTGCGGAAGTGACTTTATTTTCGCATCCGTTTTATGTAAGATTATCAATGTAATGACACCATTTTCTGAGGTTGACTGATATGGCATTTTCTTATCAATCTGACTCTGAAGAGAACGGGTA
>Ga0307510_10011680_pt1 | contig 10429 bp, 11 predicted proteins | sample 12_EM_MG_FD_207224 | JGI IMG/M metagenome (GOLD analysis project Ga0307510, IMG submission 207224) | Populus trichocarpa ectomycorrhiza microbial communities from riparian zone in the Pacific Northwest, United States - 12_EM | ecosystem: Host-associated > Plants > Roots > Unclassified | place...
CACGACAGGGGTGCGATATGTACAAACGAGAGAAAGGTGTAGATGGGATACTGATCCAAGTATGATGGCTCGCCATCTTCTGCAAACTTGCGCGACCTTGTACCACCAGCGTTCGCTGAGCCATTCCTCCCCCTCTGTGAGACGCATTTCAATCTCGTCCTGCCCATCACCGAAGAGAACCGGTCGGCAGTGATAGAATATGTGGAGAAGTGAGTCGTCATCGAGGATGTGGATAGATGTGCGATGTGGGCTGTCATGCATGTCATGGATTGATCTTAGGAGCAGATAAACACAATTGAAGGGAGCGTACCTCAAGTGTCGGGACCTTCGACTTAGTAGGTCTTGATCGATTATTCCGGGGGATAGAACACGACGACTGTTATGAGACTCAAAAGGACGAGACATTCTCGAAGGGAGGATTAACAATGCGGTTATCGATAACGAGCTTTGATTGCCCTCATAGGCTTCGTCAAGCCGTACGTGGCAAACCAAACATGTGCCGAAGCGGAGTTTCGAATATGACGAGTCAGCCACGCCACAGAGTCCAACACCAACACATGCATCGTAGGCACGTGGTCACTACTACAGTACACACCAAACTACGAAACACCAGACATTCCCTCTTCGAGCGTTCTATGTCCTTCGTGCAAACAAAAAATCCGACCAAATGAAAGTCGGGACCAAAAATTCTACTATAGTACATGCATTCTGTAATACCTTGAGAACAGAAACAGCCAGTTTGTGATCACGAAGAGGAAACCAAGTTGGATGGACAAGCACAGTGACATTACAACCATTTGGGGCACGTACATAAATCGGGTTCCGACAGTCCATATAATACAAAGATGGAATGTCCAAGGCACTACGTAATTGGCCCAAAGTCCTTGACAATTGAGTACTTGAGTGATCGTTACAGGGATGAAAGTCCGAAATCATGGTACGAAGTACAATCCATATGACAAATGAAGAGTCCGGTGAATTGCATATTGGGGTCATGTGTCAAAGATGGAGGTGCTAATGGCACTCCATGCTATCCTCGAACGAGGCATGTTCAAAGGGGGGCCAAAACTATAGGATGACCAGCTTTCCGGCGGGCATCAGCAAATGCGGAAAATATACCAAAGGCGTCCTTGCGCGAGGTATACAAGAGCTTCTCCAACTGCGGTAACAGATATACAGGTTGTTCTCCATGGTCGAATTGTAGGGAACGGGACAAATCCCCCGTACGCCTGTCCTCTATGCGAAGTGACTTCACGTTGGGGAACGATCGAAAAAGTTTGCACCACTGCGTGCAAGAGGCATCGATGTGTCGCCCCTGTGACGCAAAGTTCCTCTCATACTGGAGGGTGAGATACTCCACTGTCGAGAATGGTGTCCCGAGTAAATTGGAAATTTGTGCCGCGGAGGTTATCTGGTCCTGAAAGGTTCCACTATCAAGATAGACGATCGAGAGATACCGCCCAATGGCCCCTCTAGGATACGCCATCAAGGAAAGGAACTCCTTATAGAATGTGAGAGTGGCGAGGCTGAATCTGAGGGTCTTCGCGTTGGTCAACAATTGCAGGAGGTGTGGGACATGGAGCGTCTGTTTGTGGAAGAACGCGATTTTGAGCTTCTCAAGGTGGGGGATCGCCATGCAAGAAAGGAGCGTTTCCAAGTAGTCGCTATCACCCTTGAAGGCAATGTGGCGAAGGTTAGGAAGTACGATGTGCATCATGATTGGCGCACACGACATCTGCTTCTCGACATTATCGTCAAAAACGGAAAAGTCGAAGCTGATCTGGAGTATCTCCAGCCGAGGGACGAATGAAAGTCGTTGGAGTAATTCGTCAGGGAGGAGGAACGTAGATGGGTGGACCCAACGAAGGGAGAGCGAGATGAGGCTACTTGGGCTCGTTAGTGATGGAGATGCTATTGGAAAGGCGACACCCAATAGCATGAGGTGGCGTAGATGTGGTGCATGAAAGGTGGATGGAAGCGTCAAGCTTGTACAATGTGAAGTTGGAGGCGTGATGACCAGGTATTCTAGCATCGGAAACTCTCCGTCCATGGCCACGATGAGCGTCTCCAAATCAGGAACAGGCATTTGCAAGCGGATGCGGCGGATACGATCACGGTGCTTGAGTACGAGCAGTATGTCTTCCTTATCTTGGGTGGTGGTATCATGACAATGGAGGCGATCAATGATGAGGGGGAGGGGAGGTCCACGCGCCAGCATATCAGCCACTGGTGTACCATGCGTACATAGAAGGCCAACACCGAGGTGAAGTGCGGACCCAAAAATGAGATATCTCCATCTTCGGCACACCTTAACAAGCCTACACCACCACCGTTCGTCCTCCCACCTCCACCGTCGGAATGTGTAGAAGTCGTCAAATTCGTTCTTTTCTGAAATGACCGGCAAACAGGAACGAAATATGTTGAGGAGCGAATCGTCGTCGAGGACGTGAATAAATGGAGTCCGCTGTCTGCCAAGACTGTCATCCCTGGGATGCAACTCAATCACGATTCGGTTAAATATAGTAAGATCAGGCTTACCTCCTAATTCGGGGTTCAGGGCTACGTGCAGTCCTTAGGAACCGAAGGCGAGTCATAGACAGGAAGTGCAGCATAGCAGGGAGGTAGCAGGACGAGTCTGTACACGTACACCAATGACTGATCCCAAGCCAGGAGGAGGCATGAAAAGAGGGTGGCGCTGCGCCCCACTCCAGAGAGGCGAGCTATTCTCTTTTTGTTAGCGCTCCACAGACGCTCCACAGACTCCGACTCCCTCAGTCTACCTGTAGTTGTCGGCAATAAACGTACGGATCGGGTGGAACAGGGAAGGCAAGGCAAGGCATTGGATATCATGAGGCGGAACCATGACGTGCAAGGTAGATGTCGGAGTCTCAAGCGGTCTTCATTTCTCCAGTATTTCTCCCCGTGTGAAGTCAGTCATCAAGACGTCATCGCGTCATCGCAAGTGCGACGACAGTACATCCATCCTCTTTGGCCCAACCTTTATCGATTCGCTTTCAACGAGGCCGGATCGAAAATGTCGTAAATTCGGTACAAGCCATCAACAAGATGCAAGACATCGATGAAGCATAGACCAGGTTCACGGTTCGTGATTCCTCTTATTACAGTAGTACCTGAATGCGGTGCGTTCTGAAGGCCTTGGACAGTCCCATGAGGATCAAGCATCCAAATCGTCTTCTTCTACAAGGGCTTCTTAAATCTATTCCTCGAACAAATCATGACGTCGTGTTCGATATCCGGTGCATCAGGGAGTCGTGGTGATCCTTTTGAGGGAGGAAGAACCTTTCATTCGTCATCAGCGCTGACCCCCGACAAGTGACAATCGACTGGTTGCTTCTTATGGACTCACAAGGGAGATTCACAATCCTCTGATTTTCCTTGACTCCGCTCCCGAATCGAAGTAGAGTACGCTTTTCCCAGCGCCCGGTGGCACTGGGAAGAGCGCCCTCTATTTCGTCCTCCCTTGTCATCTCTTTCATCCTGGTAACGCGTCGCATGACGCTGGTGAACCTCCTTGAATCGTGGAAGCTTCGCCCTTCACACATCTCATTTTCCCTCATTCGACGTAATATAGGTCTTTATTTTTCCCAATCACGGGTCATCATAGGATCATGGCACGATCAATTTCTCAAGGTGACCTCGCACCCCCAACGACAAACTGACAAAAGCAGGATATCGCTGATGGTGCCAATTGTCGTATGCTCAGCTAGAAGAATACGGCGATGTGAGGGGGACAAAGAGCTCGACATCAGCGAAAGCGGATGCGATGTAGGTCATCATCGTATGCCAATAACGCCTTCTCATGACACTGCACAGATTTCGATCGGTAATTTGCCTACTGGAAGACACGTTTTCACAGGGGCACAGTCCCTTGGCAAACAGCCCAATAAGTTCAACCTCACGTGGGACCGCGCGAGGTGCAAGGACACTAGGACGGGTGCGTGGACCTAGGCGGAGGAAGAGGGGAATGGGACAAGGAATGGTGGATTTGAAGAATCCGAGCTTTGTGTTGTCGACAGGTGCGTCGGAAAGCACATTCGGGTGTGTGTGTCACTAAGAAGGTAACACAAGATCAGACGGGAGAAATACGAAGCGTCTGAACGCAGGATAGAACGCAAAGCATTAATGCAAGACAAATTACAAATCGCCTTCGAGACCGAGGTGATGATGTAAAGTCACGGTGCGAGTTCAGAGGGAGCGTGGGGACGGATGGACTTTGGAGAACGTCGCCGATGCGGATGTTATATTAACATGCAATTACGTTGTAGAAAACAGTGCCGTCTGGAGAGTGGAGATGAGGATAGCTTGGTGAAACGGTGGAGTTTCCACACTCTGGCATTTTGTATAGCTTATTGCGTAGCATGGGAACCGAGGTACGTGTCGGGATGAGGCCTTCGACGAGCTCACAAGGGCAAGGTTTGGGTGGAAATCTTGGAAATTCCGTAAAACTTCGTGTCCTGTGAGAGCCATAAATTTACCTTGGGCCGCGTGTTGCGTTGCGTGACGATCTTTCACGTGATCCACATCCGGGCGTGTCGCCGAAAATTTTATCCAGCGTGAGGCTCTCACGTCACCGCCATATGACCAATCCGTCCGTCTGAGCTGACTTCTCGAAACGTATCTTGAGAAAGCCCTCACGAAGTTCAACCTTCGACATGTGCAACCAGCTCTTGGACAAACTGACACAGGAAGTCGACGTCGATGGCGGCAGTAAGGCTTTCACGGCGAGGGTCGCCAACCAACATCGTTGGGTGGCGAGGTGAAGAAGCTACAAGGGGAGGTGGGTGCGAGGAATAGACAACAAGGAGTAAGGCATCCACACGCCTGAGGCTCGGGGACTTGACAGTGCGTAATCATGCGATCCCGTAACCACGCTACTCCTATCCGAAGCCCCAGGCATTCTCACAGGGAACCATATCCGAAATCAACTACCCACAGTGCCTTTTCTCCCCCTCATAGTCTGCCATGGAGGGTATGGACAGCGCACCGGTTCCCTGAAGGCCGACGTAAACTTCCAGTCCTTGAACTTGCTACCTCTTCAAGGAATGGAAGTTTACCCGTTTCCTTCATATAGATCATCTGTTTAAGTACGTGTTGCAAGTTCCTCCTTGCCCCGTCACTTTATCACCATTCGTGATTGGCCCTTGATTTCGAATCAGAGTGTGCTTTTCCCTGAGCCAGTAACCTGCCCAGGGGAAGGCGTACTCTAGCTTCGTCTTACATCGCCATCCATTTACTTCTGGTGAAGTTTAGAGTGATCATGGAAACCGCCGGTCTCGTCGCCTCTTTCTTTTTACCCGAAGGGTGTCCATACACGCTCTTATATTCTTTCTGCACACGGTCGTGGAGCACAGAAACCCAGAATTTGCTCCATGGCCAAGTGCCTCGCGGGGAAGTTCAACTTCCCATCAAGGGCTTCCTTGCGTTATTACGTTGCACTTAGGTACATCACCTATCCCAAGCTCTCATTGTTGACACGCCTTCTCTCCCTCCCTGCTCCAATCTTTATCAGGATTGTCTCATCGACTCACTTACATTACATGACCTGGATCCTCGCGCCTTTCGCTCTCTCTCTAATCCTCTGTTTCCTTTCTCTCTCCTCCTTTATTCCCCTTCTATACTGAACTCACGAGAGTGGGAACTTTCGCCCTCACAGCGCCGCTTGCCACCCACGTACTTGGTGGATAAGGGTATAAAATGCGAAACAAGCAACTCGAGCGCGAGGCTGCCGCAACTTGAACACTGAATTTCACTGAACCGCACCGTGACATTGGACAAAGGGATGTCGCACACTTCATTGCGATGTGTATATATACTTGTATCATAGAAAATGGGCATGCGATGCGCCTCCATAATACAAAAGCATAACTAAAGCAGCCTCCTCTGAAACCCACAACTTACTAGGTTAGGCTATGATCGTGGACCATACCCACTCTCGCCGGCGTGCTCCGATAAAAGTTTCATGATCTGCGGGTGGTCCGGGTGTGATGCCCAAGAGGGAGGCTCTTTGGTAAACTCGAATGGCGTGTTGCCCTGGATGGTCCGGGCATGAGGGTTTGCGCCACGCCCCAGTAGGGCGTTCACGACCTGGAGGTGTCCGAATAATGCTGCCAGGTGCAATGCAGTCCAGTGGCCTGTATTCCGTGTGTTCACGTCGGCACCGTGGTCGAGCAACAGTTGCACGACTTCTACGAGTCCCCGCTCGGCTGCATGGTGTAACGGAGTCCATCCGTCGCATAATTTGGATGTGCTCCGGGCATTCACATCCGAGCCATGGTCAAGGAGTAATCTGACGACTTCCGGCCCTCCGCTATATGATCCTACATGCAAGGGAGTCTTATTCCGGTCATCTGTTGCGCTGGGATTCGCGCCGTGGTCGAGTAATAATCGGACGAGGTCGTCGTGTGACTGCCTGGATGCAAGGTGTAGCGGACTCCTGCCAAAATTGTCCGGGTGATTCACGTTTGCACCATATTCTAATAGTACACTTGCAACCTCTAGCCTTCCATCGAGCGACGCCAGATGTAGTGGCGTCCACATCACATTGTCAGCATTCTCGTCCCAGTCGTCGCACTCTGCGTTCAGGTTTGCGCCGCGATCGATTATTGTCCGCATAATCTCGGCATATCCACGGGATGATGCAATGTATAAACCGGTCTGACCCTCTGTGTCGTCGTGCTTTTCTCCATCGGCTCCATGTTCCAGTAGAAACAACGCAATATTTAGATGTCCCTTGTGTAAGGCCACACTTAACGGATTGTCGCGCATGCCGCCCCCAGCGTTGAGATCTTGTGGGTGCAGACCAAGGAGGCGCTCCACCAAACCACTGAAGCCAAAGAATGCAGCGTAATATAGCGGTACTGCATGAGGTTGCAACGGATGAGCGGTGTCCATTTTAAAATAAGAGAGCCCGTAGTCCTCAACGTCTGCATTGTAAATCCAGAGCCAGGCGGCTAAGTGTGGCTTGTCCTCATCGAAGAGGAGATCCATCCCATCTCCGATATCCGACGATACATCCTCAAAATGGGCGTGATCTACCCAGTGCTTTGCCGCATACTGAGCGAGAGGGAAGTTTTTAATCTTGGTTTTGTCGATGCTGTAGTCCAGCTGAAGGAGGACGCCGAGACATGCTCTAGCGAGAAGGGTATGGGCCGGTTTGGGGAGAACTTGAAAGTAGGAAACAGGTGCCGAGTTCGCAATTCGATCAGAGGTCAAGTATTCTTCCACAGAGAAATGTGAGAATTGTACGATTGTCTCGGTTCCATGCCAGGTATTGGTATTGACAATCGTGACCAATGTAGAACACGCAGAAAGTATAAATGCTTCTGGATCCTCAGGACGCCAACTGACATTGAAATCTGGAGTCGACGATGCGTTAGGAAGAACTGCAAAAATCTCGGCAAGTTCCTCTACGCGGAGAGGGCGGATGGACATGACCAGGCACTGGAATAGTCGATTGGCGTAGACTTGTTTCTCCTCATCGATCTCCAGTAAGATCCGCTCGTATGTATCGTCCAACGTCTTGGGCAATCCATCTAAAATATGTCGGATACTCGGCGGAAAGCACCGACGCAGGGTTTCGATCTGGCAATGGACCCACCGAAACCTCCAGAGAAGCGTAAGCTGTCGATATCAATTATACAGGAAAGTCATGACTTACATCCCGCCAGCTTTCCTTGCCAAGGTCTCGATTACCTGTTGCTTGTCTTCCTCTCGCCACCGACGCACCCTTGGGTCAGAGTGGACAAAGTGGGTGATATAGTCAACAATGTCTTGATTCTGTCCAGCTTGATCATGAAGTGCCATGTTGTGGATTGCAAGGGGATCCAGAACGTCTCGGATGTCAATCTCGGGCCGACTGGTGATACAAAGATGGACATGTGGAAGTTGTAACTTGATGAGCGCTTGAATGACATCCAGGACACGCTCTCGTGACGTAGGGTACCCAGCAGAATTCGGGCATTCATCAAGGGCATCGACGATGAGATAGAGTGCGCCCTGCCCTGGAAGTCTGAGCATGCTCTTCAGGCATTCCATAAGCACGTCCTCGCTGGGTTGGCGGGAGCCACGATCGTGGTTCTTATAGACGTCGGAGAGAATTTCAGAGAACTTGTCAGACGAGCCGCAGAGCTGGACGAGAACGGACGACAGCAGGTGGCGGAGATCCTGCTTGCCACGATCCCGGAAATCGAAGTAGAACATAACAATTGTCGCCAATCCCATTTGACGCATGTCGTGGACATCTTCCACGATCGATGAGCTGATAAACGATCAGAATGCAAATAGGAAGAGCGATTGTGGTGATACCCACGAAAGGACGGTCTTTCCTGAGCCAGCTACGAAACGATCAGGAGTGGACAAATGACGGAAGGTGATCCACATACGAAGGCCATGTATCCACAAAAGACCACCCGTAGATTTCCATTTCCCGAAAACGTCGCCTTGAGTGAACCAATTGGCGGTGCCATGGAGATGCGCGTTGCGAGCGATGTTGTGATTCGTCCATGGATCCGGCGCAGACAACCAACGCCGAACGTCGTCTTGTAATCGGTCGCCTTCCAAGGAGATTCAGCATGTATATCCAAAAAAATACTGGGTAGGGGTACGAACGTTCAATCTTGTTTACCTTCATTGCTAGCTCTTGCATAAGGACTAGCGGACAAGGTCACAAATCATAGTGATTCGCGTGCCACCCAGACTTACTGAGGGTTTGTCTGATATCGTCTGTTGATACCTTTCCATCTACCATATTTGTTTTACATCGAGTACATGCCCATACGAGTACGTGATGCGCACCTTCCATTACAGCCTCCATGCTATTGACCAGACCATGAACGACATCGAGAGTCTGGGCAACGGTCAACTTGGACTCCTCGAGGGTGAGTCGATCTAGCCGCTGAAGGACTGATTCGATGTCCTTCTCCCCCAGCAACCTTCTTGCGTATTTCTCTGCAACCAGTCAAGAAATGAGCGATCACCAGAAAGGAAGCCACAGCTTACTCAATCTTCCCTGGTTGATTTGTTTTGTCGCCAAAGCAAGCACGATCAACAGTTCGACCATGATTTTGACCAGCACCTCTGTCATCGCGGGTGTGGGTCGGATCTCGGTATAAATCTTGAGTCGACGTGCGAAGTTTTCGATGCACTCGAAGATGTCGACAAGGGCGTCGTAGCTTTCTCTCACATATTTTGCCGTCTGGAAGACGAAAATATCATGAATTACGAGCCAACTGGAGGGGGTGAGAGTTACACGCACTGATAGGAGAACGCCAATTGCAGAAAAAATGATATTTGCAGGAGGGGATGTCTAGAGGTAAGCGGTTGGACTACGTTCGTTAATAGGACACATAAATCAGAGGGCTTACGAGGCTAGCACCGGCGCTGATGACTGCGTTGGTCGATATGGCGTGCAAGCCATTGACAAGAGGTGCAAGCCTCTTTAGCAACTTGGGATCGCCATTCCTGAATTCATCAAATGCGCGGGATTGCTCTTGGAAGATCGCTAGGATCGCATCCGGAGACTCGCATCTATCTATCATGTAGGCAAGTGGATGATTGCGAAGATCTCTCCCAGTAAATTTGGTGTACTTGGCCAGGGCGACATTAAAGAGAGCTGTGAAGTTGGAGGAACAGGTGGTTGTATTAGGTGTCGACGACATGGGTTTCGGGCTTAATGGGAGTGAGAAAATTCGGACTTTGGATGTGGTGGAAGGAGGTAAGGCGAAGGGCAGACTCAGGCTGTGTGTTTGGGGCTTGCACCTCGTTGCGGCCTCGTGTCATTATTGCCACTGGTAGCCATGGGGCGGTGCGCGCTGGACTGTCCGATGTCCGATTGAAGGCGGTCCGGCCGGTCCGTTCATTGGTAGATTGTTGTTATTTGTTGATCGCGTACCCCCATAGCAATCAAGACGTGTACGGGTATATACACCACGATGGGATGGGCCGGATGGCACCGCATCTCAACCAGAAACGAACAAGTGACCTAAGTAGACGCATACATGACATAGACACCAATGTGGAGACAGAAATACGAAGGGGCATGCAAGCTAGGAATAAATATACGAGATTATCATTCTGATAAGCTGTGTCACACCTCGCTGTGGTGTCTGCTGTGTATGCACCCCAATGCTCAGAACTATCCCCGGACGAGGTATATTCAGAGATGAGCCAGGGATACGGGATGACCGGCATTCTGGCGAGCATCGAGGAAAGCGGCAAATGCGTCGCCAATATTGTCGCTTGCATCACATTCCAGCTCCTTCAGCTCGGGTAAGAACTCCATGGGCGATTCTCCATCATCAAATTGAAGAGACCGAGAGAGCTCCCCAGTCAAGCCCTTAGACACGCCAAGGGTTTTCACATTGCTGAACGGCCTAAGAAGTTCAAGCCACTGTGCGCGATCGGCTTCGTT
>Ga0307510_10011681_pt1 | contig 10428 bp, 4 predicted proteins | sample 12_EM_MG_FD_207224 | JGI IMG/M metagenome (GOLD analysis project Ga0307510, IMG submission 207224) | Populus trichocarpa ectomycorrhiza microbial communities from riparian zone in the Pacific Northwest, United States - 12_EM | ecosystem: Host-associated > Plants > Roots > Unclassified | place...
TCGAGCACCAGCGTCTTAATCTTGCCGGCGCGCGCGTCGCCAAAATCCTTGCCCGGAAACACCTCGATCGTGTTGGTGCCGAGGCTGGAGATATCGGACAGCACCTTGCGCTGGGAGGCGTTGCCGAGCGCGACCACCGACGACACCGCGGCGATGCCGATGATGATGCCGAGCATGGTCAAGAACGCGCGCAGCCGGTGCGCGGCCATCGCGACCAGCGCCATCCGCGATGCCTCCCGCAAACGCCCCAATGCGCCGATCCAGCCGGCACCGCCGTCCCATGCGGCGCGCGCGACCGGAGCCGTCGGCTCCGGTGCGACTGTGCCTTCCGTGCGGCGGTCGGAGACGATCTTGCCGTCGCGCAATTCGACGATGCGCTCGGCTCGCGCAGCGACGTCGGCATCGTGGGTGACGATGATGATCGTCCGCCCCTCGCGGTGCAGCTCCTTCAGGATCTTCAGCACTTCCTCGCCGCTGCGCCGGTCGAGCGCGCCGGTCGGCTCGTCCGCCAGGATGACCTCGGCGCCGTTGATCAGCGCCCGCGCGATCGAGACGCGCTGCTGCTGGCCGCCCGAGAGCTGGTTTGGGCGATGGCTGCTTCTGTCGCCGACGCCCAGCCGCGCGAGCAGCCGGTCCGCGCGCGTGCGACGCTCGCGCGCCTTTAGCCCGGCATAGACGGCGGGAATCTCGACATTCGCTGCGGCGGAGAGATCACCGAGCAGATTGTAACGCTGGAAGATGAAGCCGAAATGCTCGCGGCGCAGCGCCGCCAACTGGTCCGCATCCAGCTCGGAGACGTTCTTGCCAGCGACGCGATAGGATCCGGATGTCGGGCGATCGAGGCAGCCGAGGATGTTGAGCAGCGTCGATTTGCCCGACCCGGACGAGCCGATGATCGCAACCATCTCGCCGGGCTGAATGCCCAGCGACAAATCGTCGAGCGCGACCACCCGGGTGTCGCCGGCCGTGAACTCGCGGCGGATGTCCTGGAGGTCGATGATCGGATCGGTCATGTCAGGGACCTCCCCCTCCCGGCGGGCCACCCGCCATGTCGCGCGATGCGGTCTGCTCGTTGGCCTCTCCGGTCACGACACGTTCGCCTTCGTCGAGGCCGGATTTGATCTCGACGGTGGTGCGATCGTTGAGGCCGGTCTTGACCTCGCGCTCGCTGACGTCGCCCGACGCGGCAAGAGTGCGCACCGTGCTGCGGCCGTCGGATTTCCGCATCACCGCCAGCGCCGGGAGGACCTTCACGCGCTTGGCCTCGCCGGTGACGATGTGCACCTCCGCGGTCATGTAGGTCCGCAGCGCGTAGTCCTTGTTCGGGACGTTGAAGACACCGATGTAGTAGATCGCCGTGCTGGTCGAGCTCGTCGAGCTTGACGAGCTCGACGACGTCGTGGTCGAGGAGAAGCTGGCGTCGGTCTTGATCGATTCCGGCGCCGGCTCGATCTGCTCCAGCCGCGCTTCGTAGCGATGGTCCTGATCGCCGAGGATGGTGAAGTAGAGCGATTGCCCCGGTCTGACCTTGACGATGTCGGCCTCGGAAATCTCCGCCCGCACGGTCATCGTCTCGAGCTGGCCGAGCACGACGATGGTCGGCGCGGACTGCACCGCGTTGACCGTCTGCCCCTCCTGTACCACCGTCGCGAGCACCGTCCCGTCGATCGGTGCGGTGATGCGGGTGTATTCGAGATTGACCCGGGCCGTCTCGACGCTGGCTTCGGCGCCAACGATCAGTGCCTCGAGCGCTGCGATCTGGGCGCGGGTCTGGCGCACGGTCGAATCCGCGCTGTCGAAATCGCTGCGCGATGTCGCGCGCTGCGCCAGGGTCGCCTGCTGGCGGGCGAGGTTCGCTTCAGCCAGCACCAGCGCGGCTTCCTTCTCGTCCTTCTGCGCGCGATAGTTCTTCAGCGAGGCTCCCGAGCTGCGCAAATCGTTCTGCTTGGTGACGGGGTCGATCTGGGCGATGACATCGCCTGCCTTGACTGCGTCGCCGACGTGGACGTTGAGCGTGGTGATCCGGCCCGACACCTGTGCGCCGACGGCGGTCAGCCGCGCCGGTTTGAGCGTGCCACTGGCGAGCACCTCCTCGCGCAGATCGCTGACGGTCACGGTCGCGGTGATGTAGGACTGCGTCTTGCCCGACGTCCCCGGGAAACGCGTGGCCGCGACCACGCCGGTCGCGACGACCGCGACGATCGCAGCGGCGATCTTCACGCGCTTGACGGTGATGAACTCGGTCACTTCAACGCCTCCCGCATATGCGGTCCCGTATTGCTGTCCACGATGATCGGCGTCGAGACGTCGACCGGATCGACCCAGCCGCCGCCGAGCGCCTTGGCCAGGGAGATGTAATCCTTGGCGGCCGACACCTTGCTTTGGATCAGCGAATCCTCGGCCGAATAGAGCGAACGTTCGGCGTCCAGCACGTCGATGAAGCTGGCGCTGCCGGTCTCGAACAGCGATCGCGACAGTTTTGCGGCCTCGCGATAGTTCTTCGTCGCTTCCGTCAGCTTGGTCGCGCGCACGCGCTCCTGCGACAGCGAGACCAGGGCGTTCTCGACATCCTCGAGCGCCGTGAGCAGGGTTGAATGGAAAGTCGCGAACGCCTGGTCGCGTTGCGCTTCCGCAATCCTGACGGTGGCCTGGCGCTTGCCCGCATCGAACACGGGCACGGTGACGGAAGGGCCGACCGACCAGCTCACGCTGGAATATTTGGCGAGATCGCCGGCGCGCAGCGCCGAGGTGCCGACCGAGCCGGTCAGCGACACCGCCGGGTAGCGGTCGGCCTCGGCCACGCCGATCTTGGCGGTCGCCTGCGCCAGCTTGCGTTCGGCGCTGGCAACGTCGGGACGGCTCATCAGCAGATCGGCGGGCAGGCCCGTCGGCAACGGCATGCGCGCTGCCGGCACGGGCGCAGACCGCGCCATCAGCGAAGCGACACCATCGGGCGGCCGTCCGAGCAGGATGCCGAGCCGGTGAATGTCGGCCGCGAGCGCGGCCTGATAGGTCGGCACGTTCGCCTCCGTGCTGGCGGCTTGCGCGGTGGCCTTGGCGAGATCGACGGCGTTGCCGCTGCCAGCCTCGTATTTGCTGCGGGTGAGCTTCTCGGTATCGCGCTGCGAGACCGCGGTCCGCTGCGCCAGCGCGATCCGGGCCTGATAGCCGCGCGCGTCGACATAGTAGGCGGCGACGTCGCCGATCAGCGTGACGAGGCTGTTGCGCAGATCTTCGTCGGCCGATTGCGCCCCGCGCACCGACGCCTCGATGTTTCGCTGCGTGCCGCCGAACAGATCGAGCTCCCAGCTCGAATCGAAGCTCCCCTGGTGCAGCGTGTAGGGCGCGCTGTCGACGAGAACGGAGGACGAGCCCGAGCTGGTCTTGTTGTCGGTCACCGAGGCCGAGCCGCTGACGGACGGAAACAGGCCCGCGCTGGTCTGGTGCACCGTGGCGCGCGCCTCGCGTACCACCGCCTTTGCCTTGGCAACATCGGGGTTGGCTTCGACGGCCTGTTCGATCAGCCGGTTGAGCAGGGGATCGCGCAGGCGCAGCCACCAGCGGTCGAGCTTGCCGGTCTGCCGGCGAGAGGCGGATGTCGTGCTCCAATGCGACGGCAGCTTCAGCCTGGGCGGACCGGCATAGTCGGGGCCGACCGCACAGGCGCTCAATGCGCAGATCAGCATCAGCGCGAGGCCAACCGATCCGGCGCGCGAAAGGACTGCGCGCAGCAGGCGGGATGTCGGATGACGGTTCTCCTTTGCGGGTGGCACGGGGACTACGGCGGACAAGTGTGACGGCATCAAATCGGCTGAGATCCATTGACCCGGAAGGAGGGGTGCTCATGACCCTCGGAGGGGCAGGGCAAAGCAGGAACCACTAGCCGGGCGATCGTGGCCTTTCGGCAGCCCGAATGTTGCTGAATGTAAACAGATGTTGCGCGGCATCTCGGCGCCGGCGGCAAGGTGCCTGTCTGGCAGGACATCGGCCCTGTTTCGCCGCCGCGTCAACCCCTTCCTGCGAAAATATTCCACTTTACCGAAATTCGGTTTTGTCGTATGTGTCGCCCATCCCGGCTCACCCAAGAGGGGCGATCTTGTGTCGTCACTGTCGAGAGCCGGGCTTGCGGTGGACGCGGCAGCGTCGGGCACGAGAAGTGCGGGCAGGGCGGATTGCTCTCCGTGAGCCCAAAACTTCGTGCCGACGAGCGGCGCTGTCAGGTTCGTCTCGTCTGTAAGTTTCCGGCTCCGTCGACTGGGCTGGAAAAACTGCGGCGAACAAGCGAGCCGTGCGTACGGCAAAACCGTGTGGTCCTGGCCGTCGTTGCTACGGTCATGCTCTTGCGAAGGCGGCACTCGCGTCAACCGGCGCGATGCTGGTGAATTTCGCGAGGGTGAGGGAGGCCAGAGGGAACTCGGCTCCCGGGAGAGCACGGCATAAGCCGTCCAACCATCGCGCAGGGAAGGCCGAGTGATTGGCTACACCTGTATGCTGCTGTGCGGTTTTCTGCGTGTGCTTTTCGCGCAGCGGACCGCGGGTGCTAGCCGGCACCCGGCCTTCCCTGCGCCCTCTTGGCTTAAAGAGGGTGGAGAGATCAAGCAAAGCTCGGGCGATTGAAGCCGCGAGGATGCGAGCGCGTGTCTGCAACGACACACTCTGCGTCATCGCCCGGCTCGACCGGGCGATCCAGTACTCCGAGACGGTCGTGATTGAATCGATAGGCCGCGGCGTACTGGATTCCCCGCCTTCGCGGGGAATGACAGTGCTACTTGGAGAACGAAGCTGTTGTCTCATACTCCGTCATAGCGAGCGCAGCGAGGCAATCCGGGCTGCCAGCGCGAATGCGCCTACCACCGATAACTCAACGTCCCGATCACCTGACGCCGTTCGCCGGCATAACAATAGCCGGCCTGGCAGGTCTGATATTGCTTGTCGAACAGATTGGTGGCATTCAGGCGCATGTAGGCGCCCTGGAATCTCCGATCGAGCTTGCCGACATCATAGTCGATCACGGCGTCGAACAGCGTCTTCGCCGCATTCTCGAACGTATTCTGATCGTCGCCGAAATTGGCGCCGATGTAGCGTATGCCGAGGCCCAGTCCCAGTCCTTCGAAGGGCGTGCCGGACTGGAATGTGTACTTGCCGAACGCCGCGAACGAGTCCCGGGGGATACCGGAATATTCATTGCCGGTCGTATCGGTATTGCCTCGCGTGATCACGACGTTGAGGTGGGTGTAGGCCGCGGTGAGATCGAAGCCCGGCTTGAGCGCCAGCTTGGCCTCGAGCTCGAGGCCCTTGGACTCGACCTGTCCGGTCGCCGCCTGGAATGCGATGTTGTCGGGATTGGTGCGGACAACATTGTCCTGCTTGATGTCGAACACGGCGGCGGTCAACAGCAGCGGAACATTCGGCATCTGATATTTGATGCCCGCTTCGGTTTGCTCGCCGGTGGTCGGCTTGAACGTGGCACCTGTGATGTCGACGCCGGTTTGCGGGCTGAACGACGTGGCGTAGCTGACATAGGGCGCAACGCCGTTATCGAACAGATAGCTCAGGCCCGCGCGACCGGTGAAGGCCGAAGGCTTCGAGGTTTCCGGCGTTCCGTCCAGTGTCGTCGTCGTGCTCTGCGAGACCCAGCTCTGACGGCCGTTGAGCGTCAGGATGAATCCTCCGAACCGGGCCTGCTCCTGCACATAGACTCCGACCTCGTCGGTCGACTGCTTGGTGAAGATCGAAAATGGCGGCGACGATATCGCCTGGGCGCCGTAGTTCATGGTCGCAAGATTGAGGTCGGGCGCCGGCCCGTAGCCGATCTTGTCGTCGTAATGGGAATGACTGTAGTCGACGCCGAACAGGACGGTGTTCTTGACTGCGCCGAGCATGAACTTGGCTTCCGCCTGGTTGTCGAGGGTCGCCGTCTTGAGATTGTCCACGATGCGCCACGCGGAACGCGACGCAGTCTGGGTCGCGTCGTCGATCGAATCGATCTGGGTGTATTTCGCGTCCACGCCGACCTGATAGAATCGGAAATTCTGCCGCACGGTCCAGGTGTCGTTGACGTTGTGCTCGAACGCATAACCGATGCGAAACTGCTTCTGGTCCATGGCGCTGAACGCCGGGTCGTTCGAATAGATGTTGGTCAGCTTGCCATCGGCCGTACGGGCGTTTCCGATGCTCGCGGCGGTGCGGCTGGTCTGATATTCCCCGAGAATCGTGAAGGTCGTATCGAGGTTCGGCTTCCAGGTGAGGGCAGGCGCAATATAGGCCCGGTCGTCGTCATTGCCGGGAAACCAGGTCTTGGCATCGCGCAGCAAGCCGGTCAGCCGGTAGTACAGTTGATCGCTGCCGGGCACCGGCCCGCCGACGTCAAAACTGCCCTGGTAGCGATCATAATTGCCGGCCTGCAATTGCACTTCGCCGAACGGCGTCTGCGTCGGCCGCTTCGTCGTGACATCGACGATGCCGCCCGGAGAGCCGAGGCCGTAAAGACCGGAGGCCGGGCCCCGGAGAATCGACACGCTCTCGAGTCCATAGGGTTCGATCTTGGGAATGACGAAATTGCCGCCGCCCTGGCGCAGGCCATCCCGATAGATGCCCGTATAGGTCGCGTCGAAGCCGCGGATATAAAAACTGTCGAAGCGGGGATCGTACCCGAACGCCGACGTCGTGACGCCGGGCGTGTAGTTCACGGCGTCCTTGAGCGTCTGGACGTTGCGATCTTCGAGCTCCTTCTTCGTTACGACCGAGAGGGACTGCGGCGTTTCGATCAGCGGCGTGTTGGTCTTGGTGCCCGCGGAGCTGCGAGTCGCGACATAACCAATCGGCGCACCAGCCGCGCCTGCAGCCGCCTGCGGAGCGCTACTCTGACCGGGTGCTGCGCTGGCGCGCCGGCTCGTCGAGATCGTGCGAGACGACCGTGTGCGTTGACTGGATGCCGCAGTGCTGCTGCGCGTCTTCGGTGGAGTTGGCGCTTCGACGGTGACCGGTGGCAGGCTGCTGGCCTGGGCCTGCGCTTGGGATGGCAACGCTTCGACAGATACGAATATGACCGAACCGAACATCGTCGCGTTGATCGCAGCTGCGCTTCCAAACCAACGATATTTCCTCTCGAACAAAGTAACGCCCACCGATGATCATCCCCAATTCGTCGAACCGACATCGCTCGAACGCGCGTCGCTGCATGCCGACGCGTGTTGAACGATGCGGACTTCTATTGGTGAAGCGTTCGGAATTCCACATGCGCAAAATAGAATTGCTTGAACGTGCGATGCGCCACTCTGGAATGATTCAAGATGCGTGTGGAAAACGTAAGGTCGCGTGCGGCACATCCGCGCACAAGACCGACATTCACGCTCGTGCGCGATCGCCAATTTCCGACCGACGAAATGTTGTTGAATGCGACAAATTGTTGCTGATCGTCTCATGCATCGAGACGACGTTCAGAGCGGCTGCACGCTCCTCACCAGGAGATCGGAATTCGCTGCGCGAATCCGCCGAGGTCCGAATCGGGGCTCAACGGCTGGCGATCGAGCGGCCGGTTGTTGTTCCCGCGTGCGAAGGAGGTGCCGGGCGGCAGGGCGTAGTCGGTGAACTTGCGCTCGCCGGGGAGCACCTCGGTCCCGCCATCCAGCCAGGATCGCCTGCTGACATAGAGGCGCGTACGCGGGCCGGACTGATAGGACCGGTTGGGACCGCGCGGACCGTACTCATAGACGATATTTTGCGTCGTCCGCGATTGATCGCGGCTGCCGGCGGTTGCGGCTTGAGCGGTGAGGGTCGAGGCGAGAAGGGCAACGAGCACCGTTCTGGTCGTGACAAGCGCGCTCATCGGCGAACACTCCATGCGAGTTCCTGATGCCGTCGCCTCTCGCACCGGCTTAAGGGCCTGTAAAGAATCCGGACGTTGCGTGATGTTGCTGAACGTTTGTGGCGCTGAACGCGTGCGTGGCCTTGTTCGCCGCCGATGCCGGCGTGTGATCGCTGGGGCGGTTGCGCCCGTGCCCCACGATGCGATCCGCCGTCCGAATGAAATTCAACGCGCAGAAACATGCGGCAACCTCAAAGCCACACCGCGGCCACAGCTCTCTCGTTTGAGAGCGGACTGGGTACTTTCGAGGTGTGGAATGTCGTTGTTGCGGGCCTGGCTGGTTGTGGCGGTGCTGAGTGGCGTATCGATTACGAGTTCGTTTCCCTTTGCACTGCTGCCGCAGCCGGCGGCCGCGCAGGCGGTCGAGACGATCGTCGTCGAGGGTAACCGCCGCGTCGAGGCCGAGACGGTCCGCTCCTATTTCAAGCCCGGCGCCAGCGGGCGTCTCGATCAACCGGCGATCGATGACGGCCTCAAGGCGCTGATCGAGACCGGTCTGTTCCAGGACGTGAAGATCAACCGGGCCGGCGGCCGCATCGTGGTGTCGGTGGCCGAAAACGCCGTGATCGGCCGCATTGCCTTCGAAGGCAACAAGAAGATCAAGGACGAGCAGCTCACGGCGGAAATCCAGTCCAAGGCGCGCGGGACGTTTTCGCGGGCGCTGGTGCAGTCGGACACACTGCGCATCGCCGAGATCTATCGCCGCTCCGGCCGCTATGACGTGCGCGTCACGCCTGAGATCATCGAGCAGCCGAACAACCGCGTCGACCTGATCTTCACGGTCGAGGAGGGTGCCAAGACCGCGGTCAAGTCGGTCGAGTTCATCGGCAACAGCGCCTACTCGGCCGCGCGCCTGCGCGACGTGATCAAGACCCATGAGAGCAATTTGCTCAGCTTCCTCGCCAGCAACGACATCTACGACCCCGATCGTGTCGAGGCCGACCGCGACCTGATCCGCCGCTTCTATCTCAAGAACGGGTTTGCCGACGTTCAGGTCGTGGCCGCGCTCACCGAATACGATCCCGAGAAGAAGGGCTTCAACGTTACCTTCAAGATCGAGGAAGGCCAGCAATATCGCGTCGGCTCGGTCGACTTCCGCTCCAGCATTCCCAATTTCGATGCGGGCTCGATGCGCTCCTATTCGCGTGTCGGTGCGGGATCGCTCTACAACGTCGAATCGGTCGAGAAGTCGGTCGAGGAGATGCAGATCGAGGCTTCGCGCCGCGGTTACGCCTTTGCCGTGGTGCGGCCGGGCGGCGATCGCAATTTCGAGGCGCACACCGTCTCCGTCGTGTTCAATGTCGACGAGGGGCCGCGCACCTATATCGAGCGCATCAATCTGCGCGGCAACACCCGCACGCGCGACTATGTGATCCGGCGCGAGTTCGACCTCTCGGAAGGAGATGCCTACAACCGTGCGCTGGTCGACCGGGCCGAACGGCGCCTGAAGAACCTCGACTATTTCAAGAGCGTCAAGATCGTCACTGAGCCGGGCTCGTCGAGCGACCGCGTGGTCCTGATCGTCGACATGGAAGAGAAATCGACCGGTGACTTCTCGATCTCGGGCGGCTATTCCACCACCGACGGCGCGCTGGCCGAAGTCTCGGTCTCCGAGCGCAATTTGCTCGGCAAGGGACTCTACGCCAAGGCGTCCGTCAGCTATGGCCAGTACTCGCGCGGCATATCGCTGTCCTTCGTCGAGCCTTATCTACTCGACTACCGGCTGGCGCTCGGATTCGACACCTACTGGCGCCAGCAACTGTCGAACAGCTATACGAGCTATGGCGTGACGACGCTTGGCTTCTCTCCGCGCCTGGGCTTTGCGCTGCGTGAGGATCTCTCGCTCCAGCTGCGCTATTCGCTGTATCAGCAGAGCATCACGCTCGCCAGCGCCTACAACAACTGTAACAACAACGCATCGAACACGTCGCTGGCCTTCAACCCGACGCCGGCCTATGTCAAGAACGTTCTGGGCGGTGTGGATCCGACCAACGCCACGGATTCAGGCGTCTATGGCTATGGCTGCTACGGCGACGGCGAGTCGAGCCTGCCGGTCCGAAAAGAGCTGGCGAACGGTGCGACCTGGACCTCGGCGATCGGCTACACGCTGAACTACAACACGCTGGACAACACCAAGAATCCCACGGACGGCTTGCTGGTCGACTTCAAGCAGGATTTCGCCGGCGTCGGTGGCAGCGTCACCTATCTCAAGACGGCGGTGGACGCCAAGTACTACACGCCGCTGGTGTCCGAGATCGTCAACGTGATCCACCTCCAGGGTGGCATCCTCAACAAGATCGGCAATAACGATCTGCGCATGCTGGATCATTTCCAGATGGGGCCGAACCTCGTGCGCGGTTTCGCCTCCAACGGCATCGGTCCGCGCGACATCACCTATTACAATTACGGCTCCAGCGGCGATGCGCTCGGCGGCACCAAGTACTGGGGCGCGTCGATGGAGCTGCAGATGCCGTTCTGGTTCCTGCCGAAGGAAGTCGGCCTCAAGGGCGCGGTCTATGCCGATGCCGGCTCGCTCTGGGGTTACCAGGGCCCGACGTCGT
>Ga0307510_10011682_pt1 | contig 10428 bp, 9 predicted proteins | sample 12_EM_MG_FD_207224 | JGI IMG/M metagenome (GOLD analysis project Ga0307510, IMG submission 207224) | Populus trichocarpa ectomycorrhiza microbial communities from riparian zone in the Pacific Northwest, United States - 12_EM | ecosystem: Host-associated > Plants > Roots > Unclassified | place...
GATGCTGCCACTGATGCAATGCTGTACCAAGGGACTCGTGGCAGAAGAGACACTGTAACATTCCGGAAGCTGTATGGTTTGGAACCGGAGACGGTACTAAAGATTCGTAAGTCATCCTGCTATTTGTAAACCCAAAATTAGTATCCATCTAACCCCGTCAGACCACACTGGTACCCTTGTGCTCCTGAGCACTCATGCCTGGGTTCTCGCTTCCCACAAGCAGACGGGTAGCCCCAAGTTTTACAAGCTCTTTGCCGATTTTATTAAGCTGTTTGTGGAATCGGGCAACGGCTGTGATGTGGGGTACTTGGTTGGTAACCCAACGGAGGTGACAAAAGCATACTGGGCATTTATCACTTGTATTAAGACTGAGGTCACCTCGGTGGCACAGGAATCATAGACACTTTAGTCTCCGGTGTTTCACTGAACTGATACGGTAAAAACTCTTATAACCCACTATCTCTGTAGCAGGGGCTAACCACCATATTGAAAGGCAAACCCCTCTAAAACGGGTTGGTGTTTTCCTCAGGTAGAGCTTGGGGGTGCTGGGTGTGTTGGGATCTCATTCACTGGCGTACGCAATTCTTGTAACCTAGCAGACTAAAGCAATTGTGGGTGGACCAAGGATTAACCCCTTCTATGGATATCGTGAGACATAAGTGCTTTCACAGTAGTTCGTTATGGCTTGCAGTTTGATTGTTTTCCTAATTTTTCTGTCTGCTGAATCCTGCAGTTCATCTCTATACGTCCTCCAACTTTAAAAACTACAAAATGTATTCCAAAAATCAATTACATTTTATCTGCTGGGGGTACCCACCAGAGGAGGTATAAGTGAGGATGGAAGTTTTGCTTTGACTCTTTCTTCGCGCTCCTTTGCCTCCTCTTCTAATATTTTCCTAACAGCCTCCTTTCTCTGACGAGTCTTCTCCATTCGTCCCTTATCCTCTTCATCTGGCTTTGACTCGCTCTTCACATCCCCCCGAGCCCTTTCTTCGCCTTGCTCCTTTGCACGTTCGATGGCTCCCGTCTCTCCAGCGTCCTTGATCATGGGCTCGGCGAGTTCCTACCGCTTTTTTCCAAGTTCTGGTGAAGTGAGCTCACCTGCGGTGTACCTGCAGAACCCTAATTAGCACAATACCAAGGTTTGCAATGAGCCGCCTCTCTTACTTATCTTTCAAAACTAACCACCAGATTGGCCATGTCACGAGATAAATTCTCAACCCGCAGAGACAACCCATAGTAATCCATCGCCTAGAACCAGACGTGCGTATGAGCCCTGGATCGATGTTATAAATACGAACATTGTTCGGCTGCTTATCTGATTGAGCTTAGGAATCTCAGGGCCTTGGAAATTGGAAGCCGAAATCATCAAGGCCTTTTTGGAAGCTCCATAGCATAGCCATGGTGTTCCGAGAGGATGCTTTCATCTGAAGACCTAAGGGCCATTACGATCAAGATCGCCAGTGATATAACTAGAGTACGTAGGAAGTAAAATAAGTGAAATACGGACGTCTCTGCCTGGAGGCTTAGCTCTCAAGCACGGCGCAAGAATAATCAACAGCTGGAAGTTTGCTAGAAAGTTTGGTCCCCAGTGGGTTTCGATTCGGCCCCCAGTTGTAGTTCCAGGGGTATACAGTGGTGCAATCACCGCAGCAGTACAGACAACCATATCGAGTCTTCGAGGGGGGGTACTGTCCGTGAACTTGGTGGAAAAGAGACGGATGCTGTTCAGAGATGAGAGGTCGCATTCTTTCGCATAGACAAAGGGATTTCTATGACGTTCACGAAGGTCTTCAATGTAATAAACCGTGAAAATTTCTGATGCATTCCGTACAAGAAGAATCAAGTGTGTTCCTCTTGTAGCAAGATCGTGGGCCACAGCAGCGCCTACTCCTGATGTTCCGCCCGGGCACCTAGAGCTTTAGCCTCCCGCGTTTATTGAGGGCGGTCGAAGGAGTGATATTTGCCTTTTCTAAGGTCACGAGTGACCCCTTGTGACGTACTGCGCCACCTATCTCTACTCCTATATTGTTAGGAACTGGTCACAGTTGTGCTCTCGTTTTCTCTGTTGCTGCGTCACCCCTGCCCTCTCTCAATATTTAAATCCGTCTTTTTTTTTCCTCCTCTCTTTTCTTGCTTTTCTTTCTTTTCTCTCTGGATCTTCTCCTTGGTCAACTAGCAATACACTGGCAAGTTGTTCGCCCACTCTGGAGACAACTCACTGCTTGAACTCGGGATACCGGCTCCTTCTCTCCCCCCCACTTTCCCCTCCATCACAGACACAATATGCGTCTTTAGAAACAGTTTCACTAATACTCTGTTCCACCGGTCACGAGTAATACTTCGTGACAGCTTGCTTTACCCCCCCCACCTACCTCATCAGGCGATAGAAAATATTGAGAAATGACAATCGGTCTTCCAAGGCTTTGATTGGTGGGTTCAGTGTGCTTGAGCCAATTGTGCAATTTTGTATCTGACATTTAATTTTCACAATTCACAATTTTTTCCACCGCAGGCTGTCGCAAAATTCCAACACCAATGTCTGAGACCAGTGAAGCTGTTCATGAAAAGAGGAGGAATGGAGGCAGGTGGGAGAAGCAGCCAATTCTGATTAAAAGAGGGGAATGTCAACTGGAGTCTAAATCAGGCCCAGCCCAGACCAGAGTAATAGGCTATGAGATGCCATTCTCCGAGTGAAGGTGACAGTCGGCAACTGTCACAAATTGTTATTAAGCAAGGCAGATTTCACATGACTGATACTTATTAACGTATCAGACTGCGAAGTGGGACGGCATACAGAAGCAGGACACTTTAATGGAGAAGTAAAAAACGCAACTACTCTATCAATTCTGAACGAAATACAACCAAACAAAAATAGGTTAATAGAGAAAGAGTATAAGAATCAGTCCAAGCCAGAAGAGAAGAAAAAATAAGAACCTGGGAAAAGAAACTGGAAAAAACATGAAAATTGAGAAGAAAAAAAGACAAGAGAGACAGAAGAAATTTCAAAGCTTAGGATTTCGTAAAATCATGCGAAAAGGAGCTGTAGGTAACCTACCGTTTGTGAGAGTAGTTAGGGGGACAATAGAGGGTGGCTGTCGAACGCAGCGGGGTGGTGGTGTAGGCGAAGTGGGGGAGAATTCTGGTATATCACTGTCACTACTGACCGTGATTCTTTCAAGAGAAGTAGAGGCGAGAATTGGAGAAGCGGACAGTGTAATAAAAGTGACTTGAGGTTGGCGCACATGAGGGGTTTGAATTGGAGTATTTTTGCACATTTTGGAACACGGTGGTGGTGGGGTTTTGGCTTTCTTTTTGGCTGTTTTGGCGTCGTGTTTTTCACAAATCTGATAAAGCCGAAGTGCCTCAGCACCATCAATAACCCGGGCCATAGTTAGTTGAAGTCTATCAGCCTTTTGACCAACTGAAATCCGTATTTGTCGGTCTATCTGGTGACATTCTTCTGCAATTGGCAAGCTTGCCTGTGCAGCCTCGCCCAGCTCACCCAATCGTGAAATGAGCTTGCGAAGTTGCTCTGGAGAGACTTTTCCAACCGCAGCCAGTACTTTGTTAGTCTCCCGGCGGAAATCTGTACTTTTGCAGGGAGTTTTGAGCTGCTTGGATAGGGTGGTAGAGGATTGGTGTTGCGGTATTTGAGTAGATTTGGAGGAGGTAGTAGAAAATTGAAGACGGTCTAGGACAACCTTTTGACAAAAAGGTATCAATCCACAGGCTTGGAACCCAGCAAGAATATTATCAGAGGTTATAGCCTCTGTACGTGCCTTTTTCAATAAAGGCCAAAAAGCCTTCTTGTGAATTCCTTCACCCTGGTGGCAACAAAGGTCATCGACAGCCCGTCCATAAAAGTGCTGCAACGGGCTGAACACCGCAACATCCAGAGATTGGAGTGGATGTGTAGAATGAGCTGGAAGACATAGGAGAATTATGTTGTGTTATAAGCAGAACATACAAAATTCCCAGTTGAAATGGGATGAATGACCATCTAGAATGCTGAGGCGTTTGTGGTCGGCAGAGGCAGGTTTGCGAGCGAATTTGATAAAGTCCCAGGAGATATACTCATAACCAAGAGAGTCATCTGTCCACCCCTTATTTGAGTAGGCTAATAGGACATTAGGATCGTCAAGACTTGCATACCATCCCATTGAATGACCTGCTTTCGCTTTGAAAATGCGAAATGGAGCCATTGAAGAACCATCACCACAAATAGTCTCCAAGTTAGTAATAAGCTCCCGTTTACCATCATGTGTGACTCTAGGATTCCTTCTTGCTACTTTTGTCACAACCTTAGTTTTTGCTGACATTCCCATCATAGAGCCCTTCTGGTCAATATTGTAAATGTCCTCTGGTTGCAGGTTGTGGGTTATTCGAAGACGATTAAATTTGCGAAAGTAGTCCTTGATCTTGTTTGGATCACTTGCATATGCACGTTGATGGTCCAAATTACTGCTATATCGGCATGCGATATCAGGATGACAAGTCAAAAACTGGGTGATCCATTGTTTTCCCACTGGTGCTTCAATCAGGCTTTCTTCCTTCATTCTCATCAACATTCTTGCGATTCCTCTCACCATATTCAACTGCAGTGGAAATACCCAATCATCCAACTTTGTTATCCATCGGACAATCGCTTTCTTTTCAACCGGTGTCAGAAGCTGTTGCTCGATATGTGCAACCTGCCGAGAAACTTTTTAACCATTAAACTAGTATGGAAGGGTAGATTTAGGCATGTCGAATGCCTGGGCGGTGGTCGTTATTGAGGGGTAATCGTCTTTCCGAAAGGCCTGAATTGCTAGAGCAATGTTCTTTTCATGACAATCTGTTTTCCTTGCTTTAATTCAAGCTATGGTGTAGCCGGTTGATGCTTTTTCTTTACAGAACCGTGTTTTTTTCACTTTTTATCTGCACTTTGTTCAGCAGCGCCCCCACGGCCTGCTTCAGCATCGCAGCCCGCTTTCCCATTGGGAATGTTAGCCATAGGTACTATGTTATATTTCACACTATGATATTGCTTAACTCATAGTATTTCACATGACTATGTTATAGTGAGTTATTATTATGATATGATCGGTTTATTGTTTTATGACTCACAATTGTGACGTCAGATGATGTAATGTGTTTTCAAGTTATGCATTACTCACATTAGAAGTCATGAGTTTCACATGTTACTCACATAAGGACTTATTGGTTTCACACATGTGACTGAGGCTCACTAGAGCAGATGACTTGGTTTGTGCCAGTGGGCTATGATTGGTTAAATAGATATTGAGCAGTTGACTTATAAAGTTAGCTGATGGATTTCACACTATGACTCACTATGAGTCATAGGGATTGCGTGATGTGACATGATAAGTCACCAGGGTTAGAGTTGTGGGAACATCCCTATATAAGGGGTGGTCTTGGATTAAGAGATAGGATTTTCATTTATCCATGTAGTACCTCTCTATACTCGAAGTTGCAATAGAATTTCTGTCTCCTTTCACATATGCCCCTTATCTATGTGAATCTATAAAGCCAAACCTCAATCTCCTACCTAGTAGGAGATAGTATAAAAAATGAACCTGGAGACTATGGGGAAAGTCTCAGAGGATGGGTTCCTGACAGAACTATTGAGATAGTTCTTTTCCAAGAAAAACAAGCCAGTCATGTACTATCTGAAGAGATAGTATTCTCCACCCCTTAGTGCAGCAAAATGAGAATCACTTACAAGTAGTTACATGTCCTTGCCTCAGGCTGTTGCACAATACCTGAAGAATAGGATTGTTACAGCCATGAGGAAGATATGAAAATAGAAGCGATAGGGATGCTGGGGTAGGCGCTGACAGGGACGAATTATCCGTCAAAGGGGAAGGTAAGGAAATGTTTGTAGGAAATACCCTTGGCAAGATATATGGCTGTCGTTCACCCAAGGTTGAAGAATTGGAAAGAGAAAAGACAGTAAAGGATGAGTCGGCAGCCTGCAGTGCCGAATTGATTGAAAAACTACAAACTTAGATCAAATATTTGGAATCCCATGTTGAGTTCCAAACAGACGCCCTTCAGTCCTATAGGCCCTCATGGCAGAGGTTTGTTAGTACCTTTAAACATAATAAGTTGAATGATACAAACACCTTTAACTACAAGATCATTTGCAAGGGGAGCAAAGAAGTACATGGTGGGGACACTCATACTGAGACTGGGCGCTATTCTGAGATAAGGGGGAGAAATAATCTAGCTGTGTTTCGGACACCTTATGGGTTTTCACCTGAGATATTTTCAGAGTTCACTAATTAATAGTCATCACTGGCAATTTTACCCATGCGCAAATTAGCGATCTTAAAAGAGGGACCTCGATATTTATGTTGCAACCATATATTTTATTTACTACAGGCACTTCTTTCACATTTCTAATTTGCGCCTGTGCGTACTATATTATTTATAATAATTTAACCAGAACTTTCAGAGACTATAAGGGCTATAAACAAGCATGCAAGTGTAAAATTTTTGAACTTTGACCTAGGAACTCAGGGGTTTTAAGACTTGTTCAATGAGTTTATTTGAGCCATGGAGAGTTTGGTGGAGGAGGAATCCTTGCTGCAACTAAACACGGGCATCTTTAATACCTACTGGGAATTTGTCAAGAGGGCCGATAATGCCGTTATAAAGGTTGATCTGGGGGGAGTTGAGGGGAGCGGGCCGTAGGACTCAGGTTTGAGGTGGAGGAAGAGGGGTTGCCACAGTGACAGAAGGGGTTTGGCAAGGAACAGGGAGGGAGGTAAAAAATCTTTTCTAATGTGGGCGAAAAGCTCTGTTAATTTAGTGTAGAGATAATGTAGCATTAGGTAAAACAAAATAAAAGTGATGATTGGTCTGATTAGAATCTTGCCAAAGTACCAGAAATGGAGCAACTGTATTCTTATCCTTTGTAGCCTTAGGGTAAAATATTTTGAGCTAGCTAACATTGCTACTTGTACCATTCTTAAATTGTTCTGGCAGTCTACCTATGTTCTCATAGACTATTGGGAAGCAGGTAACTATTAGCAGTATTCTGGAACTAGTAGAAATGGGATAAAATTAGATTAGTCACGGTAGCGGTGTCATAGGGAAATAATAGCGATAATTACAGGAACAATGATGCCCTCAGTGGCAATGCAAATGAACTAAAGTTGAGGCAAGAATTGTTGGCTTAAAGGCAGTATAAATCCAGTGATTTAGGAAGAACAAAGATTTCTCTGCAAAACTATGGTAGAACTGAAAACTAACTCTGCTCAGACCAAAATAATCGTGAGAGCTCAGGCTGGAGGCTACTGTAGCTGGGAGCAAGGAGAGAAGGAAAAGAGTTGGAGAGGATTTATAGAATTAAGGTATTGGGGAATGGGTGTACAAGTTAGGTATGCTAGGGAGGGGCTATTTGGAAAAGTTGGTAGACCGTGGGCATGGTGGGATGAAAGGCTAATAGGAATTGGGCCGGCAGTGAAACTTTTGAAAACAAGGCTAGAAGAAAAGTCGTTATTTCACTTTATATTACTGCTTGTTTGTAGTTTTTCCCACATTTTAACTCCATCTATTGTTAAAATAATCAATTGGGATAAGCACGAGAGCCTGGTTTTTGTCCCCTTTCAGAGCCCCCTTTTGGGACTGGTGCTCCTACTAGTCCTCAATTCCGAATACACGATGAAAATGGAAGTAGTCTTCTTCTATTATGACTTCCTAAGTTTGAACTAATATCTCCCATGTGGACCAGATACTCGCTATCCGTTCATTGCCGGATGAAGCAAGGCAAGATGTTGGGATTTGCTAGTCACCGGAAATGGTATTGGACCTGATATCCTCTGACCAGGTATTAGATTCACCATCCCACGGCCTACGAGTTCTGTTCGAGAAAATGGTGTGTGCCATTCGTTGTCAGATATTGCATTCAACCACTTTCACGTGCAAGCTAGATCCTGACTGCTGTAACTTCCTCTGCCTTCCTGCCCAGCTAATGAAAGATGCACTCGCTCACAATCCTCCCGCCCTCCCTCCTTTCTGTTGGCTTCGGCATCTCTGGACTCGCTCTGCTCCTTCACCGCGTCTGCACACCCTGTCCGAATGGCAAATAAAGCGCACTGTACCTACCGAGGAACCTCTACCGTCCCAATCAGAGGAGTCAGAGGTTCACTGAGCCCGGGGTGTGCCAGACATTGTAGCCCAATAGGTCCTAGCGGACAATCTTTGCGAGTAGGTCCTGGCGATGATTGACTGCCGGTGGGTAGTGGTAGCCTAGAAGTGTCCCAACAGAGATATTTTATTTGTGATGCTTAAGTGGTTTGGAAATGAGAGATTCTACCCGTTCGGTTATTCTATGGTGGGCGTGTTGGCTTCTCAATGCCAAGACGCTGATTTAGGGAGGGGGGGTCTAGCCGTGGTGCCGCACAGAATAGAGTTTTCAAACAGAAGGTCGCTGACTTGGTATGAAGCTTGGGTGGATTGAGCATGTTTCAACAATGCCGGGACGAAGTATCTGGGAAGGGCTAGATCGAGGGGCAAAGGTATTACGAAGCGGAGGGAAATAAGGTGGGAACTTGACGTGGAGGCATCGACTGCAATGAGGCCTGGGCGGCGGTCCCGGGAGCCCATGTGTCAGAGGGATATTCGAGGTATTAATATCTGGAGACACCCTTGAATGGGGGGGGGGGGCGATGCATGGTAGCGGATGTGGGAACTTCGGATCGTCGCTGATGCCGGTATTATAGACTATTAGCTATGTGATCGTGCCTATGGTCATGCCGGTAGTCTCTGGAGAGTACTGAGGTAGCAGTTTAGTCACCTCTGTCTAAGACACGGATAGAGGTGATGTCTCAACAGTGCTAGTACAGGAGATTGACTACCCGTATCGGTCTAGTTCTCATGAATGGCACTTTCATATCGTCAACCTCATCTCCTGGCATGCAACAAGTGAAAACCCGCTTGTGTGCCTTAGGGCCTAGAGATTGCGTGCTCGATTTCGGGAAGGGAACACATATAGACCCGGACACCGAAAACTGACACCGCTGGTTCACCCTTTTTTATATATATATACTTAGTACCGCACTTCTAGTAGAGAATATACGGGAAGTACCGCCTTGGCATAAATTTGTATAAGTGTTCAATTCTTTTGCGAAACCCCCTCTTCGCTCTTGTCAAGCAATACTCACCGGATTAACAGGATTAGTGATCAGCTGATCTTAAGAATCATAGCTCCACGAAGAGCAGTTTTTCTGTGAAAACCTCGCTGGAATCGGTTTGGCTATTGGATTTGATAGGTGTGGGTTAAAGGTTAATCTCAGACACCCAACACTGTTCACTCTCAGTACTCGCATGGTAATATTATGATAGCTACTGTTTTTCTCCAGTTGGCTGGCCGGGTAGTCCCCGGCGTGCCCAAAATTTCTCTCCGGACGCTTCTCTTGTCTGTTTTGTGGGAGACCGTATGATATAGAGGCTAATTTTAACCTATCCTATCGATATTTTGAGTGACACTCCATGACTGCAGTCCTCACACCTCCGGTGGGTACAGGACTTCCTTTCCGCAGCCGGAAGGGTGTCGGCGTCTTTAGTATCCCGGGGAAGGTCGATAGGGGGGGGGGGGCGTTCGTCTTTCTCTTTTTTCAATCCACGACCCACACGACACATCATAGCATCCACATTGTCGGCGACATCGATACCGTGAACGTCATAAAGATTATTGGTTTCATCAACATCATGGGCCTCACCTGTGAAAGGTACTAGAGGTTCTCAAAAAACCTCGACGAGCGGGTTTTTCTAGCGCAGGTGTTTTTTCATATATGCTAACCGCTGTAGGCTGGCTTTTGGCCAGAAGGTCCTCGCTCACGTATCTGTTCTCGATATAAATGCAGGAGATTATCCCTTTCAGCTCTGGTACTTCAATGGAAGCTTGAGATGCAAGCTTTAAGCCACTGATATTGCATTCTTTGACATCACCAGTCTGTGGAACAGTGGGTTGAACGATATATATTGTCATGGATCGTTCCTTCGGGAATCTGTTATTTTTAGCATCAGTGGACCTCTTCAGCTTTCTATTTTCCGGGTGTGATATTTCACTTTTCTCCTTGCATCTTATCACTGGAGCTTTTGTGGGGAGTGTCTTGACCAAACTTCTGAGCCTACTGCCAATACGGTAGCTTGCGCTGCCTGCTATAACTCCAATATCCCCCACCCTAGCCGGGCCAGCATCGGCCGTTCTAATGTTTAGGATGTATCATTCGCATATTGCGTAGTCGGGAGCTATAGTAGCTTTCTGATAGATATACATTTGCTCTGCCTTCCACTGAATAGAATAATTATGTACCTACCCTGTCTGGTTGTCTCATTACTGGGTCTAAAGTATTAGACTGTTTGGTTAGAGTTTTGTGAAATTAGTTGTGGCGTGGAAGATACGGGTATAGTAAA
>Ga0307510_10011683_pt1 | contig 10427 bp, 9 predicted proteins | sample 12_EM_MG_FD_207224 | JGI IMG/M metagenome (GOLD analysis project Ga0307510, IMG submission 207224) | Populus trichocarpa ectomycorrhiza microbial communities from riparian zone in the Pacific Northwest, United States - 12_EM | ecosystem: Host-associated > Plants > Roots > Unclassified | place...
GAAATGTTCTGACTTCCAAAGAAGATAGTATACAGCAATATTAAAGAGCCTTCTTAATTTAATAGTTACTCAATGAAAAAAAACAAACAATTTTATTTCGGCTCAGCGAATTAATTGATTGAATCAATGATTCAACAATCATGAATTTCGCTTAAACCCGGTCCATATTTAATAATATTGACATTAACAAAAGATGACACGGCAGAGAAAACGGTACTGAACAATTTTTATTATTAAAATATGATATTTTTAATTTTTTATAAAATAAAAAAAATTTAGATTATTTTATTAATCTAAATAGTTTGTAAGTATGATTATAGTTGTTTTTTAAAGTGTATTTTATTTAAAAATATATTAAAAAAATATTTTTTAAAAAATATTTTTGACATTAACATATTAAAATGATTTAAAAAAATAAAAACATATTAATTTTAAATAAAAAAATAAAAAATATTTAATTTTTTTAAAAAATATTTTTAAAATATAAAAACAACAACAGTCAACCTTGTCAAACCCAAAAAAAAGGATTTATTCGGGGTAAGCTCTCGGAATGAGTTTTAAAATTATGTTAGGTCATATCATCACAATTGACAATGCTGGTCTCGGAAGAAGGCCCAGAAACCTGGATTCTAAATGGTCCATGGGTTATAATCCCAACATGAGAGAGTACGAGCCAGCGTATGAGAATGCAACCTCACTGTACAGTCCTGAGCCAGAGGAGATTCATGTGTCGACGTCGCTTAGCTTAAAACCATCAGCTTCCGTCTCCAATGATTTCACTGTCATGGTTTCAATTTTCATCTCTTTAATGTTTGTGAAAAAATTAAATTAAAAATGAACGATAAGGAATTATCACGAGACCAAGACATCACGGATTAGGACCTCTACCCAAGAAGTGCATTATACTCTCTAATATACTCACCATCACCATGGGAGTTTGTGGTCCCTTGGTGCAAAAAAAATAGCTGTAAGAGAGAGACCAATGCCAACTAGAACTGACTATAGTTTCTTGATTATCCTTTAAATGCACAACGTCGGTATGCTTAGAAGCTGCCCTCGGAAGGGTACAAAGACATGTCCTATGGGCCATGTGTAGACACAACAAAAGCCAAAAATGTAACTACATAATAATGCCTTTGCTTCATGATGCATCAGCAGGGTTCGGTGATCCATATATACCTGCCAAACACTTGTCTTTATGTCAGATATATGATGGCTACAAGAGTCTTAAATGTGTGATTGCACCATCACAAGTGGACTCCCCCACGGCTGCTCCCTCAGCTGGGAAATTTGTTACGACAGCCAATGTATAGGTGAACAATTCCGTTAGCCATCGAGTGTCTTTTCATTTGTTGTCATGATTCGAGAAAGGTGGTCTTCAAGGGCAATGAAATAAGAACTCGGTGATGTAAATGCATCGGTTTGGATGCAAATTATCTGATTAGGAAGAGGTTTTTAGTCTCGATTTGATATGCAAAAACTGACAGGCAAGCCGAGTGAAAAAAACATGAGGCAAGAAAAATATTAGAGGTTAGAGTGGGAACATGCTGCAAATCTTCCGAAAGATTTTGCCTAAGGATAAGGCTTTAATGCTAGCCACCCCTCCCCACTCCAAATAATCAATGGCCTTCCCAAGCCATTTATTAGTCCTACCTGTGAAAGTACTTTTTGACGAAAAATTATTGACATAAATTCTTCCTGGTGGGGTATATCAGAGAAATGTCATGCATAATTCGACAGCTTGTTTGGTTTTCTCCATAAAAATAAACTGCTCCTATAATGGACGTGGAAAGATGATGTATATACCTAACCGTTGTTGTATCCAAAATTCCTCTATCACAACATACACAACCCCCTCGGCATGAAAAAAAAAATTCATGAGAGAGCTCGTTTCTTCTACTGTTTGATAAGAACACAGTACCGAGGTTTGCCTGCAGACCAGGGGCAGTGGAAAAATAAATCTTGTTTCTCGCTGCTTTGGAACTTGACGTGCATGAAGAGACATGTGAGGTTCTACCAAAATTGAAACAAATTAAACGAGTTCAGTTGACCCTGATGCCTTGCGTATTACTATGTCAAGAATCAAGTCTTTAACATTTATTTGTTTGTGTATATGGATAGAATATTTTATAGAAATTGAGAGTACATATATAATGATCAAGAACATTGGGAGGGGAACAAGCTAGCATAAATTATCGATTAACACAGCCCATCGATCTTGTCTCCATGGTGTCCTAGGGAAGAAGAAAAGAACGAAAAGGAGGGAAATAATTAACGAGCAAAAGACAGCATGTAGTGGAGGGAGGGCTTGCAGTTCTAGGACCTCTCATAAAAACATTTTATCTGTTACTCCAGTCTTTTTCTAGATTAGTTTACCAGTCTAGTAATGCTCTCCTTTTTGTCACATTCTTTTCTTTCTTTTGAAAAACTTTTGGCACGTTCATTTGCGAGTTTACTCGTATAAATCCAACATGAAAATCAACATAAAAAAACTAGGATTTAGAGGCTGAGAAAATTAACACATCTGCGATTCAATCTGTTCTTGAATCAAAAACATTAGGCACACTACATTCTCAAACCAACACTGAATAGTTTCGTCGTGTCAAATAAAAGTGCAAAACCATCCGTGACATGCAAATTATATGAAACTAATAATTGGCACTTGAAAGGAGGACCTTTGATAGCTATAAAAGTATAAAAAGGAACTGATAATTGGCAATGTGTGAATGACAATTACCCCATCAGTCAGGAGAAAAGGCGATAAAAACAGGGTCCTCTTGTCACTATTACTTACTGTAGTAACTCTATAGTAAAGGGAGGGATAAAAAAAAGGCAGCACTGATAGAGCCCTCAACAAAATTGGGAGAATTTCATTTTCATTCCCATTTTCCTAACCCCAAATTTACCCTTCAATAAACAACAAATTACCAAATTCTAGGCAATCATCCGGCCCCTTGCCATCTTCTTCACTCCCCGTGTAGCAGGAGCAGTAGGCCGTAGATGGTTTAATAAAGAGGAGCCCGGCACGGTGCCTTCTTTCTCCGGTTCATTAAATTAGACGATATTTCGGTAATTCTTGGAAACATCGTCCGGCATGAATTTGTTAAGCTGCTCCTTTTCTTTCTCACAATCTCTGTTGTGGCAGTACAAGCCAGTGTCTTACAATCAACCCCACCATACCCACCTGAACTAGAGCTTGTCTTGGCCGAACCGGTAGGTTCAAGAACCGAGTCAGGGGTCATTAAACCGTCATCTGAACCCGGTTCAGACAAAGGTAAGAACTTGCAATCACAAAAGAAACTTGAAAGCCCACTAACACCTTTTGTAGTCAAAATATGATCAACCTGTAAAGAAAAGAGAAGTGAAGGAAACCCGGATGAGGAAATGTTGCGAAATGAAATGGGTTATTCAGAGGCAGGATTCTGAAAGAGTGAAGTTTTGAACATGGTAATTACTATAACTACCTTGCAAGAAATGGAGCAAAAGAGATAAGGATACTGGAGACCTCTGTCACAGGTGCTACAATTGTTGCCTCTGATATTCACTATCCTTGTTTGTGGCCTGTGATTTAAAAATATCACCTTTGCACTGTTTGTAGTATAGGACTGCAAACACACAGAATTGAAACTGGTTAGGGACAAAATAATGGGTGCAATTTGCTTTTCAAAAAAAGGGAGGCATAAAAAATGTAGCTAAATATTCTGTCTGTGAAGACAAGAAAGAATCTATATAAACAGCAATGAATGTGTGTACGGACAGAACTAGCAAAGAACTATAACAAGAAGGTTGCGTATCCATATGTTTAACTCTTGTGTTTCATGAATTTCATCATAATCTCATCAAAATTATACTTACTTGAACAAAAGCACAGTCGAATAATTTCTGAGCATCATCTAGCCTTAAAACATCATTATATACATATCTTCTTATCTGAAACACACAAAGAAGAGAGTGTCAAAACCTAGTAAAACACATGAAAAGCATGTAAGAGCAAAACCTGATCTTTGGCAGGTAAATTTTGAAGGAACCTGCAGGAGACGGTGAGAGTTGTGCGGAGACAGACAGTGAGGGCAAATACTGATGCAGCAGTCCAAGCAAAATATGTTCTTTTCATTCTTTCTTGCGCCTTTGTGAGTTGAACAAGCATCGAAGAATTTTTCTGCGAGAAGAGCTTGAAGCCAAGGAGGTAGTAATAGATTTGAAGAAATCAACTGTAAACAAAAGCATGAAAATTAGTACTACTACCACTACCACTGATTCAAGAAAAAAGAAAAACAAGACATCCATGAAACAAAACACACCATTTTGAATTTTGATGAGAGAGAGTTTGTGTTCAGGGCTTGTAAAGATAGTGGTGGACAATCTATTACTGCACACAGAGAGAGAAACGGCGCCTGGTAAATTGGTAATGGTACTGGTGCAGTGTGTTACTGTTACCAATGAGAGAACAGTCAGAGAGAGGGGGGGAGGGCGGCCACATCTAAAGGGGTGTGTCCTATTATTGTGTTTTGTTTTGGACAAGAGAAATACACTAGCTATCCTTTTCTTTTTAAAAAATAAAATACACTATACCTAGCTAGTGGTAGTATATTATACACTAGGCCAGTGCAAGCGGGGTTTGGAAAGTGAAAGCACAAAAGGGAGGACAAAATTTTTGTAGTTAGATGATAAAAGAAAGGATAAAAAATCAAGGGAACTCAAATCAAAATCTAAAACTTTCCTTTCTAGCTCATAACCCAAAAAACCTCTAACCATTTGTTCCTTTGTAAATGGGTGGTTTGGCCTGGCTACAGGTGCCTGCTCTTTCCCTTTTTTTCTTTTTGTTTTTCTCTGCACTGTGCTAAGTGCTAAATGACAAGACTAGAAACAGCGGCTTTTCTCGGTTCTCGGTGGAAACGGTAAAAAGGAATCGCAAGTGGCCCTAATAAGATCTTCACATAAGTCACCATTTGTATCTCTACGGTTAGAATTAATAAGTTTTATACAGTATTTTACGAGACATGCACAAATTCTCAGAGTAACTTGGTTGTAGATACGAACAGGTGTTCAGATGGCGGTCTACATGAACAATATCTTCTTCTTTCTCTCCATAAAATGAGAAAATGGAAGACAAATAGACTATCCAACTTCCTCGCAAGATATATCATGTCCATAACAGTTTCAATTATTCGAAAGGATCTCCATATTTTACATTTTCGTTACTCAAATTTAGTCTTAAGGTGTCTTGGAAGATTGATCCAATTGTCAAGGAGACTAAAGATTGTCCTTCTTTTCTATGTCTTCTTGTTTGCCGTTTGGGGAGAAGGGGCAGTAGCATAGCAGATTGAGTAACTAAAGAGGGATTGGGAGTCTGTCCTTCTACCTGGGTAATGAAACCACCACCACCACCACCCCAGCTATATGTAAAGCTGCTTATCAGCAACTGCCCTGATTTGAGGTCGTCTTAGTGGAAATCCATCCTTCTGAATAAAGAGAGAGACTGGGAAAACATTGCTGCTAGTATTGCTAGTAGTAAAAGGAGAAGGAAAAGAAAAGAAAGGCTTGGCATAATACTACTGCGAGTATCATAATGGTTAGGCCTGGCTCCATTCGGTGAATTGACATGGGAACTTAATGTTGGGTGCTTTCTGTTGTTGGGTATTAGTTGTTTTTTAATTTTTTAAAAAATATATATTAAAATAATATTTATTTTTATTTTTAAAAAATTATTTTTAATATTAGTACATAAAAAATTAAAAAAATATATAAAAAATAATTTAAAATAAAAAAATAAAATAAAATTCAATTTTTTAAACATTTTTAAAATACAAAAATAAATGGACTATTAAATTTTTAGTTGAATTAAATGATACATTGAGATGATAAAATTTATTTTAATAGATCAAATATTTAGATCTCGTTTGTTTTTGCGTTGTAAAAGTGTTTTTTGATAAAATTTGATTTTTATTTTATTTTTTTCTTTATTTAATATTAATTATTTTTTTGTGTTTTTTGATCGTTTTGATGTATTGATATTAAAAATAATTTTTTTAAAATAAAATAAAAAATATTATTTTAATACATTTCCAAACAAAACACACTTTAAAAAATAACCATTAGCACCATAGTTTTGAAACCCGACCCGGTGGTCGACCCGGTTTAATGATCGGGTCACGGGTCAGATGAGTTCACCTAAAAAAAACCAATACAACACCTATAGAAAACATATAACTAGTTACAATGCAACACTTATATAAATCAAATTTAAATTTTAAACCAACAATATAAATTGAATTCATTATTCAAAACATAAACCAAATATAAATTCTAAAATATTTAAAATAAAACATCCAAAAACATAAATTTTAAATCAAAAACACATTCACTTTTGTTGAATGAACACATTAAGTTCTTTTGTGTCCATAGAAGCAAAATTTGAATCAAATGTCAATGGAATTGAGTCAATCTCGTCAACACCTAATAAATCATCAGCATGCTCCTTTGAAACTTCATCGTCACAATCATCTTCAATCTTATTAATATTTATGACATTGTTAAACAATACTTTATTTTAAATAATATTTATCACTAAATAATCAATCATTAATTGCCATCATCTAAAATATCTTGTATGGTTATTGTTGTTAGAGTTTGGTGAAAACTCTCTGCTTCTTCAGTTGTCAAAATTAACGGGTCATATTCTACTACCCAATTTTCAATGTCATAAGTTGTCTCAAAATTAATTGGATCATAATTTCGTCATTTCCAATAATTTCTATATATTAAAAGAGAAGGTAAACATAATATAAGTATTAATAATGCTTCTAAATAAATAAGATAAAATAATATTTAAAGAATTAGAGAAAAAAAAATACTTTTATTTCAATCTTAGATTGCAGTGGATGTAAACAAGGTATTAAGCCTTTGGTGCTCCAATCTATTTCTCTTCTTGGAGTGAATATGTTCAAACATACTCCAATTTCTCTTGCATCCTGAAGAATTACAAGTTTGACTTAACACTCGTACAATCAAATGTTGTAGATTTGGAGCATTGGTTCCATATATCATCCATCATTCATCTATATACAAAAATAATAAGTAAGACCATGTCAAATAATATTTTTAAATATAAAAATTATATACCTGGAGGCATAAGGGTGCGATTATTTATTGCTGACGCTCGACCAAAGTCATGTTCAGCATTCCTAAACAACTTCATCTCACTTGTAATCTTACTTTGCAATGGTAGATTTCTATGTGCATATTTCTCAAGAACATCTAGAAGTCCAGAAATGGTGCTCATATGTTTATCCATTATATTTGCATCATATTGAAATTGAGGATTCAACCAAAATGCCGCTGCATAAAGATTTCTATATAGTTGTCCATCTCATCGATTATTGATAATATCTATGAAAGGTTTCACTCTAGCCTTTATCTTTTGAAATCTCCTCAACATTTCTTCTTTTGCATGATGAATAGCATCATACAAATATCTCATCGAAGGTCTATCATCACCATCAACTATTCGTAGAACTCGAACTAAAGGTTCACTCATTCACACAGTTATTGCACATTCTTCCAAAAACAGAGAGTCTAGCACACTCTCAACAAACTTTTTTCCTTTGTTATGTTTAGCATAAGCAGATGAGACCCATTCCCTAGATGTCACCATAGCTCTCAACTCATCTTTATGAGCTAAAATGCTTTGCAATGCAATGAAATTGGTAGCAAAACAAGTAGGAGCTGGACGAAGTATTTTTTTCCTCAAATGAACTTCCTCATCAAATACATTGGATAACAATGATTATAAATGTACTTTGTGATACCAGAAGCATGCTCAACAACAGAACAAACTGACTGCAATTTACCAAAGTCCTGGAGTATGAGGTTGATGCAATGAGCAACACAAAGAGACCAAAATATTGAAGGGAATTCTTCCATCAATAACTTGCCAGCAACAACATAATTTACAGCATTATCAGTCGCGCACATGCACAATGTTTTCTACCCCAACATACAAAACAACCTCTCTAAACAACTGATGCAACAATCTAGCAGTCTTTGAGACATTTGATACATCCATAGTTTTCAAAAAAAACTATTCCTTTAGGACAATATACTAAGAAGTTAATTAAAGTCCTCTTCTGATATGTCCATCCATCAGCCATTAATGTGCAACCAGTCTTCTTCCAAATCTTTCGATAACTCTCAACATAAATCTTCACTTCATCAACCGTTTTTGCCAAATAATAACCACGAATAGCATGCAAGTTTGGTCCTTTATAACCAAGACCTATGGCAGTTACATCATCTATGGCATGCTGATAATACACAAAGTTAACAACATTAAATGACACATAGACATCAATCATCCACTTCGCTAAAGGAAGATCATATCGTTCAACTGCTTCCTTTCTTTTCCAGCAATTCTGAAGAGACTTTTGAGCACCAAGAGTTGTTCTCGGCATGAAATATGTCCCTAATGTTGCAGATTTCTTGTGCTTTCCATAACTTGTAGTCGATTGTTTTACAGTGCTGGTGCTTTGAATCTTTTTCTTTTTTGCAACCTTCGATGGTAACATATGTTTTTTAGTATTGACATCCTCATCATCATCATGTTCTGATTGCCTAATCATCATCTTTTCATGCTCAATTTGTTGTGCATTAGATGGATTGAAATCTGCTTGCATTTCTCTAACTCTCTTTTTTTTGTTTCAACATTTCCTTTAAGATTCAAGAGCATTTGATGTCGAACATCAGGAGGATATTTGCGACATTGTTCAACTTCTCCTTTAGCTCCAGCTAAATGTTGCTTAAATCGATTAATGTCACCACCCGCAAATACTTTAGCACAATATAAACATATTAATTTAGTTTTTTTACATCCAACACTAAGTTCATGAGCTTCTCTACAATGATCCCATGTCAAATCTGTTCTTCCTCTACTACCACTTGATATGAAAATTGAAGGTTGAGATGATTGGGTCGTTGAAGGATCACTACTTGTAGTACTACCATCATGTGAAGACATTTTAAGGACCTGACATAAGTTATAAACACAGAACCATAACGAACCTGACAAAATAGAAAGTTGCATCTGACTACAATAAATAGATATACTATGATAGAAGAAACATATCCAGCAATTAGAACTACAAGATAATTTATTCTAAAGATTTGGGAAAACAGGCTTCTTACTCTCCCTGTTTCTACCAAAAAATCAAAGCAATTTATTCTTATCATACAAGAAAAAGACATTATGTGACATTTTGTGCCAGATATATTTCCATAGGCATTGAATTTGGAAGCCAAGCATGGGCAACTGGGCAAAAATCAATAATTACAGGTGCTTAATGTTCAGGCCACTAGACAATTAAGGACACATCAAGGAAGAACTATAAACATATTTAAAGAAATGCAGAAACAGAGAAATATCATAAAAAAAATTTAAACAGTTCTTATTGTTGCAAAGTGCATAAGTTGCCAGTAATAAGTAACCTAATTTCATAAACCAATGTTACAGTTATGCATTTTGCTTGTTAAGATTGCTCCAATCGCTCCATGTGGGGTATCCATTTCTCAATCTAACCATAGAAAAGGAAGGCAAAAGGGTGCATCAGGCTTCACACATTCATTCAATGTTTCATATGGTTGAGATCAAGATAAATATGGTTCCAAAACAAAACACGACAAGTATAGTTCAGGGACATCATCCCATGCACAATGTCTTACACAATCCATTACTTCTTCATGATATTCATTACGAGCTTCTTTCAGGCGTCTTAATTTCTCACAACAAGCACGTTCTCTTATTTGTTTGCCAGTTTCTTCATTACTTCCTAATCCATTTTCTACACGTCTTCATTGCTTCAATAAACTATGAAGCAGTATTGAGGAGTTGATATTTGATATAGTTTCTAATATACAGCTTAACTAATATGCAGCTTACGAAGAAATAACTGAAATAAATCAAGAAAAATAAGGCAGAGGCTTTATTAAGTTGCAGAAAAGAAAAGAACAGAGAAACATACATGTGGGTGTGAGAATAGGAAAGAATCGATGCCAGATCAAGAAATGCGAATGAATCGATGTCAGATCAAGAACTGCAAGTTCAAAAAAGATAAAGAATAAAGAAAAGAGAGAGTGAAAGAAGGAGATTCGTGAAGAGAAACAAGAGTCTAATCTTATTCGCAGATTTGAAACAGTGATCAAGAGTCTTCTACTCCTTTGCTTTTCACGATTGAAATTGCTTTTTCTTTAATTAGGTTTTCTCTCTGTCTGCAATTCTGCATTGTTCATCGTTTTGGCCTTTTAAAAGGCCAAAACGACGTCATTTCACGTCTATGTATATATATAAAAAAAGAGGCCGGTCTTAGCCGGGTTTACCCGGGTCGACTGGGTTCCGAGTCGACCGAGGTTTTACTTAGACCTGGACCGGTTCCAGG
>Ga0307510_10011684_pt1 | contig 10426 bp, 12 predicted proteins | sample 12_EM_MG_FD_207224 | JGI IMG/M metagenome (GOLD analysis project Ga0307510, IMG submission 207224) | Populus trichocarpa ectomycorrhiza microbial communities from riparian zone in the Pacific Northwest, United States - 12_EM | ecosystem: Host-associated > Plants > Roots > Unclassified | place...
AAACTCAAAAACTCTCGAGTATCTTCTTCTTCTTGTTGTTTTCTAAACATACTTCACTGATCAGTTTCTTTATTTGGGTTTTCTTTCTTTTGGATTCTAAACTAAAAAAAGAAAGAAAGAAGAGAAACAATGGCAGCTATTAATGGGCATACTCCGGTGGCTGCTCCGGCAGGGACTACCCCATCAAAACAGACTGTCCCATCGGCAAAGACTGTTGATACACAATCCGTGCTTAAACGGTATTATTTTTTTTCTTGTTTTTTCGCTTGATCTGCTCTTCTTATTTGTCAAATGATGTAACATATCACGAATTTTATCTGGATTTATTTCTTTGGTTTTCTTTTCTTGTTTATGAATGTGGTTTGTGATCTAAGATCAGATGATGTTTGTATTTATAATGAATATGGTAGCATTTAAGCTATTGATTTTTATGTAATTGGTTCTTTATCTAAGAGTGATTTTGAATGAATCAATTGGGTTTCTTTAAGTCTGTTATTTGTCTTAATTGGTTATCTGCTTTTCATTAGCTAATTGATTGTGTGATAAGCTTGATTTGAAAACTCGTCTTTTTTGCTATAATTTGCTTGAGGTATTTCACGGTTAAATTTGACTGAACTTTTTTTCAGAATTGGTTGCTCTGTAACCTGATCTGGTTGCTCATTGTCTATTAATCGGCTTGAGAATTTTAAGGGTTTTTTTAACTGATTGTTACCTTTTTTTGTTATGAAATCAGGTTGCAATCTGAACTGATGGCGTTGATGGTAAGAACATCGAAACCTGTCTTGTTGTTGTATCTCTAATGTTTTCAGCAACAAATCAATGATTAAACTTGTTGATCTGAGAGGTTTCCGATAAATTTTATTTTGTAGATGAGTGGAGAATCTGGGATATCTGCCTTCCCTGAAGGGGACAACATATTTTGCTGGAAAGGAACAATCACAGGAAGCAAAGACACTGTTTTTGAAGGAACAGAATACAAACTATCCCTTTCCTTCCCTAATGACTACCCTTTCAAGCCACCAAAGGTCAAGTTTGAAACCAGCTGCTTCCATCCCAATGTGGATGTCTATGGCAACATTTGCTTGGATATTCTTCAGGTAAAATTATTAATTATTTTAGTTAAAACTTCTGATCTAGTGCATTTATTTAACTAATTAAGAATGTTTTCTAAGATGCAAATTGGCTGATCAATGATATTTGATTGTGTGTTCTAGGATAAATGGTCATCTGCCTATGATGTGAGGACAATATTGCTATCAATCCAAAGTCTGCTTGGAGGTGAATCTTGTTTTCCGTTTTCCCCTTCTCTGGTTAATGAAAGTTGGTGATTTAATTGACTATTAACATTGTTTCTCTTTTCATGTTATGTTCAGAGCCAAACATAAGTTCACCTCTAAACACTCAAGCAGCACAACTTTGGAGCAATCAAGAAGGTTTGTTTGTTGTTACTTTGGATGTTTTCCTCTATGATTACTTTGAAGTCTGGATGTGTTGCTTGGAGTCTGGATAACACGTTTACTATGATGGTGTATGTATTGCTTGGAGTATGGATAAACATATTTACATACTTTTGGTACCTTGTGTCTGTTGCAGAATACAGGAAAATGGTGGAGAAGTTGTACAAGCCTCCAAGTGCTGCATAGAAGGAAGAGAAGGGGTCCAAAATGAGTTGGTTACTTTACTGTTTGATGGGTGTGGTGTGGTGTGGTGTGACTGACTTCAATGGATTAATGAATTAATGAATTCTCAAATTTGTTTTTCCTTTCCTCTTTGCAAAGTGTGTAATCCGTGGGACATACATGGTTCAGCATCCCTGCTCTCCTACTGCATTTTGTGAAATTAGATAAGTGCTGTGACGGGGTGGTTTTGAGACGATCTTACTGGATAATTTTTTTTTTCTATAAGCAATGAAAATCCATAATGTTTCCCCCTTCAATAAAAAAAAAAGTTTTTTTTCCTTATTTTACAACAAAAAATCGAAGAAACTACGCATTTTTAATCTGAAATATAGAAGGAAAAAAAAGGAAAGAAAATCCATAATGCTTCCTTCCCTTCAATATAAAAAAAAAATAGTTTTTTTTTCTTATTTTACAACAAAAAATTAAAGAAACTACTAATAGCTGTCGCTTCCATTATCAAGATGATATTGGTAATGGTCATTGCTATGATAGTTGAAAAAAAAAAATGACAAAAACAACAGTCTCGCACCAGGGCAGTGCGCAGAAATGAGGAAAGACCAGAAACAGGAGGAAGTGAAGACAAAACACGACATGGATTTTTATTATGTCTTCTGGTAATATTATGCTTTTGCAACAATGTCATGAACATTCTTACCACAAGGAGCTCGAGAAAGAAAGAAAAAAAAGTTCTATTTGAACCAAAATTTTAGTTAGCGTACCACTATTTAAATACAAACTAAAAATAACAGATCCAAAGTTGCGCTTTCCTCTCCATTTACGTTGTGACAGGCTATTACTGCTTCGATGATGTGAGCTGCCTCAAGTTGTACTTGGACAACTCCTTGTACTTTTCAATAACCCCGATCAAGCACACAGTCTGAGAAAATTACAAAGCAAAGTAATCAAGTTAATCGGGCAAAAAATAAATTAGCACCATAGTGCGAACATCTCATCAAGGCAGTCAAACTCTGATTTTTTTTTCCCCACGGGTACTGATTAAACAGGTACTGATTAAACAAATAATAGATTATACACGAAACAAGTAATTCTAGTGCTTTGCGGTAAAGAATACATCACAAGTGTAAGAGGCTGAACAAACTTGAAACATGTAGAGTCTTAAGAAATAAACAGACTGGCCAATTAATTTGACCAGATGCATGATCACTCATAGGCATCAGGAGATGTAATGAGATGTAATGGTTATAAAAGTTCTTCAATATTGTTGCCGATAGAGAGCCTAAGAGCATCTTCTAAAACATATAACCAACAAACACGATTCTAACTTCAAAATATCGCAAAACTTGGTTTTGTAACAAATGAGCAGTTTCTGCAAAAGATAAGTCATGGCAGGGAAGAGAACAGATTCTTACCTTGACAATTTCAACTACAATTGTCTTGTCGGGATTGCCAAGATCAACTTTATGAGGTCCAGGAACAGATTTTGCCACTGAATTTATAATTTTCATCCTGTCAATGCCAGAATTTGCACGGGCTTCATACATTACTGCAAACTGCACAGAAGGAGTAAGTGGTCAAATTGTAGTTTGTGTTGCAAGTATGAGACGCAACTCTGTTAGTCCTTGTTGACTCAGTTCAATCAGTGAAACTCAGATTTCTTATCTCCTACGATTTCCTATATTCCACCACAATTACGATGTCAGACTACAGGGGTGATTTTAGCAGTGTAGTGGACCTAGTGGTTGCTCAGCTGCCATATGATAAATGAGAATGGCAAGCTATTAAAAGTATTATTCATGTCTGATTAATTGAAGAAACAAAACTTCGTTTTGGATCATTATTTAATTAAATTTGATGGTGTTCAATGCCATCTATTTCCCCATTGCCAATTTCCCTTGGATCCCAACTTATGTAATGCTTGGTCCTTGTCAAAGGGAGCTACCTCAACAGCAACTCCTGAACTAACCGTGTCCTGCAGGTCTGAGAATTTCACAGAATAAATGGAATTTTATTTAAGGTCACTTCAAAAGTGGTGCTAGAGCTAGCTTATTAACACAAAAGTGACGCATGAAATCAATGTATTCAACATGGAATTCTAAGAACTTTGATGAAGCAAGGAACAAATTCTTGAATATACAGATTTAGTTTTACCCCTTAATCCAAATGAGCATTGTTTCCCTTTTCACGGTACATCTAACATGATTTTTCAGTGCAGAAAGCAGTTCTTACTGTTGGGAAATTAAGCAGGATTATCATCAGCAAGTCCTATTCAAAGGGTTCTAAAGGTCAAACAGTGTTTTTTGTAGGACTTAGTTTTATATTTTAAGTTTTAGAACTATTAGTTTAGGAAGAGGAAAAAAAAGAATCACAAAATACTATATCTAGGCTACCTCTTGGCTTGATTTAGACTATGAATCAAACCTCCACTAAAAATCAAACCATACAATGAAGTTGGACCAAGACTAATGCTACATTGTTAGCATATTTGAAGACTCAACTCTTCCCAAGAGTGTGCCCTCTGTATTCCAAGTTGTCAAGCATTGCTGAATTGGATGGTGAATTTTATTCATCACAAAGAAATTAGTTGAAATTGTGAATATGCTACTCAAACACTTCTTCTACTATTTGTTTTATAATTCTCACTTATGGAGCACCAGAGAAGTAGTGCCAGTTTACTTTTGAGGTAAGTATTAATGAATAGATAATTCTAGGTACCTTCAGTGGATCCTGAGTATCCACAGGAAAATATTTTTCAACAACTGGCGCAATCGCTCTTGAGATTTCCTCTTCTGAAGCATAGCATGCAACTTCAATTGGTAGCATTCTTATGATGAACCTATAAATGAACAGATAGTACAACTTTAGCATTCTGAAATGACATGTCATTTTTTTAAGATGTAAAAGTTCTTGCTTTTTGCATTACATAAAGCCAATTTGGTACATATGCATCAAATGTCACAAACAGGTTGATGCCAAGCATTTTGGATGGGGAAATCCATAAGCAGTGGCCTGAGGCTGAAGTACGGCTCAAAAGGGGAGAATAGTGAGCACTGGTTGGAAGCTATGCCTTTATAAAATTTAACCTAAGAGGTCAGCAATTCATAAACCTGGACATGTGTTTCCTTGTTGACGCAGCAGATGTCATTATATGTTGGACAATATCTTTGGGACAAGGGTCTCCATCTATCTTGCGCATTTGAATAAAGGCAACACCATTACAACCAGAATCAAGGCTGAGAAAGCGCCTCTGTTCAAGCAGAAGAAAAATTCATAATCAGTGTAAGAATATGATGATATAACCAAAAATAGTAGCAACATAGCGGACAGAGACCACCCTTTTTAAGCATGCTCACCATAACAACAGGAATTAGTGAATTCAACAGATAGCAAGCTCAACAAGATAGGAGATCAGTTATCAAAAATGAAAAATGTAGCATATCTGAATAAAATACTCTCAGAATTGCAAGGAGTAAAACTACAGTATCTGCTACAAACATAAGAGCACCCAAGTTCACCATGCCCGATTGCAAGATAAACAGCAATTTATACTGCTGTAAAGTTTGTTCATTGAGTTGCATTTCATTCTACAATAGGCTACGGGGAAGCAAAATGTGTTTCCTGCTATTTCCTACAATTTCCATTTTCCCCATCTGGGCCTAGAAGAAACAAAACAGGTAAGCTGAGAGGACAAATAAGACAAACAAAAGAAAACAAAAGGAACAAATCATACGAATGTGTCACCCAGTATACTTTCTGAAAGTAAAATCAGGATACAGATTATGTGTTTCCATTCTAGGGTGAAGGGGAGGTAATTTCGTTAGATGGTACAGTGCACTGCTTGTATGTCTTTTATCTTCATTTCAAGCCAAATCATTGTACTTTCAGTACAAGCAAAACATCCCTATTGAGTACCTACCAGCACATCTTAACAGCATTGCAATGTGGTGGCCCTGGTGGGTCTGAAGTTAGTGAGCAAAATGAGAAGGTAAATAATCTATAGAGATACCAAATAGTGGAGAGGGAGATAGAGAGCTAAGTACAAATACAGGGAAGAAAAGGAAAATTGAGCTCAACAAAAGAACACAGGCAAAAGCTATAGAAATTAGGCCACCAGTTCAATTTCTCTGATCAACTCATTTAAAAAATTATTTATTTTTCAATGGAACACGGGCAAAACATTGCTCACCTTGTTCTTATCTCCAAGTTCTTTGAGTTCATCCTCAATAAGCCTATCAATGGATTTCTCCTCCACTTTTTCTTGGACAACAGTCTTTGGGGCACATGTTTCTGTGCATTTCTTCTTTGCTGGTGGCCCCTCTGCTTCATTTGCTTGTTTTTCATCATTTTTACAACCCTCTTCTTGATTAGTCTTCTCTTCTGTTTGATTTTCACTGTTTTCATTTTCTACAGTAGGTGATCCTACCTTTTTGTCTGTAGGATTATCATTCATGGCATCATTGCCTTCAGGGGCTTCTGATTTGTTCTCATCTTCCCCATCTTCTTCATCATCATCCTCTTCGCCATCTCCTTCATCGTCAGAATATGAGAACTTGATCTTTTTATTTGTAGGTTTATCAGGGAAATCTGCAAGCTTCACACTAGTATCCTTCCCATAAGCTAGCTCTTCATAAAACTGCAAGAAAAAAGTGCAAATACCAGCAGCTCAATGAAAGAGTACATAATTTGACCTCGTAAATCAAGGGAAAGGTGCATTCACCACATCTAAAGGCACTCTAAATTATCGAATCTAGTGAATGCATTTCTCAGACATTATGATAACAGAAAGAGCAAACCAAAAAACAAAAATCCCACCCATGACAAGCAGAATTCTTGTAGGAGGAATTTTTTAAGATACTATAAATTTTTTCTTCGGTCCAAAGTTGTTGGAGTAGTCCTCCCTGTCCGTAAGGACTAGCCATAATGAATTTTACCTGGCATAAGAACTCAAAGCCATGATTTAAAAGGGTAGCCATTAATGAATTCTACTTAGAGCATAAAAACAAATCTTTCTCCCATAGCCACCCATTTCACCGCACCTATATTTTCACAGCTATATGACTCGATTTTCCATATCTCCTGCTTGAATTTTGCAACAAAAAATGAAAAGAAGAAGTAAATAAGAGAAAGGAGCATACAGAATCAATAACGTTAATAGCCTCACGAGAGGCTTGGCGCTCCCTACCCCCATCACAAGTGATAAAGAAGCCTTGAACTCCTGGGTGTAACGGGTAGGAACCTTTCTTCCTCACTGGTTTCTGCAGTACAGAAACACATACAAAATACAATCAAAAGAAAGAAAAACAAATTACATATATATGAACAATTACATAGAGAGGAAGTAAAAGATGTATACATTGTGAGGGAGATAGTGTTGCTTTCTCTTCTTGCTGTTGGTAGTAGCACTAGCTCTGGACTTCGGCTTGTTCTCCGTTGCCATTATTTGCTTAAGCTGTGCTCGATGAGGGTTTCTACTTTCTAGTTCTATTTCGTCGGACACCAAGAAGACGAGAAACACTTGGAGTTGGGCTTAGATAGATTTCTTTGACTTCGGAGTTAGGCCCAAACCCACCTTGCCTCTTTGTGGCCCAAAATTGGGTCAGGACTCAGGATTACATTATTGATTCAGAACTGCAATTTAACACCTTAACAAGCACACCATCTAAATTCATAGCAAGAAATGGTGAGAATGACTCGCAACAAAACAGAAACGTCTCTGTGATATAATAAAATCTGCTACTGGTTCCAAGCTGAGTTCAAGAAGAAGACATTTAAAAGTATGAAACTGAAACTAAAATAAGAGCGAGCAAAGGTGTCAACTGACCTGTTGACTCTGAATCCCTAACGCGTACAGGGAAGAAGGAGGAGGAGAAACCAGAGGGGCAGGGAAAACGTGGAAGGAAGATGAAGAAAAAACCCCAGAGGGGAAAGAGGAAAAAAAAATTTGGACCATTTCTCGATTTGTGCGTGTCATCCTTGCGCAGGGGCCATGCTAATCTTCTCTGTATTGTTCCAATTTTATCGGATGTCTCCTAAGAGACAACAAGTTTTTGCTTGCCTACGTTGATAAAAGCCTTTCGTCCATGTAACTAGTCGCTGTGGGATGTTGTTCGATCCCAACTAATGAACGTCACTCTCTTGGTTTATACACGTCATCCTCCTCACTTATGATCCAAGAAATAAGGCTATGCCGATAGGAAGGACCCCAGAAAGAGACCCAATCGAACAAAAACAGAAGGGAGGAAAACTCAGAACAGACAAGTGTCCTTCAAGCAGGACAACATGATACATTAGGAAACATGAAGTTCCAATCATCAGACATAGAAGCTCTAGAAATACTATTCATTTCCTCGATTCCACCTTCACATATTGAATTATCAGGAGAGGTTCCATCCCGACCCGACCCTAATCGATCCTTTGAACCCCACTCTCCCTTTTCCACCCCTTCTTTTTTTTCTCTCTCTCTTGGAGCTCTGATTTTGGAAGTTTTAGGGTTCATCAATTGTGTTAGATTTGGAGGGTTGTTAACCGATTATAATCCAGGTTGCTCTGCTTTGGTATTATAATGTTTGTACCATTTCCAGTCCCTTCTTCTAACTTAACGAGATCAATTAATTTCCCACATGTATTTCTGTGTTTTATGTTCCGAGTGTGGATGAATGTTTGAACTTTATACATAAAAAAATAAAAAAATATTAACAACACATCCATTAAAGTCCTTTCTTCTTCTTCTAGAAGTTCCCGATCCTGCTTCTTTGTTCTTGTCGTGCGCCAGCACATCCATTTTAGCTATGTCCTAAAGTCATATCTATGCTTGTCTTTCTCATTTATAAAAAGATGGCGTGAATGAGCGATTGTGATGGAGAAGCTCTGCCCTTGGACTGAATGGTGCACGTGTCTCTTTACTTCCTTCATGGCGTGCAAGTTTATGGGCTTCCTTCAGATACTGGCTCTGCAATTCTTGCAGATTGGATAACTACATGATAATTAGAGATAATTCTCTTATGAACACAAAGAGGGCATTTAGACACATCATACCATATTGTAAGCTTTGCTGAGTAATGTAGAAGAATTTGCAGGGCCTAGGCTCGATTGACGAACCAGTCATCAATAAAGATTTGTATGTATTTTTTCCCTACTATTAACGCTGTCTGATTCCATTCTATGCCCACGACAGACTACAGGAATATTGACAGCTATCCGCTTCTTTAGCATTATTTTTCCAACATATCTAGCCATAATGTCCTATAAGCATCAAGAACAAGGTGAAAAAAGAAAAGGGAACAGAAGCTAGAAATCACCGGTAGGATGGTTATAGAAAGCCAAAATTACACTTTATTCACCATTGAACACTTCGATATAAACAAGGACGACACCAAGATTTTCAGCTATTAACATAAGAAGACACGGAATTCTTGGTTACAAATAGATAGATGCTAGCCAGCCAAGATAAACATACAGGCATCGTATTCAACCAGATATTTCAATAGCTTTCTTGACATCAGGTTTCTTGACTTCCTCCTTCGGCACAGTAACAGTAAGCACCCCATTCTCCAAACCAGCCTTGACTTGATCTATCTTGGCATTCTCAGGCAGCTTGAACCTTCTCAAGAACTTGCCACTGCTACGTTCAACACGATGCCATGTATCATTCTTGTCTTCCTTCTCCACGTTCCTCTCCCCGCTAATTTGAAGCACCCTGTCATCTTCAATCTCGACTTTCACTTCCTCCTTTTTAAGCCCCGGGAGATCAGCTTTGAAGACATGGGCTTCTGGGGTCTCTTTCCAGTCAATGCGAGTGTTAACGAAAGCTGAATTCTCACGAGAGATGAGGGAAGAAGAAGGGAAAGGGAAGTCCTTGAATGGATCGAAAGAAGAGAAAGGGTCGAAGATGATGTCTCGTGATCGGTTGTTGAAGAAGCTTGGAATCATTGCCATGATCGATATGTGTTATTTGCTTTGCTGGTTGGTCGTTTGCTGAAGAATAATCGTTGTGAATTGCTGGTGATCGGTCTTGATGGGGAGGGGGAATTTATAGGAAGCGGGAGACAAATCCAGGGCAATCGCGATGGTGCGATTCACGAACTTTCTGGCACGCTCCAGAATAATTGAGGCCTAGAATTTTTTGAAGGCCTAACTTGGGCAACAACTTACAGGTTAATAAGGCCCATGAAGCTTGGGCTTCAACTCTTTGCAAGCATCAAGGGCTGCTATATTCTTTTTTAGAGCTTTTAGTAGACTTGTTAAGAGTTATTTAATGCATTTATAATTGATTAAATGTCAATTACAATCAATCTTTATTTTTATTCAAAATTTACCATAAATACTTATAAAATATCACAATAAAAAATACCATTTATTTAATTAAATATCCTTAAAACATTTTTTATTTTTATTTTTTAACACAAATCAACAATAAATAAAGTTTAATAAATATACGAACGGGTAAATTATAAAAAACATTATTAACGCCAATTAAAGACTAGAGTGAAAAGTTGATATTTCTGGTAAGAATTAAAAAATAAATAAAGATAAAAATATTTTAAGCATATATCCTTTTCATTTTACATGTGTATATTTAATTTTCATCTTTATTAGATTTTACACTTGCACAATGACGCCGGATAATTGTCAAAGTTGATTTTTATTTAATTCTGCAATAATTAAAATAAATATCCACAAAAATCTGAAGGATTTAAATTCTACATGAGCAAATGAGTGTTTTTCAAGTCAATATCATTTTGTCCTTATTTATGCATAAATTTTTTTCTCTGAGTGAAAAATGTTTTTTT
>Ga0307510_10011685_pt1 | contig 10424 bp, 9 predicted proteins | sample 12_EM_MG_FD_207224 | JGI IMG/M metagenome (GOLD analysis project Ga0307510, IMG submission 207224) | Populus trichocarpa ectomycorrhiza microbial communities from riparian zone in the Pacific Northwest, United States - 12_EM | ecosystem: Host-associated > Plants > Roots > Unclassified | place...
TTCTTTGGCCATCTTAAATCTTAGTAGAGCCTGTCTCTGATCAGCCCCTACCGTTCTACTCTTTCCTTTTCCTGCCACCATGCATGCCTCCACGCCAACATCAATTGCAGAGCGTTAAAGTGCTGTACTTGCTATATATATATATAGTAAGCACTGTTAACGAAGCTAATGTAGGGAGCTCTTTGAAGAGGATGGATGCTACTGGAAAAAAAAAAACATTACGGCTAGCTATTATAGCCAAGGACCCTTCAATATTGAGCAATGATGTAGATGCTCTTAATGTGCATAGAAACTTACAATGCCGCGTTTCATATAAGGTTTTCATTTTAATAAAGTGTGAACTAAAGCATATGATGGTCTGCCTTGAAGGGTATAATTAATTTTTCCACGTTCATGTATTTGTTTTTGAACTGCAGATTATTTATTTAATACCACTACAATCACGTTATAACAAAGTATTTATTTTTGTTTTGCACTAACCAAAAATAACAAAAATATCTTATAGAGATTTGTAGGGTCACTTGGATCCTTGGTCAATGCCATATTATAATATTTTATTGGTTGATTTTTATTCATGAAATATTGTATTTATAATAAATATCTTAAATATCTCATCATAAGTGTCAACTTTTCATTGACCAATAAATATATAAAGACTCATTTATTCTTTATGTCATTTATTTTAATTTTATTTTAACTTTTTTATTATGTAAAAATAAAATAAAAATGACACATGATAAATTTTGATTGGAAATTTTTTTTTATTTCTACAAATATCACATCGAAACAAGTTTATTTAGACTTAAAAATAAATAAGCATGTCTTGAAATACAGAGTTAAAAGAGTTTTATATTAATTTTAAATATATTTCTCTTAACTAAAATTTGATTTTATCCTATTAAGTTTTCACAATAATATAATATAATTATTAAAATTAAAAATTTAGAGACAATCTTGATTGAAAAATCAAATGATGAAATCAAAGTTCCACGTCCAATTTAAAGCAATTATATATTTTAAAGACCAAAGTGAAAATCCTAAAATTTTCTCCTATGAATGAATAATAATCAATAACTTTGACAGCCCGTGAGACTTCGTTTCACAATTTTGCATAGCGGTTGATGAGTTATGAAATATGAACAGATAATAAAAAATATAAAATATAAAAAACCGTGCCCTCCATTATTTTGTTCATCTCCTTTACTCATTCCTGTGCATGCATGCATTCCTTTTTAGTTATTTCCAGTACAGGTAGCCGACTCGTTCAATTGAAACAGGAAAATTTTTTTGTATAATCATACAAGCCAAGGAGACCGGCTTTGTTTAGTTAAAATCTTGCTCGTTATATTTCCTGTTCCAACAGTGAATCACAAACCAAAGAAAATAAACAATTTCTTATGAGATGAATTTAAAAACCTAAAAGGCTAGCTTTCTCCTTCGTTTTGCTTCTGTCATTGTATTCATGAATTTACATTGAGAATTACTTGTTTATAGATTCGGATGGACCAGTAAAATGTTTTTATGAGATGAATACCGAAGAAGGTTTCGATCAATTGCTTTCCCTCGAAACATCCAATGATGCTTCTATTGGATACCTTGTTAATGACTGTCGTGCTTTTGGAGCTGAGATTTTTGTTCTCAAACCAACTGGAAAATGAGAATTACTTTCTATGGTTAAGAAACCTGCTAATGGTTCTTTAGCATGGAAGATTGAGGATCTTTATGAATTACATAATGGCTCATGTTTCTCCAAAACTTATGAAAAACAACCTCTCAAACATCTCCTAAATTGTTTATCTTCCTCTCTCTCTACTCTCTCCCCGCTTCTCCAAAAATTCAAAATCCAAAAACTTTTAAATTCTCTGTTTCACGTAGATTAGAAAGAAAACCCCCTGAAAACTTTCTCGGTGCCCAAACGCCACACTAATGGCGCAAACAATCAGTCTACGTACGCAAAGGCAACACTAATAATACCATATTCATGGATGGAATCATAAGGATCTTACATCAATGGCAGATCAAAAGGGCATTTGAATACTAGTTTAACTGACTGGCTTTTCTTGATGACAGGCTTCATCCTTTGCAGATCATGCAAGAAAACTCGTTCTATAGTATGGATGAAAAAAGATGGCCTCGATTTCGTTCCCGTGACAAAGCGTAGATAGTTTTTCTTCTTCCCAACAGCTTTTTACATTTTTGTATAACATGCTAACATATACATGTAGGCTCTCTTTCATGAATAATTTATTATATCACTGCCTTCCCTCACAATCTTTGTTTGGATGCTTGGATAGAGCTAGTCAAAGTCATGTATGATTCAATTTAGTACTGAAAGATGTAATCGTTTAAAATGCAATGGAAAGCATATTGAAATGTTTTGAATGCTATCTGCCTGTTAATTTTCCTCTTTAGAATTTGAATCAATCCCTTATTTTAGTGTTAGGGTTATTTTTATTAGTCAATTTCCAAAGATTTTGTCTTTCAAGATATGAGAATATTCGATGAATTATTCATTTAAATGAAAAGAAAAAACTAATATCAGCAATTTATATTCCATTTCTAATCACAAAAATCAACAACCAATTTTTATTGTTAATAAATCAATAACGAATAATCTATTACTGATCAGCAAAGAAAAATTCGATGTTGTTTTTTTTACTACCGATAAATCAACAACATATTTTTTGTTGTTGATATATCAGAAACTACAAATCTAATATTTCATGTTGCTGATTTTATTGCTAATATTTATTAGCAATAGATTTTAGTTTTATCTGTAACGGATCAGGTATTTAATTTGCTAATAACTCTGTTTTTTTTTTAGTAGTGGGAGTTGGTATGTTATCTTATAATCCCAAACTTTTCTATTTCAGAACCTTTCTTGAGTTCTGTTGTGAAAAATGCATTATAAAATTGCCTCATGGATTAGATTTCTTTGTAATGTTTTCATCACCATTTATAGTCACTTGTTTTTAGGTCTATGAAAGAAGGAACTGCAATGGGAGGCTAGGAGAAATTCCAACCCCACAAATTTGTGTCTACAGCTGGTCTTATGGGGTGGTTTACTTGGGTTTTTTTTTTAAAAAAACATGTTTGTCATGGTGTTGGTCCAAAACTCGTAGCTTGTATTCTGCAAACACAATTTTTTTTGGTGGAAGTTTATCACCTTCAACTAGTTACAGGTATACAGATAGTGAATTTCCCTTTTCTTCAGCATTTACTTTTATTCTCCTGAAACAATTTGGAGAGCCAAAATTAACCGGGCAGTCTCTCGTACATTACCAGGAGTAGTGAATTTTTGAATTGAACATTTTTGAGACCAAACTAATACCCAATTGTTTCTTCTTCTTCTTCGTTTGTTTTTTATTTTTAGCAAAGGGTAGAATTGAAAGACAAGGGACCAGAGTGAAAAATACAAGTAAAATAGATGACAATTTTGAATTTCATATAAAAAATTCAGTTTGGTTCTTTTTCTTTTTCACTTCATAGGTGGCAACTTTAAGTTTCATACAAAAAATAGGTGGCAACTTTAGTTTTTGAAAAATTAATTTTCATACGGAACTTTATTTTTCTTATCTTTTAATTCTTGGTTTATAAAAGAAGAGAGTGATTAGATTTCAGCGTAGAGAGATAAAGTTATTGTTTATATGAATTTTGACCATCAAAATAGTTGAAATTAGTGTTAATAGGTTCTATTAAATAAAAGAAGTTTTATAGTGGTTGTTTAGAACCTCAATATTGCGTAAAAAATTGATCAAAGTCAAGGGGAAAAAATTTAGCTGGTTTGATTTTGTGATTTGGACCTTTTTTGGGTTTATTAGGTTGGTAAATTTGTTTCTAGAACAATTGGTTTTTAGAACAAAAAATATACTGTTCTTGCTCTGATTTTTCAGCCACTATAATGATGGATGGAATTTGAGCAAATAGATGATGTGTCATCCAATTATTGTTTTTCAAAAAATATGGGTGGATAATAGGTCATTTGCCATTTAAAAAGATGAAAAACAATACAGGCCTAGGCACTCAGGCCTCTACTCGACTCTTTTTTAAATGCTCAAATGCCCTCGCGCCTCAACTTATTTTGTTTACTTGCTTTATTTTTATTTTATATTTAGGTGAAAAATAAATTTAAGAAAAAAACTTATTAAACCTGGTTGAGTCCATTACTCGGATCGCAAGTTTGATGGATTAAGCCATAATGTTTTGGTGAAAAATATTTTTTTTTTATTTTTAGTTGTTTAATGCATTTTTAATACCTTTCACCGTTTGTTATCAATGATTTCTTTATATATATACATATTTGAATTTAAATAAATAAAAATACAATTTTACCATTTGTTATCAATTATTTATTTTTTACTTAAAATAAAAAAAAGATCTCTTTATACAAAAAACATATCATGTGTTTTATTGTCATATAATTAAATGAGAAATAACCTCTGGGATAAAAAAAAAAGTTATTAAATCTGGTAACGTGCATGACCCGAGTTGCCAGTTTTGCTGGTTGACTCAAGTTTATTTATGTTGTTTTTTTTAAATGGAGTATTGTTTTTTATGAATTTCGTCCTTCAACATTTAGTTAATTGAAGATTGAGTTTTTTTTTTTTTTTTTTCAAGATTATCCCTACTGGTTTCACAGATCAACCCGAATTCACTCAGGTGAATCCAATATATTTTCGTCTAAATATAAAATAAAAATATTTTTTAGTATGTAACAGTCTCAATATTTTTTTTTTTAAAATATCATCTAATATGCAAAAAATTTTGAATTTTCAGTTATTGTTTTTTAAATAAATCATGTTAGCTATGCCAAAATATTTCTTTTTTTTCTTTTTTGCTTCAAAGTCGTAGTGTGTCGCATATGGGTGTTTGGAATTGTGGTTGCGGTTACTTTTCAAAATGTTTTTAACTTGAAATGCATCAAAATATTTTTTTAATTATTTTTAAAAATTATTTTTGATATCAGTGCATCAAAATGATCTAAAAATACTAAAAAAATATTACTTTAAAAAATAAAAAAACTTTTATTTTTTAAAATACGCTTTTGAAACACATAAATAGTAATAATTCTTTTTCAATGGACCTTATTCATGCTTGATGAAGCATGAATTAATCTTGATAAATAGTGTTTTCTACGGTAAAACAACCACATGGAGCTCATTTACTTGATAGAATAATAATTAAATATTAAAATGGTATATCTTTGACCCGAATTATAATCTGGGGTTTTGTTTACTGGGCTGGACTTACATTTCTTTTCTTTCTTTCAACGAAATTTGAGACCACGAGGTTGTCTAATTCTTTTTTTCTTTTTCAATGGACCTTATTCATGCTTGATCTTTATTACATGGGCTTGAACCAATTTTTTTTTTTAAAATGTAATAATCCTTTTTATTTATTTTCCGAAAATAGAAAGAAAGTTTCCCTTGAAATGAGAAACGCATGATATATATATATAGGGAAGACCATGCTCAGCAGTCTTGCATCTTATTATAAAATAACCTACAAAAAATAGATTTGAACACGATGTCTCTCTCACAGAAGGACGAAGGTAGCTAACTCGGCTTGCCATGACCAAAGATACTCCATGAATTAACAATGCTAATTCTTCCTATAATCTCTCAAACAATATTGACTCTTACTATTTATTAGGATCTCTTTTCTATAACGCTTCTTTAACAAACTTGACTTAGTACAGTCAGAACAGAACAATTGTTAATAAAGTGGATAAGAGAGACAAGAAGTGAACAAAGCCATTAATTCTTTTGTCTCAGCTCATCTCTCATCTCTGATATGGCAGAAAATACTAAACCTACAGAAGCTCTTGCAATGACAATAGCCGAAGAAACCACCAAAACTAAAAAAGAAGTAGTGGGAAATACGAAGTCTGAGAAAGTAAATCAAGTAAAAAACTATGCAAGCATATTATCGATTATCACCTTTGTTCTTTCTGTTGTGATCCTTGCCTCCGCTATCTGGTTGCTTTACATGAAAGATTACGATTGTGAGAAGCTCTTATGGCTACCAAGGTTACAGATTGGTATTGGCATTGGATTGATCTTTGTTTCCTTGATTAGCAACATTGCTGTGTTGCTGAGATCACGGTTTCCTGTGCCGGGATTCTTTCTAGTTATGGTGCCATTGATCGTGATGCTCACAATGGGACTTGCACTTGTGGGAGCTAACAAGCTGGAAAGCAGGAGATTGATGGCTACACCAAAGTGGTTCAGAGAAAAAGTTCGCCATAATGACAACTGGGAAAATATTAAATCATGCATCTACAATACTGGAACATGCGATGATTTGGTGTCCAGGTCGTTGAATCTCAAAGCATTTGATTTCAGTATCAAGAAATTATCACCCATAGAGGTAGGTAGTTTCATTTATAGCATGCATGTTATATATATATGTGCATAGATTTGTTATATTTGAACCATCTTTTATGCATATCTTAACATGATATAATTTACTGTTGACATTTTACTATGATGCTTGCAATGAGTTTTATACCTGAGAAGATTTGTCGTTTCTATATTGAAATTGATATGTTTCCCACAAGATTATAAGAATGCATATTTTCCGCTCCAATCAGGTTACTTTTTTTAGGCATAATTTCTCAAGTGATCATATGCTGTTAGTAATTCGTTGATTTTATGGTAATGCCCGGCAAATAGTAAATCACCTGATTAAAATCTTTAAATAAACCTAATCTCTTTCTTTCCTTAATCTTAGAGGAAGAATATCTTCTATAATATCCGTATTAATTATAAGCTCTTTGCTTCCTGATTTAATACTTGTTATTTTGTTACATGGAAGGCCGGATGTTGCAAACCACCATCAATATGTCAAATGGAGTACGTGAATGCCACATTTTGGACAAAAGTTGAAGGGGCTGTGGATGAATCACAACAGCAATATAGCGACTGTGCTACATGGCAGAATGATCAAAATATCTTGTGTTACAACTGTGGATCTTGTAGACATGGTTTTGTGAGAGTAATGGAAAGCAAATGGAGGAATCTTGGCGTCCTACTCATCTTGATGGGCTTACTTCTTATTATTGCTCATATATCATTATTCGTTATGGTTATGTGGGAGCACTACAATTGATGAAAATTAAGACTGCAAATTACTAATCTGTCTCCACCATTTCAAGAAAGAGAGGTGTTTTCCTTATAGCGTAGCCCGATCATTTTCAAGAAAAGGGTAAGCTTTTTTTATCTTTTCAAAATAATTAGTGTAATAAGGATGATTTTCTTCTTTTGTAATTTTGTTTTTGTTTTATGGTGTTGGTCACCTGTGTGTGTGTGCTCTTTCTTTTCTAAATTGTTGTTATTTTTAAGTTTTTAGTTCTATGGTTTGAATTAGCATGTATTCGGGGAGTTTTTTTAGCAATAAGAGAGCACATTCTTTTCTACAACAAGCTTCACTCAATCCCACCAAAAAAAGAAAGATAATTCGGATCAAGGGGGATGGCAGGCTCCATGCTACTGCTGAGATTATTAACCCTTTCTATTGATTCAATATGACTGATGTATGGAAAGAACGAAAGAATTCAATTCCTGAAGTCCAGTTTGATTCATCAAAGAGCTTGTCAAAGGGGATGCAAAATTAAAAGGTTCTGCAGACTGCAGCTTCCTGATGAACTACGTAAATTAAAATGTTTTAACAGATTACATTGCAATGCCATATGTCACTTCAGCTACCAAGTGAAGAAAACATCTAATCTATAATATACACAATAACATTTGCGGAATTATGCATTTTACAAATGCAGAGCAAAGTGGTAGGCAGCTAAAGCTTGTGAAAAGCCTCTTATGAAGACTACCTCATGTTCACCCTGTAGCAACTGATGACAGGCAAGGCAGGCAGAAAAGCTTCTGGATAGCTCCTGATCAAAGCTTCATCATGTTCACCCCCGAGCATGCGAGGGATCAAAAGGCCCTACCCATTGAGCGACACCACCAGTAGTAGACATTGCTGCACCACCAAACCCAACATTGGACACTACACTGTTGCTACTGTTGTAAGGAATTATCCCTTCCCCTGCTGGTCCAACACCCATGTGAACAAAAGGCCTCCCATATCCATCAGGATTTGCGTAGCCACCAATATATTGGTTTGGAGCTAAAATGACACAGATCAGCACCAGAATTGTGTTAAAAAAATAATCAAAACATATTTCAAAGGACACGACCACCACATTTAGATATAACACAAAAAGTTACCACGTGCTCTGGTCTCAGCATTCAAGACATCAACGCGCAAATTTTCCATTTCTCTTGCCATCCCTATGAGATTCTGTTCCATTGCTCGCATTTGCTCCACCTTCTCTATATTTAATCCTTTTTCGTACTCGAATGTAGCTCTTTTCACCGAAAGAGCAGATGAAAAAAAAAAGTAGATGTAAGTTAGAACTTAATAAACTGTACATTGTATGTCACAGTGAAAATATTTTAACAGAAAAAATCGAATCCTTATTATATCAATGAATGTATTTTTTTTTTCTATTGCTGTTTTTCAGCACCATTTCATCAGTGTACACTGCATAACCATCATGCTCACAGAGAAGACAAACACTGATGTTTAATCAACTTTTGATCATCCATTACTTCCAAAGCTGATGCAAGTTTGCTGCAGTTAACCTTTTTCACTCCCCACTCCCCACTCCCCACTTGTATTTGGTTTCCTCACAAATCCTCCATTTACAAAGCACATCATGCATTGTCACATAAATCAGGGGCTAGTTTAAATATTACAGTAGCATATGGCAAGAGAATTAGTATTACCCAGCACGTTAGACTAAGAGAAACCTTAATTAGTGTGAAACAGAACAGTCAAATAAATAACCACACTATGAAAGCACCATTCAATGTTAGTATTACAATCATGATTCCTCAAAGATAAAAAAAAAAAAAGGAGAGAAAATATCCTATGTATTTAGGTCCTGAAACCATATCTCTGGATGATGGAGCCAGTAATTGGTGGTGTTTTGGATTATTAACAAACTCTAGTCCGTGGTAGTTTATTTCTAGTCTAGAATTAAACATCATGAAGGGTTCAGTGGCAGGTTCACTATTTAACACAGATTTAAGGTCCACGAGGAAGCAACAACTATTAAAAACTTGAGACAGATTTATTACTACCTTAACCTCTTGAGTTCATGCCTTGAATTCTCAAGCTCAGCATGCAGATCTGGTATATTCTTTACATCAGTGTGGATTTTCTGCAACTCGTGTGAAGCCTGTTGGATTTGTGTAGCAAGCTCTTGTCTTTCTTTGACCAAGTTCTGTGCCTCCACATGTGCCTGTTTGAGGTCCTTTTTCACGTTCTCACCAGCCCTGATGTCTTTTTCCATTTTTGCAATTTTATCCAGCAAAACCCTGATCTGGATATCACTTTCAGTCTGGATGCTTCTAATATGTGCCTTGAGTCTTTGCACTTCCTGCTGAGCAGCAGCAAGGTCCTCCCTCAAGGCCATGTGACTAGCAACCAGTCTATTATTATCTCCTGCAAGTTGTTCAATGTCCGCAGCCTGAGCAGCAAACCTATGCTCTAGAAGATCAGAACGAGAGAGTGGCTCTGATGTATGGTGGCCAGCAGGAAATGGACCATGACGCATCATCCCAGGTGCTTGGATAACACGCCCTTCTAAAGTTGGTCGAATATGCCTTCTTGCAGACATGACAATTCTCTCAGGTCTGCACAAGCATTAAGGTTTAATTTTCAATCAGAGTTCTGAGATGCAGATTGGTGTTTCAATCAATCTATGGAATCACTCCAAGTGTGAAACAATGTACACTATAATGGATAAAAGTACAAAATGTCTATTCTATTTGCCGTTTAAATCTACAGAAAGGTTTCCAAGCGTTCTAAAACAATCTGTTTCAACAATAGACACATTCCCGCCTACCATGACCAAAACAAGCCCATATGACCTTCAGGACAGTATCATTACAGGATTGTGCCTGTGATGCCAGTCTGCAGAATGTTTTAAAGTAGCCAGAAACTAAAATCACCTCAGAACATATGAGACACCATTATAAAATCATAAAGATTGACAATTGGATTACCTACAAAGCATTTATATAAACAAGTTCAAATTGTCAAACAAACATCTAACTCAAAAGCTTAAGCTATTAGATGATACTTCAAGATATGATTTATATTATTTTCTAAACAAATAACCCACACGCATAAACCCAAAAGCTGAAACCACCATTTATCACCATTGTCATATCATTATATCATGTACACGCAATGCACCAGCAGGCACATCTGGTTCCATTAGCTATTCTTATTTATAAAAAAAAATCCTCAAATTTGAAACTAACGTTCTCATAGATTGTTAAAACTTCCAAAAACCGAACAACCCAGATTACCAAAACTAAATCTCAAGTTCAAGTTCGAGATGGAGCATAATT
>Ga0307510_10011686_pt1 | contig 10423 bp, 5 predicted proteins | sample 12_EM_MG_FD_207224 | JGI IMG/M metagenome (GOLD analysis project Ga0307510, IMG submission 207224) | Populus trichocarpa ectomycorrhiza microbial communities from riparian zone in the Pacific Northwest, United States - 12_EM | ecosystem: Host-associated > Plants > Roots > Unclassified | place...
GATAGGGGTCCAGGCGTGGGTCTTCGGGAGGCAGCTCGGTGATCAGGATGTCTATCTCTTCCGCGGGGCAGACGTGGAAGGGTTGAACCGAATTGATCTTTTCTGCGATGGTCAGGCAGATAACTTTTTGTGCCGACTCGATCATGGCTTTTTTTACCTGGACTACTTCCCAGTCATTATCGGTGATGCCGTGCTGTGCGTCGATGGCATTTACGCCGAGGAAGCAGATGTCTGCCTTTATCTGTTTGATCCTGGCGATGGCTTCGCCGCCCACGGTGATCTTTGAGTTCTTGGACACTTTGTCTCCGATAAGGATCACGTCGATCAGCGGGTGGTGTGTATATTCCAGTGTTACCGGCAGGCTTCCGGAGATAAAGGTTGCTTTCAGGGTTGGGGGCAGGTGACGGGCCAGTTCGATCAGGGTGGTACCGCCTGTTGTGAGGACGAACATATCGTTCTGGATCAGGGCTGCGGCTTTGCGGGCGATGAGCTTCTTCTGGGCATGGGCGTATACGTGGGCTGAGGGGTGATTAAAGTCATTAAAGGAAAGGGATAAGGCGCCCCCATGGACTTTTATGAGCCGGTTGTTATCGGCCAGTTCCTGGAGATCTCTGCGGATGGTATCTTCAGATACCTCCAGCTCCTGACTGAGGGTAGTAGAAAGCACCTGGTTGTGGAGGTTGACCCGGTGTAAAATAAAGGCTTGTCTCTCCGGTTTGAGCATGTTGTTTTGGTTAGACCGGGTTGGTTGGCCGGGTCCTTGGGCGCCAATTTACCGCTAAAGCAGCAAAAAAACGCAAAGAGGGGATTAAAAATGGCAAGAAAATGCATGTCCGCTGGCATTAACTGGCATTTTTTACACAGACGGCAATAAAAAGCCCCCGTTGTGGCGGGGGCTTTTGTGACCATGTTCGGCAGGTCATAGAATTGCAATTCCTTTTTTTCGGTAGGGCTCCAATAAGGGATCGTCCGGTGACAGTTCTGTTATTAAAACGTCGATATCCTCTATTGGGCTCACCATGATGGGTTGGAGGGTGTTGATCTTTTCTGCGATGGAAAGGCAGATCACTTTTTGGGATGACTCGATCATTGCCTTTTTGATCTGTACTACATCCCAGTCGTTGTCGGTGATGCCGTGCTCGGCATCGATGGCATTTACGCCCAAAAAACATAAGTCTGCCTTTATTTGTCTGATCCTGGCGATCGCATCTCCGCCGACGGTGATCTTTGAATTCTTGGACACCTTATCACCGATAAGGATCACGTCGATATTGGGATGATAGGTGTACTCCATTACCACCGGAATGCTGCCGGAGATAAAGGTGGCTTTCAAAGACTGCGGCAGCGCCTTGGCCAGCTCTATCAGGGTGGTGCCGCCCGTCGTCATGACAAACATGTCCTTGCCAATAAGCTGGATAGCCTTTTTGGCGATGAGCTTTTTTTGTGCATGGGCGTAAATGTGCTTGGATGGGGAATGAAAATCATTAAAAGACAGGGACAGGGCGCCCCCATGGACTTTGATTATCTTTCCGCCATCTGCCAGTTCCTGCAGATCCCGTCTTACCGTATCTTCAGAGACGCTCAAATCCTGGCTTAAGTTAGCCGAGAGCACCTGGTTATGAAGATCTATCTGATGTAGAATGTAGGCCTGCCTTTCCTGTTTTAACATATTGATGGTTCAATTGCGTCCAAAATAATAAAAAGGGGCAACTCTTTTTTATTTTTTACCAGCCCGGGTTCTGCATAGTCGCCTGGATCGCTGTCGGGTAGAGCAGGATCTGGCTCGTTGGTATAGCAGACAGGTAGTTCTTAGGATCCACGAAAACTCTTTGGCTGGCGGCAGGATAGGGCATGATATATCCGTTCGCGTTGAGTCGTATAGAGCCATTGGCAGGGACTTTTGCTCCAAGGAACGAATCCGGATTTTTCTGGCTGTCCATATAATTGCCTTTTTTCCAGCGCATGATATCCTGAAAACGGAATCCATCCATCATCAGCTCTACACGTCTTTCCCGGCGAATTTCAAAAATCGTCGAAGACAGTTCGGCGTCTTTTTTAGGATCTGCTTTGGTGGGATCGTGGAGATAAGTGAGCGTGAGGCTGGCAACGCCGCCTCTTGCGCGTAATTTGTTAACGGTGTTATCGAGGTCGGCCTGTGTCAAACTGTATTTACCCATGTCTTCCAACTCTGCGGCGGCTTCGGCATAATTAAGATACACTTCGGCCAGCCAGAACAGGGGAGCGTCGGTCACGTTGGTGGCGATACCCGTCGGGATTGTTTTCAGCGTGTTGGAATCCGGCAGGAATTTGATGGGCCGGTAGCCGGTGCTGGAAGAAAAGACATTAAATACATGCCCGGTGTAAACGAGGTGGCTGGTGTCGATGGTAATATACAGTCGTTTGTCGCGATTTGCCACTACGTTGGGGAGGGTAGCATCGCCCTGGTACAGCGGTGAAAGGCTGATGGGCTGACCATCCGAGCAAAGATAGGATTCGATGGCCGACCTGGAAGGTCCATTCATGGCCGTGCTGCTATACAGGTAGGCGATGAGGGAATGTGACAGGACGGAAACGACATACTTTTTGTACAGGATCATCTCCTTGTCCTTACTCAGGTCGTCGGAATTGTAGGCCGTCTGGTAGCTTTTATCCAGGGCATAGGTGCTGTTGTTGATCAGCGTCTGGGCGGCATCCTTTGCCTGTGACAGGTATGTATCTGCATTCGGCAGGTTCAGCTCGGTATGGTATTTCCTGTAAGTGCCTTCGTACAGGCAGATACGTGATTTCAGGGCCAGGGCGACATCCTTGTTGATCGTGTTCACCTGGTCGACCTGGCGGAGGTTGGTCACGGCAAAGTTGATATCTGCCAGGACGCTGTCCATTACCAGCTGACGGGGGTCGCGGGGTTTGTAGATCTGGGTGGAATCGCTGACATCCGGGGCATGATTATACCAGGGAACGCCACCGAATTCCTGTACCATTTTGAAATATTCCAGGGCACGGAAGAAGTGTCCAACGCCTTTCCAATGGTTTTTCGCCTCATCGGCCATATCGACGGCATCGATGCGATCCAGCATGATATTCGCTTTGCGGACATAACCAAAGGATACGAAGGAGGTAGAAGAGATGCTTGTACCCCAGTCTGCGTTGCTGACAGCGGTGGTCAATGGAAATTGTGTGAAGCCGGGAGGGGTCTGGTCATCCGTCAGGGTGGGGAAATAAAAGTCCCCGTTCAGGCTGGAGCCATTGCCGAAGCCGGGAAATGCGTCGTAGAATTCCCAGCTATAGGCCCGGACATTGTTCTCGTTCTTCCAGAAACCTGGGTCCGTCAGTGAGTCAGGGTTAGTGACGTCTACGTATTTTTTACATGCCGTGCCCATACTGATCGTAAGCAGGGCGAGCGGCAGATATCTTGTTATAAACTTCATGATCGTGAATTATACCTGATTAAGAATTGCTGTTTAGAAACTGAGTTGCATACCGGCGGAAAAACTCTTGTCGAAGGGATATGTTCTGCCTGTATAGGTGATGCCGCCTGATATTCCTCCGTCGGTGATCTCGGGATCGAGGGGCACGCCCACATGGGAGATGGTAAAGAGATTCTGTCCGGTGAAATAGAAACGAAGCTTCGAAATTCCGGCTCTTGTCAACGTTTTGTTGTTCACTACATATCCCACGGTCAGGCTTTTTAGCCTGAGATAGGCCAGGTTAAGCAGGTATTTCGTTTGAGGATAGAAGTTATTTGTTCCGCTGGATAAGCCAGAGACGGTGCCACCCGAGTTACCCGGATAGGGTCTGGGATATTTGGCATTGGGATGGTCAGGCGTCCAGAAGTCCAGCTGATTTTTGTAGAGGATATCGACGCTCTGCCATAAGGGAAGGGCTGTCTGACCGGTAGCCCACCAGTCGCGTTTGCCAACGCCCTGGAAAAAGACGTCGAGGTCGAAACCTTTCCAGCTGCCGCCGACACGGAAATTATAGTTATAACGGGGTTGGTTGTTCCCGATGACCTTGAGGTCGCCGTGATTGTACAGGGTAGAACCTCCACCGTCGACCTTGCCGTCATGGTTGAGGTCTTTGTACTTTATGTCGCCGGGACCATAGCGGAAGTTGCCGGATTGCAATTTGCCTTGTGATTGTGCGATCGAAGCTGAATCATCCGAGCTGGTGAAATAGCGATCGGTCTCGAAACCCCAGATCTCACCGTATGTCTTTCCTTTATAGTTCTGGGTCGTAGCAATGGAGAGAGAGGGGTTGCTCCATTTCGTGAAGATCGTTTTATAGTCGGCCAGACCGATGGACCCGTATAACTGGATGTCTCGTCCGACGGTGTAATTGGCATCGATGCTCAATTCATAACCGCGGGTGCGGAAGTTGCCTGCGTTGATATTGGGGCCGCCGGTGCCAAATGTGGCTGGAACGCTTGTTGGCTGGATCATGCCATTGGTATTACGCTGGTACCAGTCGAAGGTAAAACCGATGTGGTTGTCCAGTACGCGTGCGTCGACACCAAAGTCGAGGGTACCCACTCTTTCCCATTTCAGGGAATTGGCGACTGCGGATGGCTGACCGATGGTTTGCGCAATGGTACCCGTGCTGGTGACCCATTGTGCGGTGGTGCCGGTCATGTTGCGGAGGTAAATATCGCTGCCGTTGGACGTGACGTCCTGGTTACCCAACTCGCCATAGGAAGCACGGATCTTAAGGTCGGACAGCGTGGGCTTGAGGTGCTGCATGAAGCTCTCTTCGCTCAGACGATAGCCGGCGGAGGCTGAACCGAAGAAGGCCCAGCGGTCCTGTGGAGGGAAGTAGCTGGAACCGTCGTAACGACCGTTGACTTCCAGCAGGAATTTGTCTTTATAATCATAGTTGACCCTGCCGAAATAACCTGCAAAGGCCTTTTTGCCGTGGCCGTTGGGGTCCCAGCCAAGTGGTACGCCGGATGAAGTAGGACCGCCGGTAATAGTGCCATAGGTCAGGCCAAGTTCAGGCTGTGTCGGGTCAAGGGTTCCCTGACGGGACACGTTGAAATTGATATTCTCGTCGCTTTCTGCGTTGATACCGGTGATGAGCTTGATATGGTGATTGTCGTGGATAGTGGGCTGCCAGGTAAAATAACCGTTGAACGTATTGACCAGGGCTCTTCCGGTAGTATAGGTGACGAAGTCCTGGGACGCAGTGGCGATGTTGGTCAGGTTCAGGGAACCTGCTGTCCAGAAATCCCAGGCCTGTACGGGACCGCCGGATTCATGTCTGAGTGCGTTGTCGCGGCCGATGGTATAATCCGCACGGAAATTAAGGTTCTTCAGGATCTTGACGGTAGCGCCGAGATCGATGCGGGAGTAATTATCGGAGAGGTTGTTCCTGGGGGCTGCGTTAAGATAGGCGGAGTTGACCCGGAAGTATTTTCCCTGGTAAGTTCCATAAGGAAAATAAGAACCCCAGCGCCAGAAATAGTACCAGTAGTCCTGGTATTGGTAAGGATAATCGTATTGATAGTTGCGGAAAAGCGTTTTTACGTTGACGTCCAGCCAGGGGGTCACGTTGGCGTTGACGCTTGCGGTGATGTTATATTTCTTTACGTCATCCGGGTTCTGTTTGAAAATACCTCCGTTATAGCTGTAACCGCCGGACAGGTAGTAGCTGATCTTATCACTGCCGCCGGAGATGCTGAGGTTGTGTTGCTGGGAAAAGGTGTATTTATTCAGCATTTCCTTTTTAGGGTCCCAGACTTTGTAGAAGTAGGTTACACCTGTTGAAGGATCGATGTCAAAGTCCTGGCCTTTGACCATCTCTTTGCCTTTGTTGGTGGAGGCATATTTACTTTTCCAGTTGATGATGCCTGCGCGAAGCTGGAGGAGGTTCATCCCAAAGGTTTCGGGTGTCGAGTTACCGCTACGGACGCCGGCGTCCCAGAGTGCCTGGAGTTCGGGTACGGGGTCAGCGAAATCCGGCATAACTGTGGGTGTATTCGCGGAGAAGTTGTTGTTGTAAGAGATAACGGCCTTTTGATTCTTTCGGCCTGTCTTTGTCTTTATCAGCACCACGCCAAAAGCGGCGCGGGCGCCATAGATGGAGGCGGAAGCTGCATCTTTCAGGACGGAGATGCTTTCGATGTCCTGTGGGTTGATAACCGACAGGTCATCCGTCTGTACGTTGTCGACGAGGATCAGCGGCCGGCTTTGACCGTTGATGGACCCGATGCCGCGGATCTTGATATCGGCGCCTGTCGTCAATCCGCCATTGCCGTACTGGATGGTCAGGCCGGGCACCATGCCCTGGAGGGCCCTGGTGGGATCGTCGATGGGTCTGCTGCCAAATGCTTTTGTGACGTCGACGGTGGCGACGGCCCCGGTGAGGTCGGCCTTTTTCTGTGTGCCATAACCCACGACGACTACCTGGTCCATGGATTTGTCGGAGATGTCCAGCTCGACCTGGTAAAAGGTTGCGTCTGTCAGGGGAATGGTTTGGGGTTTATATCCTACAGCCGATATGGTGAAGGATTTTGCCCCATTGGCCTGGATGGAGAAGACTCCCGATGCGTCTGTCGAAACTCCTTTTCGTTGCGAAGGGAGCGAAATACTTGCTCCCGACAGAGGAGTGTGGGAGGTCCTGTCATGGACCTCACCTTTGATGAGCTGTCCGAATGCGTGGCCTGTTAGCCAGCAAAACAATCCGGATAGCATTAAAGCTTTCAGATTTCTCATAACGTGTTAATTTTAGTTTTTCCCGCTTACAGTTTTTTATATTGGAAGAGACTTCCCTCGATAAGGCTGATCCAAATATTCCCTTCTTTGTCCGCTGTTATCCTGTTGATGGAGGAATTTCCGGCCTTATGTTCCCGCAGGATCTTACCTGTGTTGGCGTCCGCTGCGATGAACAGGCCGTTTTTGGTGCCCGTGTATACGATACCGTTGTTTTCAAGGATGGGACAGGGATTGTGTTCGTAACCAAATCCGGCGTTGGTCTCCCAGCGGATCTTAAATGAAGCAGTTTCGGTAGGGACGGCGATGAGGGTGTCGTTCATCGTTTTGGCGAAGACGGTGGTTCCGTCGGTGGAAATGCCCATGGACTCTCTGACCTTGCGACTGTTGTCGCGCCAGACCGTCTTGCCGGTGGTGAGGTCGATGGCTGTCATATAGCGATCTGGTGCAACGATGAAGACTTTGTTGCCGGCGATGGCGGGGACAGTATTGCCTGGAGAATACAGTCTTTGCGACTTGCCGTTGTCCCATTTCCAGCGCAACTCTCCTGTTTTGGTGTCGAGGCAATAGAGGTGTGTATCCCAGGCGCCGAAGACGATAGCGTCTTTGTTTGGGGAAAGGGCTGGTTTGGCCTGCAGCTGATTGGTCGCAGAATCGTTCTTCCAGGCCAGCCGGCCGTCCTTGAGACGAATCTTGTAGAAAGCGCTGCCGGAGCCGATGTAGACATATCCATCGGCTGTCAGGCCTTCGCTGATGGCGGGAGTTTTGGTGTCGAGCAGCCATTTTTCCTTGCCTGTTTTGGCGTCTACGCCATGGATGAGGCCATCTATTGTTCCGAAGGCCAGTATGTTGTCCGAGTATACCGGTGTCGAATAGATCGAGCCGGGGTATTGGTTGCGCCAGTTTACTTTATTGGTGATGGGATCAATGGAGATCAGTTCTCCTTTTGAGTTGCCGTAGACGATGTTGTTTTGCGTGATTGGGGTAAGGCCGGTAAAGATGGAAGCGCTGTCCTGTGCATGATAAAGGGTGGTGATTGGATTAGTGGCGTTGATGGACGTGTCGGGGCGGATCATGGATTGTTTGTCCTTCAGCACGGGTGACGGGTCATTGAGGGCGAAGGCGGCGAAAGCGGGGCTTTCGGGTTGGTCGACCCGTTTTTCATAAACATAGGCGCTATCGTTACTGAGGGTAAGGATATTATAACCGGGGATATCTGAACCGGTGATGAGGGCTGCGCGTCCCATGATACCGGGCAGGCCGTCGAAATTGTGGCGGGAAAGACGGTGGCCGTGTCCGCAGAGGACGAGGCGGGTATTGTATTGTTTGAGGAGATCTGTTATCTCGTACCAGTTGTCGAGGCCATCTCCAAGGGGATAATGGGAAAGTGAGATCACTATTTTTCCGGCGGCTTGTGTTTTCAGCGTCTGTTGCAACCAGCGGACGTCTTCTTCTTTGACGTGGCCGTCGCCCATTTTAAGGAAGGGGCCGGTGTTGAATCCAACAAAAAGAAAGGGACCGGTGGTAAAGGAAAAGCGATCGTTGCCCCATAAGCGCAGGAAGGTCTGGCAGGCGCTTTCGGACCAGTTGGTTTCGTGGTTCCCCGGGACGATGTGATAGGGGATGGTCAGCTTGCCCAGGATGCGGTGTACGGTGATGAGTTCGGTGTCGAGGCCGGAATTGGAGATGTCGCCTGTGACGACGGCAAAGTCATAGTGGCCGGTATTTATTTCGCTGACGATCTTTTCGAGATTGGGTTCGCTGACGGCGCCGGGGGAGACGTGGATGTCGGTGAGGAAGGCGATGTGAAGGGTTTGGCTGGGTTGGGTCTGGGTTTGGGCCTGTTTAGAATAGGTGAGGAGGAGGAGCAGCAGCCCGAGGAATAGTGCTTTTTTCTGTTTTTTGCAGGTTTTTGCTGATTCTGATTGCTGCTGGTTTTGCATGATTAGTTGTTAACGAATTCCTAAATTAGTGCAAAAGGCAGCATAAAAACGCAAATTATCAAAAAATAATAAGGAAATAAAAGGAAAAGAAAGGAATTGTGCTGGGGATCATGCTAATAAGAATATGATTTTTTTAGCAATAGAGGGACTCTATTGCTTTTTGTGCAATATTTTGCGGTTTTGTGGATCCGCATTTTGCGGGTTTGAAGATCCGCGGAAAACCGGAATGGATTTGATGTGGGCGAGGGGGTTTATCGGGCGGGTGTGGGCGGCATGGTTTTGCTGGTTGTACGTCCGAAAGTATAGCGTATAGAGACGGCGAAGGCGCCTGGGACAAAATTGATATCGGGGAGGATATCGAGTTCGGGTTTCCAGTCGAGGGAGAGGTTGATGGGAGCGTTTTGGAATTTATAATCCATGCCTATGATGCCTGTGGGGCCGAGCCAGGTTTTTCCGTCCTGGAAGCCTATGTAGCCGCCACCGCCATAGAACCAGTTGAGGCCTTCATTGCCGCCGATGAGCTGGTGTCTTTCGTACAGGCCGCCGAGTCCGAAGCGGGTACCCCAGCCGATGAGGCCTTCCACGGCATTGGTCTCGTCGAGGAAATATTTTATGCTGACGGAATTGCTAAGGGTAGGGTCGCTTGTGCTTAGGCGTAATCCCATCGCCAGTTTGTAATCCTGCGCAGACAAACGATTGTAGAGGCCGCTGATGGTCAGCAGCACCAGGCAAAGGGTGATGATACGCATATAATTGGTTTGATCTATCTGAACGATGGGAGAGGTCGCCATATTGGCGACCTTATGTTAGGACTTTCTTAAAACGAGATAGTTTAATATGAATTGGCGCTGCGCCGGCAGGCGCGCCGCTATGGCTTCTTTTTTGGTTTTGCCGGTGGGGTAACTGGTTTTTGGATGGTCTGTGGTGTCACCAGGACCTTTGGCATTCCGCCGCGGGGTGTTGGTGGCAGGGCTGTCGGATCGAAAGGGGGCAGGTCATCGTCCTCATACTTTCCTTTCTTTTTGATCTCGTCGAACAATTCCTGTTTGGATTTTGGCCGTTTGTCCTCCAGCCATTTGAAGCCACGCAGGCGCATGTCGTCGGGGTTGACTCTTCTTATGGGGATCATGCTGCCTTCTGCATCGTTGCGGAGTACTACGCGGTTGAGTTCTTTCCCTTTGGATTTGCCAGCGGAGTCGAGTAGTGGTTTCCCCAGGGAATCCAGCTTTGGGGCAAAGATCATGTCGATGACGTCTGCGTGTGCCTTGTTGGTACCGGTATAGGCTTTTTTATCATCCTTTATATAATAGATGCTTTCTGCATTACCTTTTGCGCGGAGGAAGTCGATCTCTCCATCCAGGAAATAACAATTTATGGTTGTGCCTTTTAGCTGGTTGAAGAAATTGCTGGCTTCCCGGTTGATCGAGAGGGCGTTCTCGAATACATAGAGTCTTCGTGCCTTTTTATTCTTTGTATAAACGAACATAGTGTCGCCGGTGATCTGGTAGTTGCCGCTGCCCCAGGCTACGGGGCTATGGAAAAGCCGGAAGGTGCTGTCTTTTGTGGAATAGTACATACTATCTGCCACGGCCTGCAGGGAATCTGAGAAGATACGGACGTGATGATAACCGGTGATATAACGAAGGCTTGTATCCGTGGTAGGGACCAGTGCGGCCGAGTCTTCCGGAGACAGCTTGGGCGGTGCCAGCTTTCGACTGGTGTCTTTGAAAGCCGCTATCCTTGCCTGTCGGGCTTGTTCGATGGTTGCACTGTCCG
>Ga0307510_10011687_pt1 | contig 10423 bp, 4 predicted proteins | sample 12_EM_MG_FD_207224 | JGI IMG/M metagenome (GOLD analysis project Ga0307510, IMG submission 207224) | Populus trichocarpa ectomycorrhiza microbial communities from riparian zone in the Pacific Northwest, United States - 12_EM | ecosystem: Host-associated > Plants > Roots > Unclassified | place...
GTATATATATATGAAAGGGCTTCAAACCCCACATTGAAAAAATACTATGTTATCCTTTTAAGTTGAAGTATTTAAACCAAAAGGTTTTTTATCCCACATTGAAAAAACATGACTTTTTTCTTGGGAACATAGAGTATATATACTAATGTGTTTCAAATCCCACATTTGAAAGAAAGAGAAAAAAAAAAAAAACCGGGTCTCGTCCGGGTTCGCCCGGGTCAACCCACCGGGTCGCCCGGGTTTGGCCGGGCTGTTGCCACAGCCGGTCTTTTGTTAAACCCGGACCGGTCCAGCCACCGGGTCGACCGGGTCCCGGGTCGACCCGTCGGGCCGGGCCGGGTTTAATAACAGTGATATTATGTTTTTTTAGTTGCAAATTTAGGTAGCAAGTTGAAGAATAAACATGAGTTTTTCTTTTGTTTGTTTGTGACAAAACAATATTTCTTTGCAGGGACAAAAATTATACACTAACTTATCAAAGATTAACTAGTTTTGTGGCATCATTCACATACTTAAGGCTTTTAGATACAAGGTTATCTCTAGTTCCAAGTCTTTTTCCAATACCTTTGGCACTTAGGTACAAGATTACCTCTAAGTCAGAGTTCTATCAAACTTGATTTTTAGCTTTTTGGGTTTTCATCTACTTCGTTGGAGTTTGTTTGACCATGTGATCAAGATGTCCATATCAATTGGTATCAAATCTAGGCTCCAAAATCATGTTATATCCTTTATTTTCTTGTTAGTTTTCAGCTTGCTTAACTTTAGTTGTTTTTTTATCTAGCTTCTAATATTTTGCATGTCGCATGTGGACGCGTGGCGTCGGGGGTTGTTGAAGTCGTCACTTAGTTATTTGGTTCAGGGTCGCTAAGAAACTCAGGTGTACTGATTTTATTAGAGATTCAAGGGTAAGGGACTGATTATGGCTAGGAAAGGTATTAGCAATCTTAACGCACCCTACCTGAGGTAAGCTATTTTGTGTGGTTTTAAATGTGGTTTAAAGGTTTTGATGGGTTCCTAATCGGTAGTCTATCTGTGGTTTAGGATTGGGATTTATTCGTGTGAATAAATCTGGTGTTAAGAATTTATTATGAGCTTGTGTACCCAAATAAATTATTATGAAAAGATTTTTTGTAATTTGAATATTACGATGGAAAATACTTTCAATTAAAATTGATGAATATTTATAATAACTTTGAGATTTTTTCTAGTCAATTCTTGATATTTATAATATTTGATTATATCATGGAAAATGAGCTGAAAAATAACTTATTAATGTTTTATTTTTTTTCAAGTTTATTAAAATAATGAGGAACCAATCTTACAAATTAAAAAGTTGAATGAGAATGAAATTGAAAAAAATATAATTTCATAAATTATCTCAAATAAAATAAATAATAATCAAAATAATAGAGATCAAATCTAACAAATAAAAAAAATTAAAAGATGAAGAAATTAAAATAATAATAATTACCATTTCATAAATTATTTTAAATAAAATAAGTAACAATCAAAAGAATGATGACCAAATTTGATAGATAAAAAATTTCAATTAAAAAATAATAAGAAAAAAAAAATAACAATTATAAAAATGAGGACCAAAGTTAATATAAAAATCAAATTCTAAAGGATGAAATTGAAAAAAAATATTCAAAACAAAATATATATAGCAATCAAAAGTTTGAGGACCAAATTTGACATAATCAACAAATAATATGATATTTCTAAATTTTTCACAACTTCCAGAAAGTGTTTTCCGCCCAAAATAAAAGGAAAACACTTTCCTGGAAACCAAGCCAAATTTTTCTTCGACTAGAAAGTGTTTTCCATTGACCAACTTTTCTAATGATAAATAAACACATGAAAGTTTGAACAATAATTTTCAGGAAACCATTTTTCATCAAACAAACGAGGACTAAATCTTCAACATTTATAGCCACAATGACTCCTTAAGGTGGCAATTAGTACAACCATCATTATTGTTTGAAAAACACTTTATTTAAGTAAATTCAAGCTTCTTATTGTTCTTTTAACATCATAGTTATGTCGCTTTAAGACCTCCAAAATTTAAAGAGAAAATTGGTAAAATGGATCCGCTCCCTAGTTTTTAATAAAATTAAAAACCATAGTAAACATTGGTTCTAAAGATCTAAGTAAGCAGTTGATTATGCTTAAAGAAAAATAGACATTATTCTTACATAATTCTACCAAACGAAAGTTATCTTAGTTATATGATTTTATTTAAATTTATTTTATACTTGCCATTAATTATCTAAATTATTTTGAAGGTTATTCACGAGTCATTTATTATCGATGAATATTTGTTGAATAAGCGTTGAGCCCTAATTCAAATGTCTCGTAACTCGATAATTTTTTTATTTTTATTTTCAATCAAATCATCTCAAATCATCACGCTAAGCCTATATTAGTCCTTAAAAATAAAACACCTCTTAACCTAACCTAACCGTAAAATTCAAGCTTCATCAAAAATTGATAAAAAACTCTTTGACTCATTATTAAACTCATTTTAAAGATAAAAATGTCGCATTAGACCCATAACGATCCCTAAAAACTAGAAGACATGTTGACTTAATGTCCTAACCTAATTTTGTTACCTATTTTTGTTATGTTTTTTGAAAAATCTAAAAATAGCAAAATAATAATAATAATAATAATAATAATAATAAATCCAAAAACAATATATTTTTGATGTGTTTGTGTCGTTTTTGTCATTTCAATATCTTTTTAAAAGAATTAAAATTTTAAAAATTTACTTGTGATGCATTTAATTTTTAACGAAAATTAAATGAAACAGAAGAATTTAAAAGTGAAACAGAAAGCCATTACAGATCTCGGGGAAAAAAAAAACAGGAGGTAACAAAAATGAAACAGAAGGCCCACACATTCTCTCTTTCTCTCCTCTTATATCAAAAGGATGTTTGGAAGTGTGGTAACGGTTGTTTTTAAAAATGTTTTTTATTTAAAAACATATTAAAATAATAATTTTTTATTTTTAAAAATTATTTTTTTACATCAGCACATCAAAATGATACGAAAATATAAAAAACATATTAATTTAAAATAAAAAATTTAAAATAAAAAATAAAAAAATTTAAATTTTGAAGGACAAAAAATCCCTCCCTCTCTTTTTTGAAAAAGACTGTCCACGGCAGACTAGCACCGCAAGCTTCATCAAGCTTCACCAACTGATGAAGGCCAACAGTTGCTGATTCCATCGAGAGTGGCGACAACAGTTCTTCCATAGTTGCGCCATTTCACATTAGCAGCAATGATTTCTTCACCGTGAGCAACAGTGGAAGATCTTCATCCCCAGCAGCTCCCCCCTTTTCAAGCAGCTCCAACCGTGCACTCCTCAGCACCACCGTGGAACTCTCCATCTGAACCATGACTTCCTTTTCTCCATTGAACCACCGTGAGCCTCCAGCAGAACCTTAGCCTCAGCTGATTGTCCAAGGTTCTTCTCCATGCAGCAACAGTGATTGTCCTCCACAGATCAGCACAACCCTTGTAAGCAACTATTCTCCTTATAATTCTAGCACTGACTCTCTACAAAGCAGTCCAGCAATGACTCTCCAGCAGTGGCACCGTCAGCCTTTATCTCATCTTCAACCGTCCCAACAGCAGTGTAGGATTACATGTTATTGTTTCTTTTAAGAAACATATAAATTGCTCGGTCCCTTGTTACAACAACAATGACAACAATAATTTATCAATATATACAAAGGAAGATCGAACGAGATCATAAACTGTATCCATTAGCGCATATATAGACTTGCTGCAAATGGAAGCGGTGTTATCCTATCTTATCAAAAATCTTGGAGCTATATCTTCAGCGTACATCATACAATATGAAACCGTTTGTCGCAAAAGCAACAAAGAAGAGTTTATTGGCACCAATAAAGGAAAAAATAAAGAAAGAAAGAAGACTTCCTCCAAGGTTGTATCTGAAAAATTGATTCTGTAACTTCGTTGTCCATATCTATAACATAATCTGCATTGAGGAAAAAACACTAATTAATTATGAACCTCCATTGATTCCAGAAAGAGAACACAAGACGCAAGGGTGTTGGACTGCAATATGTCTCCAATGAATTCAGGAAAAACTGAGCCATCTGGCAAGTGTAGTATGACCCAAGCTACCAATTATAGCATCGGCATTCCTTGAAGAGTTGAAAGTTGTACGAGCAGGAACACGAAACATTCCTAGAGGATTTGCAGTAGCATTAAGAGGACAGTTTCCAAGCAGAAAGTACTGGAGAGGAAGTATCCTACAAGGAAAAGGAGAAGGAAAGTCCAGAAACAAGATCAGTTCTAATGTGCGGCCGAAACAGTACTGAAGACAGCAACTGTAACCAGGCAGACTTGTTCCTGATTCTGATTTGTTACAATTATCTTAAATTATCTTTTATTATAGATTATGATTAATTATATTTATTAGTTCTAAAAATATTGTTAAACTCAACTAAAGGCTGTAGATAGCCAAGATATATTGAAGTTCTAACAAGTAAGAAATAAAAAATATCAAATACCTTACAAAACGATAGAGAAATTTGAAGATTTTTTTTTTTAATTTCTGATTTGTTGAAACTTCAATACATCTTGGCTATGTATAGGATGTCAGTAGAGCTTAACAATATAAATTAGCGAATGGAATTAATTTTAAAGATGTATACTTTGATGGTGTCAGGATCTAGCCTGACAAATTGTGCATTGTGCAGCCCTTGCAACATATTGATCAATTGCAGCCTTGCAGATTATCCCATAGCCACAGGGTAGGAGTTTTTATAGCTGAAAGAGGCAAACTTTGGCGCAAAAGTCTCAACTTTGCAAGTGTAACCAAGAAAACCTGAAATCTCCAGGTTAACCAATCGGAGAACAGATATTTTCAATCACAGCAGCAGAAGTTAAGGAAATGCAGGAGAAATAGCACGAGAAGAAACGGAAAAAGAGACTGGGTCAGTGTTAATTTGTTCAAGGCAGGACACACCAAGCTACCCCTGCTGATAGAGGTATAACTGTTATGCTCTTTAAGAACTCTAAATCTGCTGTGATTTGTTTGCTACGTGTTCATGGTTTATGGGCATGAGCTATGTATGGATTCATTAATTCAGTTGTTTCGATCTTCCAAGAGCAAAAAGAGAACATTTATTTTTGTTTATGGGTCAGGCTTTGCTTCAAAATTTTACTTCATTTTTCTTTTCCATGGATAAGGCTTTTGTTTATTTTAGGAGAGACGGTCCATATTTTCTTTCTTTGGAGGAGGCCCACAATGATTCTTTGGCCAGAGTTACAAAGCCCAGTTCATGTCATTGGGCTGAGCCTTTCAAAGACTCAAGGCTATGTTTTTAAACTAAAATTTTACAAAAAAAAAAAAAAAAACATATATTTTTTTTATTCTTAGATAATTTATAATATGGAAGTAACAAAAATAATAATATATAGTTAGATTATCACAAATAAAAAAAATTAAGATGACTATTGTAAATTGTAATTTTGATTTTCATGAATAATACTTATAATTGTGAAATATTTCTTTGTTTTTTAGTGCAAACAATTTTCACGGTTTTTAATGAACATTTTTTTTAATTGAAAAAGAAAAACCAAAAATAAATAAATAAACTAGAAATAGAGATTGAAAATAGCTTTGTATTGCTTAACAAGTTCTTAGGTTAAATTTTTCAAGAATGTTGTTAATATGTTTAGCATGGGGATTTGGTGAAATTAAGCTAAGTGGCATGGGTTTAAATAAAACGAAATGTTTGCTGAGAGGGGTTTTTTTTATTTTTTATTATTATGTGTGTGTGTCTAGTCCAGCAATATTATATTTAATTAAAAGCATTCGCTACAAGAATTGTGAATAAAAAAGACCACTATCTAATAAATCTAAAAGACTTGGTGAAATGTAATGGTGAACAATAAAATACTTCACTTTATTTATTTTTATTTTTATTATATCATTCTACGATATAATTATAAGAAATTAGGTTTGAAATTATTGTAAAAATACCAAATTAAAAGATAAAGAACTAAAAGGTAAAAAACAGAGAAAATCTATGGCTAATTCCAAACTCGCAACAATTTTTATTTTGATCCAAAGTTCTATTTTGCTTATTTTTTAATCTCTATATTAAAAAGAGGAGAGGGAAACTCCCTGGAAAATGACAGAAGAGAAAGAGTTGTTAATTGTCACAATTTCAGGAACCAAAATGACCAAGTTTGATGTCTAAGAGTTCCATTAAAAGAGAAGAGTTCGATGATGGTGGGTTTTGGCATTCATCTTCCCTGGAAAGTAGATAGAACTCATGAGAAAATTTTGGTTTGATAATATTAGCTTCAATTTGTTCACAATGATCTTAGAGATACATTTGTGTATAACATTACAGTAAGATATAAGTCTAAAGTCATTTAAATAAGTTCGGTTCTCAACCTTAGGCACTTAAGCAATTTTAGTAGCATTGATACACTGGGGAAGAGTACAATGATCAAAGAAATATTGGATTACAGCTATGAAATCCACCCCAATAATAACCCAACTCTTTTTAAAGAAAAAAAAAGGTGAAGCCATCTAGCCTAGGTGTCTTGTCATCTGGTATAGAAAGCAAGACTATTTTAATACCCTCATAAATAACATCTATAACTAAGACATAAAACAGGGCATCAAAGATAGTAAATGAATAATATCTAGAAACATCTAAATTAGGTGGGGACATAGGGGCTGTTAGGAGGTTATGAAAAGTAATGAACTGCAACTGATAAATACCTTGCTGATCATGAACCTGAATCCTTGCCCCATCAGTTAACTCATAAATCATATTCCTGATCGGCTTGTGGATCAGAGATCTATAGAAGAACTTAATATTCTTGTCACCAAGCTAAAGCCACTGAACCCTAGACCTTTGTTTGTAAAAGGCCATCTCATCCTTGTATAACTGAAGGTATTTTCTGATAAAATTCCTTTCAACAATAAAAAGCTCCTCAGAACTAGAAGTTTTATTAGGAAAACTTGAGCTGTAGTCCACTGGATCTTTCCTTAGTCACCCTGCTAGATATTTGACTAGTGTGGTGGTGATGCAATGTCTTAAGCTTAGGCTACAACAAGCATCGATTGGAAATGAATTTGTATATAGAATTGCCATTGACTTGTGATCGTCAAACTGTTCCTACTACATCCAAGAAATCATCACGGTCAACCTATAAAATCAGTAATTTAAAATGAGAGTGAACTTGACTCACAAAAGTACCAAGCTAACCTGTTTGGGAGTATGGTTGCGATTGCTTTTCAAAATGCTTTTTATTTAGAAATGCATCAAAATAATGTTATTTTATTTTTAAAAAATCATTTTTAATTTCAGCATATCAAAATGATTTGAAAATACCAAAAAATATTAATTTGAAGTAAAGAAAAAAATAAACTTTTTTTAAAAACGTTTTTAAAATGTAAAAACAAACAGGGTAAAATAACCATAATACTATTATCTAAGTAGTCTCTTGGCAAAAATTTGGAGTGAGCATGCAGTAAAGAGGAGAAAAGAGAAGGGTTACCAAAAATCCAATCTAATTTCTTCATAATAGCATCCCCTTCATGTTGAACATTATACCATGAGAATTTAAACCCTGTATAAGGCATCTTTATTAAACCCTGTGTAAGGCACCTTTATTAACTCATCCTCATGAATACAGCACCCAAAATCATTGCGTCTAACACAAAAGCAAGTCCTTGAGCATAATAAAAATATGTTCATTCAACGTCTTTTCACCATCAGTCAAGTAGCGGGACAAGCATTATATCTTTCATTAGTAAAGAAAGTTACTTATCCTTGATATTACTGACCATCATGAACATCAATTTGAACTAGCCTCGCCAGGGCTATAAAGCATGCAATAACCTTCAATGCCGACACCAATAAATAATGAATTTTCCTTATGGCCTCAGTCTAAATCATAAGTGGCCGCATGACAACAACTTTGTGGTAATCACATACATTCAACAGAACCAATTATAGTCTAATCAAGATGAATCATGTTTAATCCTGCTTTGGATGATATGGGACAACTGATATATTTATGTTGTCAGACTCGCCACCCACGTTTGAGCAAAATCTTTATTTTTGAGGACCGAGCGGCAGTACCCTCACACTTTATGTTGCCTTTTAGGTTAGACTCCAACGCTTTGCTTTGACGGTGGAAGATGGTTATAGACGAAAATTTTCTTAAATTCTCTGTCTTCATCTAATTTGGTGAAGCTCTAGTGGCCGTCCGCATGCATTGCAATAAACAGTATCCATTGGGCAAACAAAAAAAAGGGAAAATTGCAAAATCAAAGATATACAAGCTAAGGAAAAGAAACGAGTCAAGAAGGATTCTGCCAGTAAAATTGTATTCCCAAACAAGTTTGAGTCATATTGAACGATTACACATACATTGCTAGGGATCTAATTTTGATACATTAAAAAATATTTTGGAAATATAGAGCATCTTCTTGTGATGTATGGCAGTAAGGAATAGCATCCAAAAATTAAAGTCAAAGGGGCCATGATGAGTGGGACTGTGCAAGTCCTCCGGATCCTTCTCTCATTGCTCTTTGTAACTCTTTTGTCTCTTGTGCTTTTGCCCTCTGAAATTTTTATAACATTCAACATTTAATTGTATTATAAGCATAAGAAGACTATGATAAAATATTTAAGCACCTGCACTGTTTCAATGGCTTCTGTCTCTGCATTGAAGTCATAAAACGTGCTTGCTGCAGTGAGCTTCATAGACAGAAACTGAGTTGAAAAACCGAGAGAAGATATTTGTCAGTGTCAGGATAGTGATAAAGGCAACTTTTGACAGTAGCATATGTTTTGCTATGAACTTTGAAGAGTCAACTCGCCTCAACTTGATTTTGCAAGGACTGGACATAATTAATTATCTCATCCAACATTACTGCCATGCCCATGGTCTGTGTAGAAAACCAACCAAATAGATAAAATTAGCAAGAAGATTTATTTTTCAACTGGAAATAAAATATTGACCTTGTAGCAGCCTGGGACTATATCCTGCAAGCATCTTAGTCTCTCATTGATCTTTCCTCTTCTAACCTGTGGTTCATCAACCAAATTCATCATTTCCCATAATGGTCAACATAAAATGAATTATCAAAATTGTTTTTTGAGCGTTTGAAAAGTATGTAAATGTACCCTTTCTGCTAAACTATGGCTGTCAGTGGCTTGACCTCTTCTAGCTCTAACATGAACAACTTCTCTTGTTTTCTCCTCCTCCTCCTCATTGCTTTTCACTCTCTTTCCTCTTCTTGAGCTCTGTGATCACAAAAAACCAGAATCAACTCATAAGATGCTATTATCCAACAAATAAACAAAAAGCAAACTCAAAAATTAAACAAGAACCAGAGAGGAAGAAGTTGAACAGTTCATTTGATTATTACTTTTCTCTTTTTACTCCCGCTTTCAGAAACTCGAGGATATGAGTTCATACAACTGCTTTCAGACACATCCATTGCTCTTCTCTTGCTTTCTTGGAATTCACTTTCCTTTGCAGGTATGGTGAAAGTCTGAGAAACAGGCATAACATTTTGGTCATTTTGATGGAAACTACCAGGAAGAAAACTCCCTGCAAAGTTTCCAGGGAATTCTGGTGCTTGATGGCTAAAGAAGTTGTTACTAGTGAAAGGCGTGAAACTGTGAAAATTATTCATTATTGGATTGTCTAGCTGGATAGCCTGGTTTACTTCTGTGAATTGGTTTATTGCTGCCATGCTTGCATCAATATCTAAGAAAGGAAATGGGGGCTTAAAGCTTTGCAAATCTACTGTGAAATCAGCCATGAGATTTTTTATTTATTTATCATGAAGCTTCGTCTTAGGGAGATCAGCCAAATGGTTGTTTTATATAATGAGAGTCGAGGCTTGTATTTATAGCGTGTGGGATTAGAAAATCCAATCCTTGAAGTGTTTTATATAATTGAATTAAATTAACAATCTTAACTATTATACTCTTGATTTAGAATTCATTTTTTTTTTAAAAAAAAAACATTTTTTCTGTCATGTGAAAATAGAATCCATAATTATTTAATTTATAATGCATTTGTAAGTTGGACTGAGATTCAATCTTATCTGTTGTGACTAGGATCTTCCTTCTATTGGAATTGAATTTGTTTGGATGCTGAAATTATTTTTGTTGTAGTCGTCTCGAAGTGCCTGCCTCCATGCCTTGCTTGTTTGGAGCAGACAAATAGATTTTAAGTATAATCTTCTATGTGGTGTGTGACTAAACGCTGATGATGCCCGCCACAAGCTAGGTAACTCCATTAAGAGCTTATGAAGTGCTCATAATTCTTAGTAACTAGCATTTAGCTCAACAAAATGCCTGCAGCTAGGTAATCCCATTTTTTTAAACCTAATTCCTTT
>Ga0307510_10011688_pt1 | contig 10423 bp, 16 predicted proteins | sample 12_EM_MG_FD_207224 | JGI IMG/M metagenome (GOLD analysis project Ga0307510, IMG submission 207224) | Populus trichocarpa ectomycorrhiza microbial communities from riparian zone in the Pacific Northwest, United States - 12_EM | ecosystem: Host-associated > Plants > Roots > Unclassified | place...
TATCCACAGGGGTCGGGTATCGGACCGGAAGAAGACTCGTAAAACCTCCTCAGTCCCTCAAAGGCGTTTCTTAACCCTCGGACGAACCCAGCAAGCAAGTTACGTTGGCGATCATCGCGGTAATCGCAATCAACTCGAAGCGCAGGTGTCAGTGCTTCAACTTGCACAGATCCGTCGGGACAAACGATAGCCGCAGATGCGTCGATACACGGCCCTGAAATGCCATCAGCAGGTGGACATGCAGCCACATGCTCGCCAAAGGGATAAACATACCATAGAACGCAATGAGAATTGCTGGCAGGGGGGACTGACCAACGCGATAGTAGCATCGCTCTTGCATGTAATATGCTCGAACATATGCCATCATCTGCCAATGAGGGTCTGAAGACTCCTCGCCAAGCTCGGGCTTGGCTTCCACTACGAGAAGGAGATTATCTCCCAACTCCACATGGCCGTCGGTCTTAAAATCGTATTTCTTGTCCCCGGGTTCTCCCTTTATGACCGCGGTCGAAAGCCTTGCCCGAGCCTCCTCGTGCGGTCGCAAAGGCGTATCGTACGATGACTCCTCTCTTTCTATATCCGGGAGCGTTTCAAACAGCCAAGCCAAGGAGGACTTCTTTCGCGACGCCTCATTTTCCTCCAGCTTCGACAACGTGTTCGCAAGATTTCTAGCAGGAGCGAAGTCCTGCGATAGAAGATTCTCGTGGTTCGTGAACAAATCATCCGATAAGCGACCAAAAATCGGTGAAATGAGGGCGAGCGGGACTGATTCGAAGTCAATCGGCCTGTTGTGGACGTAGACTTCACGCCCATGTCCATCCTCCATCATTACATTTCGAAATGTCGACGGCCTTGAGAAAATTGATGGAGAGACATTCACAATTTTGTAGTCGGGCTCGGCGTAATCTAACTTCCGCTTTTTGGATGGTGGGTCTGCAAGGATAAGAATGAAGGGTTAGAGATTGTCGGCTGTACTCAAAGACGAGAAACTCACGAGGTGGCATCTGTGGATCTGCGAAACATGTTAGCGTAATGATGACAAAACGACGTATACCCACGCACGAGAATCGATCCCAACAACCACAACTACATGGACATGTGTATCAAGAAGCTCGTCCGCGAAGACCTCAGACAATTTGCCAAGAGGATGTAGCATCGACTCGTTCAGCTCCAATTCAGCGACACGCTCCGCAAGTTGGGGGTATGGGATAGAGACCTTGTAAAGGTGGAGAGATTCGGCGTCGAAGTCTTTCAATGTATTCTGCCTCCTAATTTTGATGGCGAGTTGGAGGGCGTGAACTTTCTCGTTTCTGGAAATATTGAGCGGGAAAACTTGGGAATATTTATCTCCCAGGATCCAGCAGTTGATGGTGAGGCCGGAGTCAGGCATTATGGTTGGGAGTTGGGGGTCGGGAATTGACTGCGAAGGGGGCGCCGGTGGAGCTCCACGTCTTGAAGAAAGGCTTAAAAAGGCGGAGAGCTTTGGCTTTGGCGGCATTTTATCACCTAAGTGTCACAGTTACCGCTCTCGCGTCACGAGGGTATCTTGGTAAGAATCAGGCTGGGGCCCAAGGCCCAACCTCTATTTTTCCGACAGGATCTGTATCCTCACATAATAACAGTGAGTCACATTACGGGTTTGGGTGCCATCTCGTGCATTCATCCAGACGACGTTGCATGGGCTCCTGGGGCACATTGCCGTGTGCACGTTTCACGTTCACTCGTGTGTGCATCTGCTCTTGGGAATAAACCACAAATTGGTGATATTATGTGGGATTACAGCCGTACCGTACTGTTTACGGCCATATTGACACCTGTACCATACCGTCGACGATGTTGGTCTACAGTTTATGGTACGGGTCGGTTAATTTCATACCGTATCACACCCGTAGTATACGGCCGTATGCCATTACGGTACGGCGCGCAGCCCTACTAGCCCCCAGGACACTTGCATAGATTAAGTACAATACACAGCCATTTACTTTACCACACGGACATGTAGGACAGCGCGTGCCCCGCTAGCATGTACAGTAGACAACACATTCGCTTAGTAATCAAGTTGACTTTTGTTCGTTCCCCCCTTCGCGCGCGTCCGCTGGAAAATACACAGGCTGTGCTGTACAGCTGAAACTGCTGATTTACAACAGATCCAGCTGTTCCCGTGCGGAGCGCAGGCGTCCGACCGCTAGTCCAAGTCAGAGGGAGGCTAATAGTATCCACCCAAATCACACGATTAATCAGACCGATTCGCTAATGCAACGCAAAAAATACAGGAGTAGGCTACATGGAATTTTGATTAAGGATTAAGAGACACTTCGGAGATCCTTCTACCAGTTTGCTACATGAATTCCGAACGACATAGGGGACAACTTGAAGAATGACTTGTGTTGAACCACTGTTCCAGATTTGAGCCGAGGGATCATCATTGGGTGTATCGATGGTACATACCTTGTATAGACACGAAGCGTGGAAACGGTTTTTGCACGTTTTGCATGCTTTTCGTGGGAGAGAGCCATCGGTGACACTTATAATACTTGGGTAGGGGTCAACTCTCCCGCTTTCGCAGAAGAAAATGCAATGCAAAACGTACGAGTAGCAGATCGCGCACTCTGTCTGCCCCTCAAAGTGTAAGCTGACGTTTTTCTTGAAAAGACTTATCGCATCGACAATGTGGCCGTTCTGAGAGACTTTGTTAGCGGCGACAGATGACACGATTCATGCGATAAATACACATGCCTGAGACCAAACAATTTGTTGAACTCCTAGAAGCCAACCACGCCAACGATTCTCTGGGACGGCTATTCTTTTCGAGTCCTTGATCGTGACCCGTTGTAACGGCCAGTCATTCGGAATCTTCAGAGTAAGTTCCAATTGGTGCTCATCGATGTTGTACGCAACGGTGACTTCGTTGACAGCGCTGGCTACTTTGACAACGAGGTTTTCGGCGTTCAGTTCTTCGAGGCCTTCTGGGCTCTTGATGTGAACTAGCTCAGTGTTGATTATGACGGGAGAGAAGTGCATTGCGGTATAGTTCGTGACCGACGTGAACAAGTTTTTGTCCTTGCAATCCGCTAGCCACGACCGCACGAGGGAAGGTATGGTTAAGAGCGCTCGATAATATACGTGAGCGGAGAGAAGCCGGACGCTCAAGGGGTTGTCTGGGTCGTATACTGATAAAATTATGAGTTCAATCCCAAGAACAAGGGTGACGTCTTACATTCAACGTAAAATTGGTCTACAGACCATACGTCCAACTTGACAGCTTTGCTGATGCCCCCGTATAATTGAAGTAAATTAAGAACAAGGGGAATTAAATGTGTGTTTACTAATCCAAGTTCTTGTAGGTGCTCCGAATATCCAGACTTGACCTTCATGGACTGTGGAGGTGGCTCAAATTCTGTTGACGCAGAGACGATGGTAAACGCGAGAACTTACCGCGTTTGTATACAAATCCAGAGCAATCATCCAGCCAAGTAAGGTCCCGAACGTTCTCTAAAACAACATTGGTGGAGGTTAACCAACCATGGCTTCTACGACGCACCGGGCTCATATCTTCTTCGAGATCAATGACGGCGAGGGATTGTTGAAGTAACGATACTAGCTCCGAGGGCAGCAGGGACTTGACAACGGACTCCGTGTCCACACCCGCTTCGATCACAAGATGCTCTGTACATTTGTATGCCGCCTCTCGTAGAAGGTCATAAGCCATTTTTTGAACACTCGCCGATGGGTCGAGCAGAAGATGCGACATCTAAACGGCGGCCAACGGAATGGTCGGCATGGACAACGCGGGAAGAAATAAAGAAATACTTGCCTTGGACAAAGTGGTGTGGTCCACCAATGATGAGGCTGAGTTCTGCAGGATGGATAAGGCTGCCTCGCGACATACGGCTCGAGGGATTGATGCGGGCACAGACTCTGAAATGGGTGTAAGACGAAGAAATGGTATGGATGGATGGAAGCCTGAACATACTTGGTTCCGATGCAACGATATCCCTGAGAAGGGTGAGCACCGTTGTCTCTCGTTTCTTCCAATCGGCACGTAGCGCTTTGTTATAGAGGACTTGGTCTTGAATCACTTGAATGAGCCTGATTGTCCTCCACATAATCGTAAGGGTCGTATCGTCTTCGAACGAGGAATTCTAACGCAAAATGTCTCAGTCACGTCCCAGAGAACAAGAACGAAGGCTGGTGGCAAACCTCAAGATTGTTCTCGATCAAGTCGAAAATGAAGTCCCAATGAGAACCCGGAACGTTCTGTAGGATCGGAACGAGATGGAAAAACACGTTCGTGATCTCGCCCTCGACATCCTCGTCGATTTCCTCATCCGACGTGAGCCATCCTTGACACGCCTTCACGAACTTCACCGCACGGGGTTGTGGCAAGAACGCTACGTCCGAATCTGGATCTGGCGCCGAGGCAGCGAGACGACGTAATAGCAGTAGGCCATCCGTATTGGCCTTGCTTGCAGTAACGCCCAAAATTCCAGCCGCAAGCTCATTCCGGTATCGATCGAGACGAGGGGGTTCAGACCCAGACTGCGCAACGCAGAGGGTGATTGCAAGAGAAGTCTCAGGAGCTTTACGGGTACGTCACGATGGTGTTCTCGGAATAAGCACGATAGACTTACAGTTCCTTTCCAACCTCCGAGCTAAGGACAACCACTGGTCTGCTTCCTCCTTCGAGGCATCACGCAAAACGTGTTGCAATACCGTATAGAGTACCCGGGCGTGAAGACTGTCGTCTTCCTTTTGGACCTGCTCAATTAGACCGATGATGAAGGTCGATAAGCCTCCCGATGAACTGCTGCGTTTTCCGTTCAACAAGGACGTGACGACATCCACACGCCAGCTATCATCGGCGACAGAAGTCGTCAGAAGGTACGCCGTCAGCTGTTGCACCTTAATTATAACGTCTTGAAGGACGCCCTTCGCTACTACACGAGAAAACGCCGGATTCGGCAAGGATGGTACTTCGAGAAGTCCTTCCGCATAGATTGCCAGAGCGAGGAAATGGCGGAGCGCCCAAAGGTTAGTCCGCGCTAGGTCCCTGTTCTCCGCGTATGAGTACAACAATACCATGACTGCACGGGCGTAGACACCAAGTCCTTCTTGATCGGCTTCACAGTCAGGCCCTTCTGCAACATCGAATGACGATGGTGGTGGAATGAGGGGTTGAATGACCGCCAGACTTGGAATCGCCGGATCCAGGCGAAGGTTGCACAGCAGGTCATCCAGGTGTCTGCTCGTGGGAAGGAGGTCATCTAGCCCAGCCATAAGTTCCTCAATACCTCCAATTGCTGTAGCGTGTAGGATATCCAGAGGGCTTTCCTTGACGTGAGTGCTGTATGCACTTTATAGGCAATCGGGTCTCACCTTACGAGGATAGAAGTATGGAAGATAGCGTCTTGCAAGCGTGCGCAGATCGCCGCGCCGACCTGTTTTTGCAAACTAATTGGGGTGCTCGCCAACCAGGAAGTCCAAATCTTTTGTGCGACGGGAAACTCGGGCACTGACAGCGCATTTGGCAGCAAGAATGCCAGGGTAAAGATGTCTGGGATAAGTGAGAGCGCAAAGCTGTCGTCGAGGGCAAGCTTGGACCGAGTCTCGAGGCAAACGGCGAGAATGTCGACCAATACGCCCAATTTAGCTACGTCCTCGTGCTCTCCGTGAAGGATACGCAAGAGGTCCTCTCCAAAAGTGGTAACGGCATCTTGAGCGAACATGTCAAAGGATTCTTCCGTCACGAAATACTCTTCGAGTCGCGTCAGACGCTTGAAACAATGAGATACTCGAGCGCGCACCTGAATGCCGGATGACACGGAGAAGGACGGGCAGTGCATCTGGGCTGGCAGAGTCGATGGCATCGGAAAGTATGGTACCGATTGACTTATCGAATTCTTTTTCAGATGGTTTCAAGTGATCGGGAAGAGTGTGTCGTTCTGCTGCGTCCAGAAGGAGCGGTAGCACGCTGTAGATGGGCTGTGAGGGTAACGATTCAAGTAAGGAGCGCCAGACTTCGAGCGTGACACTGGGGTTATTGCGACTTGAGAAGTAGGATGTCAAAAGTCTGGGTGCCACGCTCAATATCTTGCCGGCATGTTCCAACACGATTCCATCCAGCAACTCAACGAAGGAGAGATGTTAAGAAAGAACGATAGATCGTTAAAACCTAACACTCCTACCTCGGCTTGGTCAACGCCTGTGAACAGGTCGTCTCCCAGGATATTGATGAATTCAAGCAATACGTCAATGGATCGGGAGGTGTTTTCATCCTGTGTCGGCGATAGAAGCGCATTCCGACTGTGCTCGAATACTCGTCCCATGATTCGTTGAGATAATTTATCCGAAACCGAACGTGGATGACTCCCTTCCACGAACGTTGTACGGAAAGTCTTGAGTAAGGAGAAGAGAATCCGGGTGTTCAGACCGGCCGCAGAGTCGAAATCTACCGTCATCCCAGGTACGAGAACATCCCATGCTGCATCGAAAAGACCTGCCAAATGAACATTGTTTCAGCGTATGATTAGAGGTTGAAAGGAATATGAATACCCGCGTCGATGGCGTTTAGCCTGACCAAGCTCTTCGCCATCAATTCTGCTGCTGTGCCCTCTTCAACTCTTAACCTCCTTGACGTACATCCCTCCCACACCTTAGTATATTGATCACGCACGAGTACCTTCTCCGTATCTCCGCCGTACACGTTGTCTACCTCCTCGCGGGCACTACGCATGCGCCGTACTACGAATACTATGCATTCAAGTAGAGCAGAGAGGAACGCGGCCGACTTGGTGGTGCGATTGAGGGCACTGAGAGCGCGCCCATCAACGGCGGCCCAGAATGAGGAGAAGAACGAACTAGCGGGGATGTCGGAGTCAGAGTGGAGTAGGATCTGTTGAGGGTCAACGCCAGGGTTATAGAGTCGTAAATCAGAGAGTAGAACGATAGGCACGAACAGGAGACGAGATTGAGGAAATGATGACGATGATAGCAGGGTAGCCCTGCGTCGGCGAACCACCACAACCAAGCTCTAAAAACTGCAAAAAGTCTGCGAAACCTGGTGATCGCGCAACAGGGGCAGAAGCAGGTTGTGTTTTTGGCCCTTCTTCCGCGCCAGAGGCATCATCTTCCTCGTCCGACTCACTTTCGTTTGCTGGGTGGAGACTAAACGAAGCATCGATCTCCCAGGCGCGAGGGAAATCTGTAGCGCATGGGCATTCCGACGACAACGACAGAACTCAGGATTGGGCGTACCTTTGAGGAACTTCAGCAATGGTCGCCACATCGTTCCTCTGACCTGCTCGCTCAGCTCGGCGAAAGACGAACGTAGGATCGCAACGCAAAGCGTGGGGAACAGGTTTGGAATCAGATCTACATGCCCCCACTTAGTCTATCATCCTGAGTGACTGAGGGAGGTAGCGCACCTGGCCACTTCTCCAACAACGTTTGAAGTAGAGCCCATGCATAACTTCGAACGCCAGGTTGCGCATGTCCAAAGCTTTCAACATCCGCAAAGGGACATCGCTGCGCATGGGAAAGAGAGCTCCATAGCCGCGAATCCGAGAGAATCTCAAGCACATCGTCGAGTAATTTGCGTCCAGGTTCCCGAGCGTGAACATCTACGTACACCTGAGAAGAGCGAAACATAAAACTGTAACGCACGCGTACCCAAAATCCACTGCAGCGCACCAAGGGCACCGATGCGTATCCGCGCCCGTCTGTCCGCCTCGCTCTCTTCCTCGCTCTCACCCCTCGCACGCGTCGGCGGTTCCTGATCCGTCCCCCAGGTCTGCGCTGCCGCAGGGACAGTCGGAACCGGTCTTCCGCGTATGGTCTTTGGAACTGCCACATCGACAGCCACTTGCACAGGGTTCAAGTACGCATGCAAAGCGAGCGGATCGAGCAGCGCGCGCTGCACAAAGGCGAAAAGCGCCGCCATCTGCGCGGCGTCCAAAATGAGCTTCCTTTCCTCCTCTCTCCTCCCCTCCTCCTTGTCCGCACTGGCAGGGGCGACGACGGAGACGTGCGCGGCGTCCCAGCATCGCTGCGCAGCGAGCGCGACGAGTCGTTCGGGGTCGCGCGTGGCCATGCACCAGCTACCGAGGATGCACTCGACCTGTTCCGCGGACGCGACTTCGCGGAGGTAGAAGAGCATTTGTGCGCGCAGCGGTTCCGCGCGGAGCAAGTCTGCGTGGACGGCAATCGCCAGGGAACGCAAACGGCGGGATGGGTGCAGGAAGAGCGCAGGTACATGGTACATCTGCGCCAAGAATCCCAGCCTTTCAAAATCGAGCCCACACCCGCATCGTTGTGGATGGACGGACGTACCCAGACTGGTATCGAGACGACGAGCGCCTCGAGACGTGCAAGATCATCATCCTCCGCGTGTTGATTATCATCATGGTCATCGTTACTCGGAACGGGGATGCGGTCGATCCATCCTGCGCGCAGCTCCTCGAGCGCCTTGCTCTTCGTTACGGTGTCCTTCTTACTCAGTCCACGCCACACGACGAGTAGTGCTGCCGGTAAGCGTTGCGCGAGCCCGAGAGCGTCAATCGGGTCCTGCTGTACTGCCTGCGGCTTCACAGGTGGGACATATGCCTTCTTGCGCGGTGGCTCCTTGTTCTTGCTCTTGTCCTTTCCCTTGGGCTTCTTTTCCTTGGGCACATTAGGCACGTCGGTTAGTGGACCATCCTTTGCAGCCTTGCGTGCGTGTTTCTTGCGCGTGCCGGAGGATGCAGATGACTTTGAGGCACCCTTGGCCATATAACGCGCTCGGGAAGATTAGGGGTAATCGGGTGCGTTGGTAGAATGAAGTGGTCAAGGGTATTCGTCCCATCATAATCTAACATCATCTCCCTCATGCTGAGTAAGCAACTCCATGAATGGTATTTCATATTTTGCGTGATGGCGTCAGTATGTTCGTGCAACAACATACGGCAAACTAGTGATATGCCATACATATATCAACAAGATGATCCTCTTAGTCGTGAAATACTCTGCCATACATCCCAGTAGTGGTGGTATACAATTGTCGTAAACATCAGAAACACGTGACGTGGAGCTCCTTCGCGAGGTATCAGGCCTATATCAGGGTAAAAGAAACATAACGCCATCAAGCAAGTCGCACCGAACGTAAGTTTTGTCGTAGTACAATGTCTCGGACTAGAAGTCGATCAGCGATAAGTCAGGTGTGACGTCCGTCAGTTGCTACCAAGAACGCACCACTAGCGAGAATGCCTGCCGCCGTCGTCTTCTCCTGTAACGGCCTCCATCAACGAACAATATACCACGAAACAGTGGAGAATAAATCTCACCGTGATAGATGTACAATAACCATAAAATTTCCTGGGCGCTGGTGAATAAGTTCTTTGTATGGCGCCGAATTTTGTGCGGAAGTCTGGTTCCCAATACGATCAACGGTGACCCAACACAATAGGAAGCGAGAGACGGACATTTGGATGCGGTTTCTATATCGTTCAACCTATCGCCATAGCTCTTGACGTATCGTGCGAGACGGATGCCTGACTCGAGCTTGCGTTGAAGGATGTCGCACTTGTTGATGAACAGTACGAGATCGACCTTAGCCAGTAGCTTGTTTTGGCAAATTCCTTTCCACAATAGTACCGAATCTTCCTAAAGTGGGGTTCTGGACTTATCCGACAAAATTGAGTAAATAGAAGGGGACGTACAAGACGGTTCACTTTTGGGTCTTCTGTCAGGACTTGGTCGAACGCCGAAATGGGCACTAGAAAAATGATAGCGTCCACTACAAGCTTCGTCAAAAAAATGGAGCGCGAAATCCATGTGAAGCATCACTTGGCTAATGCACTTACCATTATCGAAGAAAGGCACCCATGTTGCTACACGCACCCCGGCCGCATGGAAAAGACGAAACATGTAAGAATTTACGATATCCCAATGAAGGATGGCAGCTACATACGCCGCTACGACCGCGTTGTCAGCAGCGTTGTTCACGGAGTAGGCCAGAAAAGGTATGCGGGCGCACCTGGAATCGTGATCCACCGACGTCTACAATTCTCCACTGTCTTCCTCGCTGATCTCCCTCTTCCATCTCGAACTTGTATTCTGAAACGCCAATTGTCTTCAATCGTGCCCTTAGTACGTCATCTACCCAGGAGCATCAATTGAGATGTAACGTTGGTCAAGATTGGGTGTGGTTGAGCGCACCGTCCGAAGGGACGTAGTTGTAATCGGTGATCCGATCCAGGTCGTTCAGAAAGCTGAATGGGGACAGAAAACCACGTTAGCCTTAAAAGTTTGTGGTCGTTGAGCTGACCACACCGAAAGTGGTGGATCGAAGAAAAGGAGATCTCAAGAACACACTCACAACCCGCTCTCCTCCTCAGGTCGTACGCGGCGTAGGGCCAAGATCTCGCGCATGCGCATACTTGACCACAAC
>Ga0307510_10011690_pt1 | contig 10422 bp, 9 predicted proteins | sample 12_EM_MG_FD_207224 | JGI IMG/M metagenome (GOLD analysis project Ga0307510, IMG submission 207224) | Populus trichocarpa ectomycorrhiza microbial communities from riparian zone in the Pacific Northwest, United States - 12_EM | ecosystem: Host-associated > Plants > Roots > Unclassified | place...
TCATGACCATCTGAACCGCCTGCTCGCCCCGCGCCAGGACATGAATGTCCCGCAGCGGGTCGCCAGCGACGACAATGAGATCCGCACGGGCGTTGGCTGCCACCACGCCGAGCTCCCCGGTCTGATTCAACAGCGCGGCATTCACCGAGGTCGCTGACTTGAGCACAGCCACCGCGGAGGTGAGCTCGCGCCGGATCGCAAATTCGGCGCTCTGGTGCGGATGCAGCACACCCAGCAGGTCGGTCCCAAATCCGATCCTCACGCCCTCGCTGACACAGTAGTCGAAGGCCTGGCGGCTGTGCCGGCCCACCTCCTGCATCTTGGCGAGGCTCGTCGGAGTCATCCCAACCTGTTGGCCGAATTCCAGCGCTCGATCGATCACGACCAGAGTCGGTACGACATAACAGTCGGATTGCGCCACGATGCGTGCTGTGTGACGGTCAATCAACGTACCGTGCTCGATGGAGCGGATACCGAGCCGTACACAGCGCTGTGCCGCATCTGCAGTGTGTGAATGAGCCATGACGTATGTCCTGCGCGTCGCGGCCTCTTCCACGGCCGCTCGAACCTCTGCATCGCTGAACTGTGGCATCCAGAGGGGGTCGCTTGGGGAGAGCACTCCCCCGGACAGATGGAGCTTGATCTGGTGAGCCCCGTGTCTCAGTTCCTCGCGAGCGGCCTTGCGGACTTCGTCCTCGCCGTCTACGACGACGGACAGAACACCAGAATAACCGCACGGGCATGCCTCCACGCGCTCCGAGGATCGCAGGTCGCCGTGTCCCCCGGTCTGACTGAGGGACTTGCCGGCGAAGAATAGTCTGGGGCCTGGAATCAGTCCGAGCTCGACCGCCTGATACAGGCCGTAATCGGCTCCCGCCGCGTCGCGCACAGTGGTGAAGCCACGCATGAGCGCCCCTCTGAGCATCTGTGCGCCGTGATGTGCGAGCAGCGTAGCCGGCATCCGCTCGAACTTCGACACATCCATGCTGACTCCATAAGCATGAAAGTGGGCATCGATGAGTCCCGGCATCAGGAATTTTCCGTGCAGATCGATGACGCGCGCACCGGGAGCCGACAGTTTGTCGTGGGTCACGTGCGCAACCCGGCCGTTCTCTACCAGAACGTTCAAGCCCTCCATGGCTTCATTGGCTATCCCGTCGAACAGCAGAGCATTGTTGAACAGCGTCGCGGACTGTTGCTGGGCAGCGATCATGTTGGCGCACCTCACGCTGGGAGAATGCCCAGTCTGCCACAAAGAAACTGTGGCACCCCCCCACCATTGTCGGGGTGGGGGTGTTCGCGCTCAATCCGACTCGGGCGGCACAGGCAAAGCGGCCCGGTGCGCCACTTGCCGCAGCATGAAGCTCGATTCGATTTGCGATACCCCGGCAATGCGCGTCAATCGTTGCCGCAGGAAATGTTCGTAGGCGGGCATGTCAGCAACTACGACGCGCAGTATGTAATCGTCCCGGCCCGTCATCAGGTACGCCTCCATGACCTCAGGCGCTTTGGTGATAGCTGCCTCGAAGGTAGCCAACACATCGTCTGTCTTGCGATTGAGGCTTACGCGCACCAGCGCCATCAGCGGCAATCCGAGGATGCTCTCATCGAGTCGGGCACCGTAGCCGCGAATGACCTGGGCATCCTCCAGGAGTCGCAAGCGACGCGCACAGGCCGATGCGGACAGGGACACCTCATCAGCGAGCTGCGCGATGGGAATGCGGCCATTGATCTGGATTAGCTGAAGAATCTGTTTATCGGTTTGATCCAGGGCCAGTTTGATGGTTTTCTTCATATCAGGACCTGAAAAGTGTGGAAACAGCGAAAATAGCATGTATTGATTGTGGATGTCCCGATCGCTCCCCCATGCTCGCTGTCATATACGGAAGGAGGAACAATGACCCTGGGGGAGTTTGATGCGGCTGACATGGCGGACAGTCGTGATATGACACCTGGCTTGCACATCCCGCGGGCACCCGCGCGCCCGGGTCAGAGTCCGGATTTTGGCTATCTGACACTGTCTGCCGCCGGGGTCGCGCGGCGTCCCGATGTACTCGCCCATTTCCGCGAGACGGTGGGACTGGCGGGCGAGCTCATCCGAGTGCTCGACGACGAATTTCGGGCCGTGGGCCCGTGGGATCCGAGGTTGGACGAGCAAGTGCTGCGCGATGGACTGCGTGCCATGCTTCTGACACGCCTGTTTGATGAGCGCATGCAGCGGGCGCATCGACAGGGAAAAATCAGTTTCTACGTCCGCTCATTGGGTGAGGAAGCAGTGTCCGTCGCCGCCTGCATGGCCCTGCGGTCATGCGACATGTTGTTCCCTTCGTACCGCAATCAGGGGCTCTTCATCACACGAGGGCGGCCTGTGGTCGATTTGATGTGTCAGGTGCTCGGCAACACCCGGGACATGTGCAAGGGCCGGCAACTGCCCATCTTCTATCATTGGGCCGCGGGCAACCTGTTTTCGCTGTCGGGGAATCTGACCACACAGTTCCCTCAGGCCGTAGGCTGGGCGATGGCAGCAGCGCTCAAGAAGAGCGACGCCATCGCTGCGGCCTGGACCGGTGACGGCAGCGCCTCGGAAGGTGACTTTCACGAGGCGCTCGTGTTTGCGACTGTCTATCGCGCCCCGGTGATCCTGAACGTCGTCAACAATCAATGGGCCATCTCGACGACCGAGCGGTTCACTGGCACCGAGCAACAAACCCTGGCTGCGCGGGGGCCAGGGTGCGGTATCGCCGGTCTGCGAGTGGATGGCAACGATTTTCTGGCCGTCTACGCGGCAACCCGGTGGGCCGCCGAGCGGGCACGCCGGGGTGGTGGTGCAACGCTCATCGAGTTGGTGACGTATCGGGCTGCCGCCCACTCGACGAGTGATGATCCCAGCCGTTACCGGCCTCGCGAGGAACAGGCGAACTGGCCATTGGGTGATCCGGTGGAGCGACTGAAAAGCCACCTGATCGGCCGGGCTGCCTGGTCGCAGGAGCAGCACGTCCATCTGGTGCAGGAGCTCGAGTCTCAGTTGGCGGCGAGCTGGGCGGAGGCCGTGCAGTACGGGACCCTCACCGATGGGCCGCGCCTCGATGCCGACCTGATGTTCGAGGATGTGTTTGAGCGCCTTCCCGAGAATCTGCGTCGGCAGCGCGAAGAGTTCCGCTCTGAGCAGGAGCCGTGACCATGGCCGGCATGAACATGGTCCAGGCGCTCAACTCCGCGATGGACACCGTGTTGGAACGGGACTCCACGGTGACTGTCCTGGGCCAGGATGTTGGATACTTCGGAGGCGTCTTTCGGGTGACCGACGGCCTGCAGCGCAAGTTTGGTGAGCAGCGCGTCTTCGATACTCCCATTGCGGAAAGCGCCCTGATCGGCGCTGCCATCGGCATGGGCCTGAATGGGCTGCGCCCGGTCGTTGAGATCCAGTTCGCCGATTACATGTATCCGGCCTACGACCAGATCGCCAGCGAGTTGGCGCGACTGCGATATCGCAGCGCCGGCGACTTCTACGCACCTGTGACCGTGCGCACGCCTTGCGGGGGAGGGATTCGCGGTGGGCAGACGCACTCACAGAGTCCTGAAGCGCTGTTCGCCCATGTGGCCGGACTCAAGGTCGTCATGCCCTCCAATCCATACGATGCCAAAGGGCTGCTCATCCAATCCATCGAAGACAATGATCCGGTCATCTTCTTTGAGCCGAAGAGACTCTACAACGGACCCTTCGACGGCGATCCCCATGCACCGGCCACGTCCTGGGCGGCACACCCGCTGGGTGAAGTTCCGCAAGGCCACTACACCGTCCCGATCGGCAAAGCGCGAATCGTACGACCCGGAGATGCGGTCACCGTGCTCACATACGGCACCATGGTGTTTGTTGCCGCCGCTGCGGTTGAGAAGTTGCAGGTGGATGCCGAAATCATTGATCTACGCACCCTCGTGCCGTTGGACACGGAAACCATCGCGGCTTCGGTCAAAAAGACCGGCCGATGTGTCATCGCACACGAGGCCACCCGCTTTGGCGGGTTGGGCGGCGAATTGGCGGCTACGGTGCTCGAGGAATGCTTCTGGGATCTGCAGGCGCCCATCAAGCGGGTGACGGGCTGGGACACGCCGTATCCGCTCGCATTCGAGTGGGAATACTTTCCCGGCCAGGCACGCATGGCACGCGCAATTCGCTCGGTCCTGGAGAGCGCGTGAACCAATATACCTTCAAGCTGCCGGACCTCGGTGAAGGAACCGTCTCGGCGGAGCTCGTGGCCTGGCATGTCAAACCGGGTGACCGGGTTGTTGAGGACCAGGTGATTGCGGAGGTCATGACGGACAAAGCCTCTGTAGAGCTGCCGTCGCCGGTGTCGGGACACGTGACCTCGATCACGGGCAGTCCCGGAGAGACGATCGCTGTTGGCAGCGCGCTCATCGTGTTTGATCTTGCTGAAGGACCGGTGACCGACTCGCAACCAACGGCCGCGGCGGCAGGTCCCGGGACAAACACGATATCCCGAGCGCCCGCGCCGGACCGCGCGCCTGCAGCCCGCGCCCAGCGGGTGCAGGCTTCGCCGAGCGTACGGCGCATGGCCCGCGAAGCGGGTATGGACCTGGAGCAGATTCAAGGTTCTGGCCCTCATGGCCGGATCAGCCGCGAAGACCTCTCGGCACGTTTGTCCAAGCCGGCCTCCAGTACCGCCTCAACCCAGGAAATCAAGGTCACAGGACTTCGTCGGGTCATTGCTCAACGAATGACTGAAGCGATGCGCACAATCCCGCATTTCGCTTACGTGGAGGAAGTTGATGTGACGGCGCTGGAGTCGTTACGCAGCCATCTGAACAGCCGCCCAAACCAGGCAGCGCCGCTGACCTACCTGCCTTTCATCATCACCGCGCTGGTTCGCGCACTCGAGTCATACCCACAATGCAACGCCACCTACGACTCCGAACGTGGGGTGATCGTTCGCCATGGAGCCGTTCATGTCGGCATCGCCACTCAGACGCAGGAAGGTCTCGTGGTGCCTGTAGTGAGGAATGCCCAGTCTCGCTCGATTTGGGATCTGGCAGTGGAGATTCAGCGGCTCGCGGCCGCGGTGCGTGCCAAGAAGGCCCAATCGAAGGAGCTGTCCGGATCCACCATCACCCTCAGCAGCCTGGGCAAGTTGGGTGGCATTGCCTCTACACCCATCATCAACTCGCCGGAAGTCGCCATCATCGGCATCAACAAGGCGGTGGAACGTCCGATGGTGCATTCGGGCGCGGTCGTGGTTCGGCGGATGATGAACCTGTCTTCCTCCTTCGATCATCGCTTTGTGGACGGGCATGATGCTGCGGCCATGATTCAGGCTCTCAAGGTCATGCTCGAGAACCCTGCGACCCTGTTTCTGTGCCCGTTGAACACAATCCGCAGCGATTGACTGGGATACGGTACCGTCATGCGGCTCGAGGCAATTTCGGTGGGCAGGACACGTACCATTGAAATGCGCTCAGGTGCGGTGCCGACTGCGTATCTCAAGACGCCGGTAGCGGGGAAATGTTATGTCGAGGCAGGTGGCCTGCAGGGCAATGAAACGGCGGTGCATCCTGACGCTGTCTACGCAATAGCGGCGGAGCATTATGAATACTGGGCGCTGAGGTTGGGAGTTGACCGCTCAGCGTGGCGAGCGGGTCATTTCGCGGAAAATCTGACGATCGCCGGACTCGACGAGTCGCAGCTTCGGATAGGTGACGTCATTGCGGTTGGCAGCGAGGTGGAGCTCATTGTCGCTGGCCCTCGTATCCCGTGCTTCAAACTCTCCTGGAGCCTGGGTCAGCCGGATACCTTCATTCGCGAGTTCGGCCTGTCGGGTCGTGCGGGAGTTTACTTGGGGGTGCGCAGGTCCGGTTGGATCGAGGCCGGCATGCCGGTCGATATCCTGCACCGTGAGCCAGCGCATCCAACGGTCGCCGAGGTCTCGAAGCTGGCGCTCGATTGTCCACACCCGCCGGAAGAGATGCTCAGAACGTTGCTGGCACTGCCGTATTTCAGCAGGAGTGCCGCGCTCGTGCTGGAGGCGGCGCTGATGCGCGCGATTGATGGTCGCGCGGACACAGGGACCTGGAGAGACTGGCGAGAGTTTATCGTGACGTGCGTGGTGGATGAGTGTTTGGACGTTCGATCCTTTACGCTCAGGCCAACAGACGACGGGCCACTGCCGCGGGCCCGCGCGGGACAGTTTGTAGTCGTGCAAGTTCCAGGGACGAGTGGTCAGGACCCCATCATTCGTCCCTGGAGCCTTTCCGACTGGGCGCACAGACCGAGCGGTTATCGGATCAGCGTCAAACGGCAGGCGGACGGAGTCGGATCATCGCGGTTACACGAGAGCGTGCGAGAGGGAACCCGACTCAACATACGGCCGCCGAGCGGTCAATTCATGCTCGATCGGTCCGTCTTCATGCCCGTGGTGCTGATCGGAGCAGGGATCGGGATTACACCGCTGCTGGCGATGGCAAAGGCACATCTCGCACGTGGCTCCAGTGCGCCCAAATTGCGCATGATCCATTGCGTACGCAGCGGGGATTTCCATCCGCTGAGAGAAGAGATCGATCTGCTTGCGGAACGCCACCCGAAACTGCGTGTTCGCTACGTATACTCCCGGCCGACAGACGAGGACGTGGCACGTCAAAGGTTTCATCAGCGCGGCCATCTCATTGTTGACGACGTACTCGCGGAATTGAAGGATCTGAGCATCACACTGGGCAACAAGGAGGTCTCAGTTCCCTGGTTCGAGTGTGACTTTTACATCTGTGGTCCCGAAGGCCTCGAAGGAGAGCTGACTCGCAGACTGATCGAGCGGGGTGGCCGACAAAGTCGCATCTTCTGCGAAAGATTCCAACCTGCTGGCGATCAGGCCGCCTCGCAATCCATCGAATCGGCGCAAGTTGTGTTCGCGCGCAGCGGCCAGTCGCTCGTGTGGACACAAAGCGAAAACCTCAGCCTGCTCGAGCTGGCGGAGAGGTCGGGGCTCGCCCCTCCGAGCGGATGTCGGATTGGGGTCTGCTCGAGCTGTCAGTGTGGATTGTTGGAAGGCGATGTGCGGTACGAGTTCCGGCCGATCGCAGACGTTTCCGGGCGAACAGCCTTGCTCTGCTGTGCGAAGCCAGCTACGGCCAGAGTGGTGCTCGATCTATGAGACGCGGTCGTAGGTTTCTACGTAATGGTCTTGCCGGCCCGATCTGTCAGTTTGAGTGCCGTTGCACTCGAGTCGGTTCCCCCCGCGTGACACGCGGCAGATCTCTTGAAAGCGAATTTCGCCAGAGCCTCGACCCGAGATCCGGATGGATCCCTGTGGGCCATGCCTGACCTGCAGGGTGAGGCGGTCGCCCTCGACTTGCTGGGGTGGACCTCCGTAGGTACCCGACCATTTCAGTCGCACCTGCGTTCCGTCTGCTCTTGACTCGTTGATCGCAAATGACAGCGATCGACCATCATCGTTGATGATCTCCAGAGTCTGCGACTTCGGCGCCAGCGTTCTGGATTCGCGCTCATTCAGCTTCCACAGGCCTTGCGGGAAGCCGGCCTCGTCAGCGGCCAACGCCGCAGACATCTGCAAGGCGAGTACGAACAAAGCAGGTCGGACACTCATAGAGTCCGGGTCTTACGTGCCCTGAATTCCCGCGGCGCACAGCCGAAGCGCTTCTTGAAGGCAAAGCTGAAGTGCGACATGTCGTTGAAGCCGAACGTGTAGGCGATTTCACTGATCTTGCGATGGGTCAGTTGCGGCGACTGCAGGGCCCGACGCGCGGCCTCCAGTCGTTGTGTCCAGATCCACCGTGATGCGGTCGTTGCCTGCATGGCAAACAGCTTACTGAGGTAGCGCTCCGAAATGCCGTGTTTGGCCGCAATGCCCTTCGGACACAGGTCCTCATCCTCGAGATGGGCGAGGATGTAGTTTCTGATCCTGACCAGGAGTGCCGATTGGCCCGTCGACGCCGCGGACCCGTTCATTGAGGGCAATCCGTACGCCAGGGCAACGATTCTGACCAGGCTCTCGATCATCGCCTCGCCGTGGTCAGACTCCATCTGGAGGCAGTTTCTGGAAATCGACTGCAACATGTCGGCTGCGACGCGTGCAGCAGACGAATTGCTGATCGACAGCGGAGCCGCACAAGCATACTGGGCTCGAGCGAAATAACGATCGGCCAGAACCCGTGATAGCGACAGTGTGAGAATCTTGAAGTCACCGATCAGCCACAGATCGCCGACCGAGCTGCTGTCATGGACGAAGAAGTCACCGCTCACGATGTTGTGGCAATCGCCTTGCTGTGTGATCGACCCGTTCCCCTCGGCCAGGTAGTTCAGAAGGATGGCGTTCTTGCGATCGCGGGTAATACGGTGGCCGGTACGGGAGATGTATTGGGACGTGGAGTTCACGCACCACAGCCAGCTCGAGCCGATGTCCTGAGCCTGAAAACTGCCAAAAAAAGGACCGCGCGCCTCACGGTCGATGCTGACGGAGAGCAGGTTGTTGGAGACCAGCTCGCGCCAATAATCGAACCGCTGGCTCTCCGGGACGAGATCGGTAGATAGCGAGAGCATGGGCATCTCCGACTGCCACCTTCTTACGGTCAGTCTAATTGCCCCGGTTACAGCGTGGCAAGCCGCCGGGGGCGCGCTGTCGCCGGAACAAAGCTATTGTTCTTTGCTGCCAAAATAGGGATGCCGCACGCGGGCGATACTGCGTTTTTGTGGAGCCGCCGGGAGCCCCTTCCGTGACCGATTTCCATTTGTCCGTGGACGGTGACCGTTCGATTCTCCAAAGTCCCCGGGCGTCCCACAATCGGTGGCACCCCGACATTGAGCCGGCATTGCGGATATCGCCTGGAGACCGAGTCAGTGTGGGCACGCGGGACTCGTTTGACGGCCAGATTCTTCCACATGAGACGACGGTGGAGGACTTCTCGAGGATCAGCATAGCCCGCGCGCATCCGCTGACCGGTCCCATCTACATTGATGAGGCCGAGCCCGGAGACCTCCTTGCCATCAAAATCGAAGCGGTCGTGCCGGCGAAGTATGGGTTTACCGCTATTTTCCCAGGCTTCGGCTTCCTGCGCGACCAGTTCCCGAACCCCCATTTGATTCATTGGGAGTTCGCCGGCGGATTTGCTGTGTCGCCGCAACTGCCAGGCGTCAGAATTCCCGCGGCACCGTTCATGGGCGTAATGGGACTCGCTCCTTCACACGCGCTGATGAAGTTGATTCAGGCGCGGGAGCAGGAGTTGCAACGGCGAGGCGGAATTGTTTTCGCGCCCGATCCGCACGAGGCCGTGCCTGCAACTGCGAACGTGGCGAGTGATGGCCTGCGAACCATCGCGCCACACGAGACCGGCGGTAACATGGATATCAAGCAACTAACAGCCGGAACGACGCTGTACCTGCCTGTTTCGGTGCGCGGCGGCCTGTTTTCCACAGGAGATGCGCACTTTGCTCAGGGCGATGGCGAAAGCTGTGGAACGGCGATCGAGACATCGGCAACGCTCGTCGCCGTGTTCGATGTTCTCAAGGGGGAGGCGGCGCGACGCAAGCAGAATGATCCCTCGTTCTGCGGTCCGTGCGATACCGGCCGACCGGGTGTCAACAGGGGGTACTACGTGACGACGGGAATTCCCGTGCACCGCGATGGTAACCGTAACGAGTGCGAGGACCTGACTCTGGCCGCGCGTAATGCGCTCATCAACATGATCGGGTATCTGACCGACAATCATGGATTGACGCGAGAGCAGGCGTACTGTGTAGCCAGCGTGGCCGCGGACCTGCGGATCAGCCAGGTTGTAGATGTTCCGAATGTCACCGTATCCGTATTTCTGCCGCTCGATATATTCGATGGCGCCTGAGCACCGCGTCATTGCCGCACGAGCACCCAAGTATTCATTCCAGATCAACACAGACCGGTACCCGCCCATTATCTAGTCTCGCCGCAAGTTCCACAGCAATCGGCCAGACACATGTCACTCTCCATCGTATTCACGGCACGCGCAACCTCCATCGGCGGGCGCAATGGTCATGCTCGCTCGGATGACGGACTGGTCTCGATTGATCTGACTATACCCAAGGCATTTGGCGGTCCGGGTCGTGAGGGGGCGACAACACCCGAGCACCTGTTCGCAGCCGGATATGCTGCCTGCTTCGGCAGCGCCATCGAACACATCGCCGCGCAGAAGAAACTCAAACTCGAGTCCATCCAGGTCGATAGTGCTGTGGGTATGGGTCCTGATGGCCGAGGCGGATTCGGTTTTGCAGTGACATTGACGGCTAAGATCGCTGGCGTATCGGGCGAAGCCGCACGGGAGCTCGTGCAGGCAGCGCACAGCATATGTCCCTATTCAAACGCCATACGCGGAAATGTCGACGTCAACCTGGAAGTTGGCTAAATGGATGGAGTTACGCTCGACCTGATC
>Ga0307510_10011691_pt1 | contig 10421 bp, 14 predicted proteins | sample 12_EM_MG_FD_207224 | JGI IMG/M metagenome (GOLD analysis project Ga0307510, IMG submission 207224) | Populus trichocarpa ectomycorrhiza microbial communities from riparian zone in the Pacific Northwest, United States - 12_EM | ecosystem: Host-associated > Plants > Roots > Unclassified | place...
CTTTTCTTGGGTCTGACACAGAAAAGATTTTGGTGAATGGATTTCTGGCCTGTAAGGCAAGACGTGGGTTCAAATCTAAGTATTACGTTATACAAAAGTAATCCATTTCAAAGGTGATTTCTCTAGTAGCTAAAACAGTTGCCATTTGCAGAAAAACTTAGCATTTCTTGTTTTGTTCTGTGGTTCTTGTACACTTCATGACTGCAATGGCAATGAGGAGAAGAGAAGTTGGTCTCTATTTTGTGGCTTGCTTGTGGCTTCTGACTACTGTAAATGGATTGCTGACTCCTAAAGGAGTAAACTATGAAGGTAACTTCAAAATTCTTTCCTTTCCCTTGGCTTCAAATTAATATGAAGAAAAATGGAAGGCCTTTTTTGACATGGGTGTTCATTTTTCAGTTCAAGCTTTAATGGGAATAAAAGCTTCTTTAGATGACCCTCATGGGGTTCTTGAGAATTGGGATGGAGATGCTGTTGATCCATGTAGCTGGACTATGGTCACTTGCTCTTCTGAGAGTCTTGTCATCGGCCTGTAAGTCTTCTACAATCTTATATTTCATGAACAAAAATCTCAAAACATAGCCTGAATGTCATGAAACCGATATGGATTGGTAGTAATTTAGGAACAAGAAATGATCATTTATTGAGGATGCTGAAATGGCCTTGTTGCAGGGGAACTCCTAGCCAGAATTTATCTGGAACTCTTTCTCCAACTATTGGCAACTTGACAAATCTTCAGACTGTGTAAGTATTCAAGAAACAAACGGACAGTTCTAGAGTTTTGAAGAGAGAAAGTTCCTTCTATGTTACTTGTATTAAGTCTTAACATTTGGGATGTTACATGTATTTTCAGGCTTCTGCAGAGCAATAATATTACAGGACCAATTCCTGCGGAGATAGGAAAGCTCTCAAAGCTTCACACACTTGATCTTTCTAATAACTTCTTTACTGGGAAAATTCCTTCCTCTTTAGGCCATCTGAGGAATCTAGAATACATGTGAGCTTGAAATTTTGCAATTACAGTATTAAGCTTGAAGTACTTTGTTGTTGCATCCTAAAGAATCTCTCTCCTTTGGGTCTAATTTTGACTTGGGTTCTTTGATCTGGATTAGGAGGCTAAATAATAACAGTCTCTCTGGAGAATTCCCAATGTCATTGGCTAACATGACCCAGCTTGTGTTACTGTATGTCTCTTGATCCTATTCTTGTAAATCAAAGATTTATAACCTGATTAAAATGTGTTAATAAAAGATTTTTTGTCTGTGGATTTCAGTGACTTGTCATTCAATAACCTGAGTGGCCCTGTACCCAGATTTCCTACCAAAACATTCAGGTAAATATCTCTCCTCTTCCTCTCTCTTTCTCTGAATAGTGAATTGGAAGGCCAACTTTAAATGTATCTTCTGTTGCATTTCTTATTCTTGCAGCATTTCTGGAAACCCTCTAATCTGTCCAACAGGTTCTGAACCAGAATGCTATGGGACAACCCTAATGCCAATTTCCATGAACTTGAATAACACACCAAGTAAGGAAAATGGAATGTGCTATCCTAATTTAATAATTCGATTCACAATTTACAACTTGCTTTGGATTGATAATGATAGTAATCTCATCACATCTTTAGCAGCCCAACCTGCAGACAGACCGAAGAGTCACCAAATAGCTCTTGCATTTGGCTCAAGCGTTGGTTCTGTCTCACTTATCATTCTTGTGTTTGGATTATTTTTGTGGTGGAGACAAAGGAACAATCAACCTACATTTTTTGATGTTAAAGGTGTGTAACATATATAACCCTTTAATTTTACTAAATACTTGCTATGGTAGCTAATATTATAGTAAATATGATGATGCAATTCTGTGACTCATCAGATCGCCAACACGAGGAAGTTTCTCTTGGAAACTTGAGGAAATTTCAGTTTAGAGAACTTCAGATTTCGACAAACAACTTCAGCAATAAGAACATACTAGGAAAAGGAGGTTTTGGCAATGTGTACAAAGGGATTCTCCATGATGGGACTGTTGTAGCTGTCAAGAGGCTTAAAGATGGCAGTGCCAGTGGAGGAGAGATTCAATTCCAAACAGAAGTTGAGATGATCAGCTTAGCAGTGCACCGGAACCTCCTTAGGCTCTATGGATTTTGTATGACACCAACAGAAAGACTTCTAGTTTATCCATACATGTCCAATGGCAGCGTCGCTTCACGTCTCAAAGGTAGCCGAGTTTGATTTCTATTGCTATGATTATCAGTATCGTTAGCCTAAAATGGCAAAATGCATATTTTGAGTAGCTAAACTGACGATCCTGTATTATTTTTGGAAGGGAAACCAGTCTTGGATTGGGGCACCAGGAAGAGAATTGCCTTAGGAGCTGCGAGGGGACTATTGTACCTCCATGAGCAGTGTGATCCAAAGATAATCCACAGGGATGTTAAGGCTGCAAATATATTGCTTGATGATTATTGTGAAGCTGTGGTAGGTGATTTTGGGTTGGCAAAGCTTTTGGATCATCAAGATTCACATGTCACTACTGCCGTGAGAGGCACTGTCGGGCATATAGCACCTGAATATCTTTCAACTGGTCAATCCTCAGATAAAACAGATGTTTTTGGATTTGGTATCCTGCTTCTTGAATTAATCACAGGCCAAAGAGCACTAGAGTTTGGCAAGGCAGCCAATCAGAAAGGAGCCATGCTAGATTGGGTGATTACAATCTACTTTATATCAATTCTGCCTATAAATGCTTTAGAAATCTTTGCCCTACAGTCTGCAGTTCAGTTCTCTGATATCTGTTGATTATAATTGCAGGTAAAGAAGATTCATCAAGAGAAAAAGCTTGAAATGCTTGTAGACAAGGATCTAAAGGGAAATTATGATAGAATTGAGCTTGAGGAGATGGTACAAGTTGCCCTCTTGTGCACCCAATACCTTCCAAGCCAAAGACCTAAAATGTATGAAGTAGTTAAAATGCTTGAAGGAGATGGGCTAGCGGAAAGCTGGGAAGCTTCTCAAAGAGCAGAAGCAACCAAGTCCAAACCCCACGAGTTCTCCTCGTCAGATCGATATTCTGATCTCACCGATGACTCATCATTACTAGTCCAAGCAATGGAGCTCTCTGGCCCAAGGTGAATTCCTTACAAAAATTCAATATATTTTCTCTTCTTTTTTTCTTCATTTAAAGAGATTTAGAATAATAGAAAACCAATATAGGTGAAGCTGTTTTGTGATAGTGTTTTCATGATTGAGTTTTCTTTTGTTGTATAATAGTGGTATAATCTAGGCTCCAAAGGACTTGATGTTTTCATCAAATTGTACAGATCCTGTTTTGAGAAACTGACAGTACTTGAAAATCCTTTTATTTGTATTCCTACTGAGTGACAATTCTATGAGGATCCAATTTACTTTGAGAGCCAATGTGTTCGATATACTTAGACTTCAGTTTTTGCAATTCGAAGTGATCACATCTCCTGTAAAAATAATGCTCCTTAGCCTTGATCATCGTGGACTCCTATTTTCTGAGCCAAATCATTGACTTCGAAATAATGTGAGCAGGATGTGTTGGTGTGTCATGAAGTGTTCTTCTGCTAAAACTTTGGTATAATAGCAAGCAAACTAGAGAACAACAATTCTAAAGAGGATTAAGAAAGAAAAAAAAACCTTTCTAGCCTACAAAAAATTCCACGTCCTTTCTAGAAGTCGTAGCACTCCATGTCCCATTCTTTTGCCGAGAACAAAGATCGGATCAGTTCTGGAAATTTGCAAATACCTTCAAAAGTTTCACCTTCTAAATGGCAAATAACATTGCAGAAGCTCCCACAGATGAAGCGTAAAAAATGGAACAATCGCATGAAATGCTTGGTCAGTTTCAGGATGATAAAAAGGTTTATGGTGTTCCACTTCAGAAAAACCACACGAAGACTCGCCATAATTGGCAAGCCATTCAGGTTTCACGCTTTTTGGTCCATGAATGTATGGCCATTTTGTATGCAGCAATTCAGAGTACACTAAAAACTCAGGAGCTGCATGATAAAGAGAGGACCGACGGTTGAGAAATACAATTTCATCAACCATGCAAGCTTGATACCGAACTGCCTTTGCTTTCCTATGTCCTTCCATTGACCTTGAATTTCCTCTGATGCGTTTGGCAACCCTATCTATCCAGCCAGCACAGAGAGCTTCACGTTAGACCCCTTCCTAGTTCTCTTTTAGATTCTTTTCGAAGAGCTCTCACGGGACAAATCCCTCCAAGCTTGCTCTACATCCTCCATGGTTCCATGAGTCCATAATTAATCCTGCTCAGACAAATTTACATCTTCTATAAAGACCACTCGAAGAAGTATATGTAGTAGATTTTCGGTCCTGCTTAAATTCCTCCAAAACACATGAGAAAAGGATTAGGCAAGCTTCGCTGCTGCAGCTGTTGCAACTGCATGTCCTAGAGCAACGGTTGGTCTCGCATGATTTTTCTTATTCTGTTTCCTCATCATTTGGATAACAGTAAGGAGAAATCGAGAGTGGCGAGGACTCATGGGATAACGAATCATGGCCTTTCCCAGGAGTGTCGGTTTTCCTGTGCAATCAAGTGCTTGCAGAGCCTTGAAGCAATGGTCTGCTTCTTCCATAGCAGCAGTTGTTGGAGTTGGAAATGGGAAATTCTCCACCTTGATTGCATAAAATAATAATAATTAAAAAATGGAACAGTTTAGTTGAATAAGTGGATAGAAGAAATTTGTGTATGGCTATGATGATGATGAAAAAAAATAAGGGCTGTCCGTTTGAGGCCCAACTTAAAGCAATCTGTCCCCTTTTTGCACAGAGGCGCTGTCCGTTAAAGTTTTGGCCGGCGACAACAAATCATCAAGCGGACTGCTCTCCGGTTCAAGTAGACTCAAACCAACAATCCTCAGACCGAATCCCAATTCCGTGCAAATTCCTAGAGGTCTAGCAATTGACACAGGTCACAATGCAAAATTAAGATATTTACACATGAATTGTCAATACAACATTACTTTTCTTGAGAAATGGTTATCTTCCATTAACCTATCTTCTTAGATTACATCAACTTTTCTTATTAATCACACATGAGCACTCATCTTTTTTATTAATAGCACCGTTATTGGTTGAGAAATTTATGAATATTAAATATTAAAGGATTAATTTGAAAAAATAATATAAATTACATAAAAGAATCCAAAACAAAAAATAAATATGATCAAAATTAAAATACAAAATAAATATTATTTTTAATTGAAGGATGAAATTAAAAGGAAAAATTAATTGAACAAAATGAAAAAAAAAATGCCCACATCAGTTTTAGTTTTTTTTTTTTTGCTTCCAATAATATTTTGATCTTTTTATTATTCATTTAAAATGAAAAAAAAAATTATTATTTTTGGTTAATTTAGTAACAACTAATAGACGTTGTGAATAAAAACTAGTGTTAAGTTTTCCCAGTGAAGAAACAAAACCGTGAAATCATCACTATTCCAATAAATAGTTAGAGCAAGCAAGCGTTGTGCTATAGAGAAACTTGGCTACATTTTTTTGGCCCAAATCCATTTTAAATCCATAGGTTCAATTGCTTTACCAAACAATAGTGTTATAAATGGGGGTAGGTTCTTCACCTTCTAAGCATATTGTCGAAGTCTGATCTATCTCTGCCTTCCCCTTTCCCAGGTGTACATGTTCTTACCAGTAGAAATCATCTATCAAAACCCAACACTCAAAAAACTTATTTTGCAGACCATTCGTATTCACAACTAAGATGTATACCAGCAATATGCTGAGGAAAATATTACATTTCACAGTGGAAAATGCAGAACGCAACCAAAATCTCCTGGTTATAGCTCACAGAATTGACCTGTTCACTGTTAGCAAAATATTTTTACCTGCAATTAAAGGATCAAGAGCTGACATGCCTTAGCCCCTTCAGCATGAAAAGCCCACGTCCAAAATAACAAAAATGTACCTTGAACCAAGTTGTAAATTTTGTATTCAAAGGAAAGATGACTATAACCAAGTTCAGAACCGTGGATAAGTTTAACTAGTTTAATAACCTTTACATTAAAATTTACAATGGAAAATGTGAAGAACACAACATCAACAGCAAACTTGGCAATGCCATCATGAGAAAAAAAACTTATGGAGCTAAACTAATAAACTTGACATGTTTTGAAGCTCGCTCAACTTCCTGCAAGAATGATTCAGAAATTCTCTCACCTTTGGATTTTACAATAGTCATTGACTCGAGCACCGGTGAATGAGCAAGTATGAGTCTGAGAAATTCCCACTCGATTCTTGTGCCATTAATGCCTCGGATCTTCACCACTTTGAGTTGGTTAAAATAAAAGTCACTCTGGAGCTGTGCTGTCACCAAATCCATGACAGGATTGGAAATATCATCACATGGGTAAACCTAAGCATGCCAACAAGAGAATTCCTATAAGAATATCAATTTAAGTAACTCGATTTTCTTTTCCATAGACTGAAAAATTGGTATATAAATGTTTACAATTATTTTGTCAAGTAACTCACAGTAACAAGAAGATCTTCCAAATTTGGGGAGCTTCTGAGTATAGAAATGGAAGCCGCTATGCCTTTTAAACTAGCAAATCTTATTTCTTTTAGTTCAAGGGCCAAGAGGCTGTTGAATGGAGTAGGGAGTCTTTCTGGCACATCTTTATTGGCAAGAAACTGGGGAAAAAATGCATGAGAAAACAACAGATAAGCTTAAAACTGTTTGTCCACTTCAAGTTCTAGAAAAAAAACAGAGAACTGCATACCTCAAGAAATTGATTGGATAAGCTTAGCCTGTTTATACCATGCAGATAACCAAAAACTCTGATTAAAGTGCAAACTTTCCCTTGTTCGGGAGGTTGGTGTGTGATCCCCCCATTCATAGGTAACATACGAATATCAACACTGGCTAGAAGCAAGCTATGTCCCAGACAGATATCTTCAAATGCAGAATCTATTTTCACATATTTCAGGTTTGGGTTATATATCCTTACGCAAGCCAGATGATGAAGGTTCAACAGTGTCAGCTTCTCAAGAACAGGGCAGTTACGGATTAAATGTTCCAGTGTATCGCTTTTTATGAAAACATGATTGAGCTGAAGGATTTTAAGGCAATCAAATCCTTTGAATGATGAAGGAAGCCTTAATATGCAACCATATAGCTCCAAGTGACTGAGTTTTGGACCGCAGAAAACAGAATCAGGCAGCTTAAAATGCTTAATGACACTGAACTCCTGGATAATTAACTCCTTGATACCTTTCTCTGTTAAAAACCTTATCCATTGGTCTAAATCGGAATAGTTTGGACAGCAATAAGCCGCAAGCTTGAACTTCTCTATTGGTCCATTGTGATTGGATTGAACATGATCGATGATTTTCCTAATCTCTATCCATCTGGATGTTTTGTCTGATATAGAATAGTGGATGCATTTATCATCCAAAATGAACTGTGAAAGATTAGTCCACTTATATCTCCACTTACTGGATAGGATACTAGTCCTTGCAGCATCTCTAAGAGGCAAGCACACAAGGATAGTATCCAATACATCCCACGGCAGATTGCTGATCCTATCAATCTCTAGTTGCTTTTCCGTCTCAGCAAGATTCTCATGTTTCTTCATTATCTTTTTTGTAAGTTCTTCAGCTAAATTTAACATATCTAATAATGAGCATGATAACCTGCAAAACACATATGCATTAAAATCACAACAAACATAGCAAGAAATAAAGCAAAACTGATTAGGTAACAGAAATATAATAAGAATGATAGCATCACTATTAATAGGTAAATTATGAAGTTCAAACAGAAATAACTGATCTAAGCAAGAAAAAAACACCCTTTATTAAATCACATGTGCTAGCAGCTAGCATGCGCCTAGGAGGAAGCAGGTGAAATTCACTCGGTTACATAAATAAATACCATATCAGTATCATCTATAGATTGTAGAATACCTTCTCAGCCAAGAGCTGTAAGTTGTAAGTGTAGATTAATAGAACAAAAATGAAAATTACTCAATTTGTATCAGCTAAAAACATAATCTTCCAAAGGCACGCACACACACACACACAAATTTATTTAAAAAAAAATAAGAGTTTTTTTACCTCCGAAAATGTCTAAATACTCACCGATAAAGTTGTATTGTATGTTTAACATCTCAGTGACAATAACCAACAATCATCATAACTATCTTCATCAAAAATTTATTTACATGTCATCTAGGGAAAAATAATGGCAGGAAATTGTGAGTGAGATCAATTGAGAAAGTCTTTGATCACATATATCTCTGCAGAAAAACAAAATCAAAAAATTCTTGAAACTCATGCCAGGACACATCTGAGCTGGTTTATCACATTTATCCTAATTAATAGGCTATTTCACCTAGCAATGTAATCTGTGATCCATAGAACCAAACCCGAAGTACCTTAAGTAATGAAAGCGGAAACATCACACTTAAAAAGCACAAAGTAATTGCTGATCAGGAGGACCAAACAAGGAAGAAACAAAACCCTTTTTTTTTTTAGGGGGGGGGGGATTTAAAAAGAACCGAACAACCGGCAATCAATTAAAACCAATGCAGGGGATAAACAACTGATTTGCTTCACATCCCAGACATGCATGCGTTGCATACATGTGTAGTATGTCAACATACAAACGCACAGCAAGTGTATTACATCCATAGCTGGGATGCAACGATGGCAACAAGCACCTCTATCACTGGTGTTCTCCAATCAGTTCATAAGCACAGAGGAGATTCTTGGAGTTTCCATGTAATCGGTAAATTACTAAATGATGAGCAGATAAAGAGAAAATAAACATACCGCCTTTGCTGAATCGCATGGTTGCAAAATTCTTGAAACTCATACTAGGACACATCTGAGCTGGTTTATCACATTTATCCTAATTAAAATACCATTTTACCTTAACAATCCATAATCCATAAAACTAAACCCCAATAAGGAATTTGAAACACCACACTTGCTGCATAAGGTAACTTCTCTCCATAGGGACCAAACAAGGAAAAAACATAACTCTTCGAGGGGTAATATAAAAAACAACCAAACAAGCGGCAGTCGATTTAGACCAACGCTGGGGACCATCACGCATTTTGCTTGGCATCCCAACAGTGCATGAATTGCATACATGTGTGGTGCATCAATGTATGAGACTGACCGCACCTGTATTAATGCATTACTGGTATGCAACTACCGCAACAAACACCATTATCACTGGTGTTCTCTTGCCAGTTCACAAGCATAGAGAAGCTTCATGGGGTTTCAAATTTATTGGCAAATCACTAAAAAGCGAGCAGATAAAAAGAAACAAATTCAGATTATTTTAGATTTCAGAGGAAAACCTAGATTGTTTGCCTTTTGGTTCTATTTATGCAAACGATCGTGTTACTTGAAACAAAGCAAAAATTTATGATAAAAACTCCAAATATCACAGCCCATTTATTTTCCTTCGTTTCCTTAACAAACAAACAGTCTTTCCTACAATTCTTCCACAAAATCAAATTCAAGCCAATTAAACAGATGATCAAAACACAAACTTTTAGCTTCCTTATCTATCAAAACTCAATACAACAGCGACACGATTTCATCTTACTAAATCAAGAAACTAAAATTTAGCCAATAAGCATATTTTTTTAACCATAAAACGAGAAGAGAAGAGAAGAGAAGATTGAGATGTTACCCTTGTAAGAAGATGGTGACCGGAGATGGTGTCCACAGGAGTGCAATAGCGTCCTTGTTTCTGTCTGTATGCCAGAGTGTGGACCCGTGTTTAAGAAAGGGGTTTTCCGTCTAAAAATATGACATCGATCCAAAATTATAACAAGAGCTCAGGTTTTACTATGCATTGTCAACTGTAAACTACTATTTTGCCCTTAGTTCGCAAAATTATTTAGCTTTTTTGTTTCAAGAGAAATAGGTATTTTTTATGGAACCCATTAATCATTATAATAATAATTAGGGTTGAATAGTTTTTTTAAAAAATTACTGTGTAGTATAATTATTTTATTACTGTTGACGTCAAAATAACATTAAACTTTTAAATAAGCTTTTTTTTCTTTGATTTAATTTTAAAACAGTTAGATTACATCATTTTCCTTAAAATTTTAAAAAAATCACTTTTGATTCAGGGTTATTTTATCTTTTGCATTTGGTTATTTGATAATTATTGTATGTCATTAAAGCCAATAGAATAATTTCATAAGTAAAAAAAAAAAAAAAAACCTGGAAGCGGATGAACAATATTTATCAGGTTTAGACGATCTACGCATTGCTTTCCGGTGACCAAAACCTTACTTCCAAGGTTGTGTCCAAAACATCTTGGTCTCCCCTCCACATAGAAGAGGCGTGTGTTGTTTAATTGTTGTTGGTTTAGTGCATGTGGCCTTTTATTTTTTT
>Ga0307510_10011692_pt1 | contig 10421 bp, 6 predicted proteins | sample 12_EM_MG_FD_207224 | JGI IMG/M metagenome (GOLD analysis project Ga0307510, IMG submission 207224) | Populus trichocarpa ectomycorrhiza microbial communities from riparian zone in the Pacific Northwest, United States - 12_EM | ecosystem: Host-associated > Plants > Roots > Unclassified | place...
TGATTAGAAAAAATCAAAACTCCAAAAGAACCAGATTTATCAAACTTTTTCAATCAAAACTGATTTTACTATTAAAACTAAAGAAAAAGATATACAACTAGCAAAACATTTTGAAACCATCCAACTTACTTCTCAAAAATCCTCAAAAAAACAAAAAGATAGAAACTATAAATATATTCATGTTGATCTAGTACAAGTAGGAATAAAGCCCCTCACAAAAAAAGGCCCAAACACTTCTATCCTTGCATTCCTTAGAGATGCTATATTCCATTATTTCCAAGATTCATTATTAAGTTCTATAGAGTCTAGTTTATACAGTGGTCATTTCTTAATTAGCTGTTACCCAAATCTTACCCTTTCTTTCCAAGACAAAAACATACTACAAAGTATAATCTTACAAATAAAAACTCATAATTACAATATGCTTGAAAGATTAATTTTAGTAGCTTTGATCTTCAAAATTCACTATAAGGCTATGTTCTCTTTCTTTGTTAGCAAACATAAATTTCAATAACAGAAAGGGAAAACCTTACTTTTACAAACAGACATTTCAAAATCAAACATAGTTGTACCCAGAGCCATCCAATTGAAAGATATAACATTATCAGAAGACTGGATCCTTAAAAGAGTAACTCAATTTGATCCTCAAGAATCCCTACAACCAAATGTCCAACTTAAACAAATAACCCAATACATTGATGGCATGGTTAAATTAACCTTCCACAGATATTCAACCAATTCCAAATTCTTAGATGAATCCTCTTCATCCAATACTATTAATTTAGGAAGAATCTCTGAGATCCACTCTATCATAAATATACCTCACCATACATACTCATGTAGAAAATCAACCTATGATATTTTTAGTACCAATTTCTAAAATGCAGATTATACCACAAATGTACCCAAGCCTTTATATAGAAACCTAGAAAATGACTGACCCTCTCTACCAACCTCTCTATTTTTCTTTGCTATAAAGAGAATATCCAAAATGAACTAAATGTTTTAGAAAAAGAATTTATCATTAATAAAAAAATATTTTGTTGGTGATTTTTATAGTAACCATAACTAGGAAAAAAGATATTTGTTTTTCAAAACATTTCTAATCACAATGAGGAACAAAACCCTTGTTTAGGAACTAGTATATGGTTTTCCCATTGAATCTGAATATCCTCCTTTGAGAAACCTCAAAATCCCTCATAAAGACAAAACAATTGAAGTTGTTCCTTACAAATCCCCAAATAAAGATGTTACCACCAATACCAAAAACATTATAAAGCAAAACAACTTCACCAACACAAGCCTTAACATCATAGAAAAACAACTAACTAGAATAAAAAAACATATTCAGGAGTTTGTATTTTCTCCTGTTGAAACTACAAAACCCGTTGAACAAAAGGTAAAAAACTTAGTTTTCAAACTATACGAAGTCACTAAAGCTAGCCAAACTCAAATTCAAAATACCAAAACATATTTTCTTAAAGCCATTAAGGATCATCTTAACCACCTGAGAAGCTTTCTCTTCCATCTTAATTGCTCCTAACACACCCTAAATCAATAATCACCCTCAAACCTCCACAACCCATGTAAACACCATACAACAAGATAAAAACCAAACTTCTACTGAAGATGAAGCCTTTCAGGAAGAAATTCCTGAAATAAACAAACTTTATTGGAGAAACCTTATACCCAAAACAACTCTTGTTGCACTAGCCATAGGAATTCAAAGTGAGCTAGGCATTATTAACCAACATAAGTCCAATGCCTCTTCCTTCTATGAATGGAACATTGGTGGAATGACATAATACAATATCCTAAATACTTTATAACAAATGACTATGGCCGTCAATGACTAGAGAACCCAAACTGGAACCTCAGATAAAGCCATAGCTAAACTTTTAATTGTAGGATGTTCTGGTCAATTAAAAGGATAGTAAACAATTCATTCAAACATATGAAGACCAAACACCAATCCTTAACCCATATGGTAACACTATCCAATATGCAATATCAACCCTGAAACTAACTATTTCACTACATTTCATAAGAGGTACATCTCATTTAAATGATGAAAATGTCAAACTTCTTTCAAACATTAGGTGCAAAAAACTTAATGACTTTCAATGGTATAAAAACACAATGACTTTCAATGGTATAAAAACACATTTTCACTCGTGTTATACTCATAAAAGATTCTAACTAGTCTTGGTATAAAGAAATTTCTTTTACCGGATTACCTACCCTTCTAGAAAAGTGAGTAAGAAACAAAATCGAAGACACCTCTGGGAACAAAACTATTCTTTATAACCAACTAGCATTTGGTGAACTTTTTAACTTCACTCAAAAGGAAGACTCAAAATTTGTCAAGATTTTAAACTCTAAAAACAACTTAAATGGGAAATGAAACGAACCAAACATTAGTTAGGAAGTTTTTGTCAACAATTTGACTTATCCATTAAAAACCCAACTAATGGCAGTACCTATTCTAAGCCTTGCTCAAAACCTTTTAAACCATTTCATAAACAATTATCCTATAAATATAGAAAATATTTTCATACCAAATCTAAACCTTACTACCAAGTCTCCCATAAAAAACCAAGAAAGAATTTCCAATTCAAGCCTAAATTTGACCCTAGAAACATTACCTGTTACAAATATGGCCAAAAAGATCATACTTATTTTTCATGAAAATACCAAACTCTATGAACTTTAATTAGAAGAAGAAGTTATTTATCATAACCAGTCTCTTTGAATTGAAGTCTATAAAACTGAAAAAACCTTTCAGACACTTTTGAAGAACCCCTACAAATTGATGAGTTAACAACATCCATTTCTGACTTAGAAGACTCTTCTAACTATATTTTAAGACAAATCAATGTCCTTACCAGATACCAAGAATTAATCCTTAAAGCCATCAAACTCCTTGATGATCCCCAACTACAAAAACACTTACCTAGACAAACTCTTAAATACTTTTGATATACCAGAACCACCACAGCCTGATCAAAGTCATTCCTTTCTACCTTCAACCGGTACACATATTTATGATCTTACTAAAATCCTAAAAAAGAAAAAGAAAAAAAAATCCAAATCTTTTGCTACTATTCCAAAATTACAATTTGAAATCAAAACCATCAAGACTGAGTTTAACACTAGTGCAAATCTGCGAGAAAACATCTTCAACCAAGGAAGAGGAACATTTCGGCAAATTACAACAAACCAAATGTAAATAAACAATTGAGAGAGAGCCAAAGACTTGTTACCCACAAGCAATCCATTCATTTACACATTAAAGTACACTTGGAAAAAGAGAAGCTAAGAGGAAACAAGGAAGCTAAACAAGCTTAAAATAATTTGGATGCATTCTCAATGACATCCAATCTAGTAAAAAGTTTTCATTTTTTTTTTCATTTCACTAAATACTACGATCTTATAAACTCTCCAAACATATGCTTCATGAGCGAAGCGCTCATCACCTGAACACACTATAAGGCTTTCTTAAAATCCAGAAAACATCCTTCTGAAGCTTCATCACTTCACATTAATTACGGTTCTTGCATTTCTCCATGGCCCTTGGGGCTGCAAACAAGTTGATGGACAAAAATCAATTTCAAGAAAAATGCATGCATGTTCAGGTAATGGACATACAAACAAAACCTTAGATCATCCAATTTGGTTCCTGCATCCGAAAAGATAAAATCAAGACCATAATGGTTTATCGGAGTCTTACGCTAAGAGTTCACCCATGTTTAAAAAATTGGTATGCTAAGAGTTCAGCCATGTTTAAAAAATTGGAGGAGCAAATATTATAAGCTTTATATGTAGCATCAAAACTTGGTAGACCTACCAAGTCCAATTGCTTCTGAACCTTTCATGATCCTCAATCTCCTGCATGAGTCGGTAAACATGCTGTCACACCAAACAACAGTAAAATTAGAAAGGAACAATTTGCAGCTCATGGAGGACAATAAATGGTTTGATAGTTAGGTATCAGATGAGAGGATTTTGATCTTGAATGATGCATTCTAAAGCCTCGTGTGTTTTCAGAGATCAGATCAACTATAATTCAGCTTCAAAACACTTAGGTTCAATCTGTTAACCAAACCCTACTGTGTTTTCAGAGAACAAATCCTGCAATTTCATCTCGTGAAAAACAAATCATCCAAGGAATTGATTGCAGAACTCTTGAAGTAAAAGAGATGAGGATTACACTTACTCCCAAGGAACATCACCAACCAGCATCCAATCACCATCCTTGTCTTCAAATGTGAGAACATATTCAGAACCATGTAGATCCTTCAAACAACTCTCAGTTAGGCCATCTCGCGCTGCAAGCCCATGAGAACCACATTGTCCTGAATCATTCATAAATAAACATGAGTCAACAACCTCCAACTTTGACCACCTTATGGTGTATATATAGGTGCATACATCATAAGGCAACCTAGTTTAATTGCAGAGTAATCTGGAAATTGCAGTGGGCTAGATATAATCATAACAATTTCATTAATCTTTTCAAGGGAACAAGACCATCAATCTACCATAAAATTCCAATTCCCAGTTATGGAACTGGTTCGTTACAACAGGATAACATGAGAAAATCATTCATTCCTCACAAATCCTTTGGCACAGCTTATAGGCAGTGGCTCTGACAAGTGAAAATCTCCTTTCTTGATTTTTATTATGAGTTAAGCATCACAATTTTCTGGACCAAACAAAAATAGAGCAGGTAACTCTTAACAGAAGTTTTGCCTATGAACCCTATAAGTGAAGGAAGGGAGGGGGGCAGAGAAAGCATGAGGGAACGAGAGAGGGTACCAATGGTGAAGCAGCCAAACATTTTCTCAAGAGCAGATGAGAGCTCCAGATAATTGCCGTAAGTTTTAAGGTCAACCTTCCTAAGGTATGGAGCACCATCCATGCTAACCTTTACATACAGGTAACCATATCCTGATTTGCCGTCGACATCTTCATTGTTCTTCGCCAAACTAGAGGCCATGGTGTTCTTCCGGAACGAGCGAATTGGTGGCCATCCTACCACCTGTGTCCTGTTATGGAAACTTTTGGATCAGCAATTTATCAAAGTTACCCTAACATATAACGATATGATTGACCAAGACAAGATAAGGAAAAGGTGAACGCTTTTGATTGAAAGAAAAATCAAGCCTGAAAATGAAGAAATAAACTGCACGCAGAAACTCCACAAAGATGAAGAAATACCCACTATTTATTTTCAACAGTTTATGCAAGTACCTCTCAATTATTATATGGGAGGAAAATATAAACTCAACAAACAAGTTTCAACCATGATAAATATCCCATAACAGCGACAGCATAAACAAAAAGTTAAACATGAAGCAATATACAGTCATCAACCCCTTCAAGGGGAAAAAAAATCCAACCAGAAATCAGTTTGAACAATATTCAAGAAGGAAAAGACAACTTTCAAGAAAATAAATCTAAGGAGCACAAGATTAGGAAGGGAAAGAGAAATCAGATTTTAAGATCACCCCTTTCATTCCTAGGTCCCCCCAAAAACCAAGTTAATTACACTCAACTGAGCTGTATGCAACCCTCTGATTAAAACTGAGGTTAGTGATTCCATTTATCTTTCCCAAGACAAAAAAAAAACATTCTAATATAGTTTGATTTGCTCACTGCTGCATTTTCTTGGAACTAATGGTTTGATTTTCTTCCTCTATCCCACAATTCGGACAGCAATTAAATATTGGCCACAGTAACAAACACAAAGTATCGAACCAAAAGACAACACAACAAAGAAAATAACTCCAAAAGCAGAAAGGCAATCAACGCCAGCTTACTTTGCAGCAGGAGCACTGCTGTTCTCATTTGCAGCAGCCACTTGGCTGTTTTTCTCTTGAACTGGCTTTGGAGATTGAGCAACATCTTTCTTCGCAGGTCCTGCTACCCGAGATTTCTGCGGGTTACCATTATCGCCTCTGGGAGAGAACAGAACAGCTCCTTTACTCAAATCAACCTCAGATCCATTACCAGCAGAGAAAACCCATTTCCCAGTAGACCCATCAATGGCATCTGAGAAAACTCTCTTAGCCCCTGACACTAAATTCTTTACTGGGATAAGAGAATAAGCATTAGTGTTGTTGGTGTCAATATCTTTTCCAACAAGAGACACCCCAGCTGCGGGTACTGTTGGTTTTCTCTCTGGAGACTGAGACCCTGGCAAGCCAAGCCTTAGCTCAGTTTCTTTCATGTTGAGAGAAGTATTGTTATTTTTGTTGTTGTTGTTGCTGTTGCTGCTGCTGCTGCTGTTTTTCTCTTCAGTTGAGAGAGTAGAGGAGGAAGTAGAGGAAGAGGAGAGCTTTTCAGAGATATTTTCCATTGAAGGAGTCTCTGACAAGCCTATGTAATCATGTTCCTTTGGTATAGAATACATCAAAGTTGGTCACAGAAGTAGTGAGAATATAGACCACAAAAGAAGCATGAGAAGTTTATGAACAAGAAGGAGAGAACAGAATGGTTTCAGACAGAGAGAGAGAGAGTAGGCGGTATGCCGGTATGGTTGATTCGCTTCTGCAAGTGCTGGTTTTTGTTAATGCAGAAAAGAACTTTCATTGCCCTTTCTGTAGCTGCTTTGCCTTCCCTTTTTTGTGATATTAAAAATAGGAAAACAAATACTATAAATATTTGCTTTCTGTTAAGATATTTTTTTATGCGTCAGATTCTGTTTGCAAGAATTAGCAAATTTTATTGAAAAATTTTACTATGTTTTTATTAGTTATTTTATGTTCATGAATATAATTAGGAGAGAGAATTTTTAGATATGGGTAAATTTTATATATATATATATATATATATAATTTTCTTCAAAATTGATTTAAAAAATAAAGATATTACCATAAATTTTTTTATTTTTAAATTTGTAATAGTGTTATTCTAATTATTAAGCAGTATGCTGATAAATACATTATACTACTGCAATTAATTCAAACATAATAGATCTTTCCTAGATATTTATTGTTGTTATGCTGCGAGTTAGATTTAAAATAATAAAAATAAAAAGTATTTATGTTGTAAGGAATTTTTTGTCAATATCACCAAACTCAATCTACTCGGTTAATTTTTAAATTTCTTAACTCAACTTTTTATTTAATTCGGGTTTCAAATTAAATTAAATAGAACTTGTTCCGACATGACCCAAATAACTTGATGGGTCCAAAGATAACCTATCAAACCTGCAACATGTGTCATAGAATTAAATGGGTTTAATAACTTTGTTTTTTTAAAACTATTTTTTATTTAATTATATGATAAAAAATAGATGCTCGCAAAATTGAGCATCAATTCAATGTTGAGATGTTTATTTGAGACCGTAATAATTTTATAGAAAACGCTAAAACAAGTTATGAAATCAAATTCTCAATCAATCCAAGTTAACCCATTAAACTTGTGATCCGGATCATAAACTCCACATGATTTAATAACTTTGTTCTTTAGAAATTATTTTTTATTTAATTATACAACAACAAAAATAGACACTCAAAAAATTAAGCAGTAACCAAATTCCAAGACATTTGATTGAAACCAGGATAAACCCAAAAAAAGAAAATCAAAATAAATTATGGAGACAAATTCAAAATAAATCAAATGTTAAAGGATAAAATAAAAAAAAAAACCAAGAAAACCTAATTTTGAAGAATAAAATTTAAAAAAAATCAAATGACATAAGAAAGCTAGGTGTGCGGGCTTGGGTGACTCAACATACTTGGGCCCTTTTTATATATATATAAAAAAACATCTTAACTACATAGGAAAACGACATGATATTTCTAGTTCATCTTGAACTAGTTCAACTAGCCGAGAAATTAGGCCTTTCATTTTTTAACCTAGAAAAGGAATTTTGAAAAAACATTTAGCCCCAAAAACACCTAAGAAACACTCTAAATACCTCAATAAACCCATTTATAGCATAAATTAGCAAAAAAATGATTAAAAAATTAGAAATCAGCTTGAATCCGAAAAACTTTTCAAGACACGATCTACTTTTTCATGCAAGATTAAGGTTAAAACTTTCCTTACAAAATGAAATTTATTAACACCAAAATTGACATTTTTTTATATTTGGAATGTGGTCATTCGATGACTTTCTCTCTCCTTCGCAACGACCCACTCTCTCTCCTCCCTCGAACTTAGGGATTGATATATGAAAAAATTGAAGTTTTGGAATAAAGCTTAAAATATTCAAAATAAAAGGACCAAAAATGAAGTTTAAAAAATCCCATATGCTATTTTCTCAAATAAGGCACCAAATGAACAGATAACAAATAAAAAACCCTTTTTTTTCCATTGTCAAATTTGATCCCCTCTTTTTTAATATTTTGAAAACAATCAAACCAAAATTGTTTTTCAGAATCAAGCATCGCACTAATATTAGAAATGTTTTTAACACCATAATAATATTATAGAAAACAAATCAAAAAAATTTATCAAACTTAATTCCTAATCAATATAATGTGCAAGCATGAAATTGCAAAACAACCAACCAAACCGATTTTTTTTGCAAATCAAATACCACATAATATTGGAAGGATTTTTTTAATTCCGCAATAACTTGATGGAAAGCAAACAAAACAAATTGTCAAACTCAATCTCCAATCAACACAATATCAAATGATAAAATTTAAAAACAATTTAACAAGGTTAATATTTTTTTTACATGAAAACAAAAGTTGAACAAAATACTAAGCTTGACCCACGTCATTCCTTATTCCTAGGGATCTCATTTTTGTCTTAAAAGCATCATCTTAGGTTTGCACCAGTCTCTAAAACTAGAAGACACAACAACCTAGCCGTTAAAATTCAAGTTTTCAAAATATAACACTAACTTGATGACAACACATTGACTCATTATTGAATTTGTTTTAAGGGTTTCTTTTTAAAACGTGCTAGGTCATGTCAATCCCTAAAAACTAAGAGACACGTTGACCTAACTGTTAGAACCCAACATTTATAAAAAAATAATAATAAAAACTCATTGATGTTATTTTTATTCATTTTTGAAAATAAATATTTACATACCTTAATGGGTGAAAAATATGGATCGGGGTTGAGAGAGAATTGTTTCAGTTTGATTTTGAGTTTTTTAAATTGTTTAGTAGTGTTTTAGGGTTATAAAAAAGTTTATTTAGCTTCTTAAAATGTTTATTATGTCAACTAGATTGAAAATGGGTTTTATATTTAAAAAAACATCAGCTTAATTTTCCAGCCACCTCTTTTATTTTTGAAAACTGAACCAGTAGACGTATTGTCTATTTTTTAAAAAATAATGCCCTTAAACATAAAAAAATAATAATAAAAGAGACTAGACACGCTGGCTTAGCTTTGCACGCTCATAAGCTCTAGGCCTCTTTTTATTGGGCTGAATCTTTTATGTCTAGGCACCTAGCATTTTCTATGATTTGTTTTTGTTGAAATACATTGTAAATAAAATACTTAGCATGATACTTAAATTATTGTTCAATTTTGGCATAATTTTTATAAAAACATTATACTTTTTTATATTTCAAAAAACATCAGCTTGATTTTTCAGTCACTTTTTTTATTTTTGAAAACTAAACCAGTAGATGTATTGTCTATTTATTTTTAAATAATGCCCTTAAACATAAAAATAATAATAATAAAAGAGACTAGACATGTGAACTTAGCTTTGCACGCTCATAAGTTCTAGGCCTTGCTGAATCTTTTATGTCTAAGCAACTAACATTTTCTATTATTTGTTTTTGTTGAAATACATTGTAAATAAAGTATCTAGCATGATACTTAAATTATTGTTCAATTTTGGCATAATTGTTATGAAAACATTATACATTTATATGGGAATGTTAAAAAAGTTTTTGATTATTATATGCCTAATATGAGGAAAAAAAAACTTATTCATGAATATTCAATGAATATAGAAGTTATGTTTTTTTATTTTATTTTCAAATAGATTTTGACATTATTTCATTACTTAATTATTATTTTTCTTTCAATCATAAGTAAGGATAATGAGGCATTATTTTAAAATTTTTGTATATTAAAACTTCCTTTGAAGATCAAGATGAGTTCTTATCTAAAAAACAGTACTTCTGATTGAAAAAACATACTTTTATTTAAATAATGAATATATGTATTAATAAAACAATGGAGTTTAGATTAGAGAGATACATTTTTCCTCCACGTTTCAAATAATTAAACATTTTGATGAACCTTAATTTTTATTGTCGCAGCCTTTTATTAAAAAAGCATGATGGTAATAAAATATAATGCCATTATTTTAAAGAGAATCATGGTTTTTATGAGACTATTAATTGTTTTATGAATAATTACTTATTAGACTTATATACAAAAACTTTAAAACAACTTATTAATTAATATTGTATAGGAATGAAATATATATATAT
>Ga0307510_10011693_pt1 | contig 10421 bp, 9 predicted proteins | sample 12_EM_MG_FD_207224 | JGI IMG/M metagenome (GOLD analysis project Ga0307510, IMG submission 207224) | Populus trichocarpa ectomycorrhiza microbial communities from riparian zone in the Pacific Northwest, United States - 12_EM | ecosystem: Host-associated > Plants > Roots > Unclassified | place...
GGCGGCTGGCGTCAGCGCGGATGAAGTCGATGATCTCCATCACCGGCGCCGAGTCCCCAAAGGTCTCGGCGGTGTCCTCGACGCGCTCCTGGAAGGTGCCCTCCTCCGCGAACAGCAGGCGGTAGGCCGAGCGTAGCGCGCTGATCGTCTCGCGATTGAAGTCGCGACGCTTCAGCCCCACGAGGTTCAGGCCCTCCAGGTGGGCGTGGTTGCCCCACACCAGACCGTAGGGGATGACATCTTTGGTCACGGCCGCCAGGCCGCCGATGAAGGAATAGCGCCCGACCCGGCAGTACTGATGCACCGCGGCCAGGCCGCTCACCATCACGAAGTCGCCGATCCCCACATGGCCGCCCAGGGTCGCGGAGTGGGCCAGGATCACATTGTCGCCCACGGTGCAGTCGTGGCCGACGTGGGAAGTGGCCATGAACATGCCGTCGTCGCCCACCGTGGTCACGCCGCCGGCCTGGGGCGTGCCGATGTGCATCGTCACATGCTCCCAGATCTTGTTGCGGTCGCCGATGACCAGCTCGGTCGGCTCGCCCTGGTAGCCGGTGTGGTGCGGCGGTCCGCCGAGGTTGGAGAAGTTGCGGATCGTGCAGTCTTCGCCGATCCGCGTGTGGCCCTCGACGACCACATGCGACAGGATCTGGGTCCTGGCCCCGATCTTCACGTGCTCGCCGATGATCGAATAGGGGCCGATGGCGACGCCGTCGGCGAACTCGGCGCCCTTGGCGACGATGGCTGTCGGATGGATTTCGACGCTCACTTGGTCTCCACCAGCATGGCCGCGAATTCGGCCTCGGCGGCAACCTTGTCGCCGACCATGGCGCGGCCGTGGAACTTGAAGAGATCGCCGCGCGCGCGCAGCACCTCGACGTGCATGCGGATCACGTCGCCGGGCCGAACCGGCGTGCGGAAGCGGCAGTTGTCCAGCGAGACGAAGAAGATGGTCTTGCCCTCGGTGTCCACATCCAGCGACTTGGACATCAGGACCGCGCCGGTCTGGGCCATGGCTTCCACGATCAGCACCCCCGGCATCACCGGGTAGCCTGGGAAATGGCCCTGGAAGAAGGGCTCGTTCACGGTGACGCACTTGATGCCGACGATCGATTTGTGGGGCTGGTATTCCTCGGCCCGGTCAACCAGCAGGAACGGATACCGATGCGGGATCCTGGCCAGGACCTCGGTGATGTCGATCTCGCTGGGAGCCGCGTTCACGGGCGCCTTGCGGCTCATTCGTCGCTCTCCTTGCGGTTGGCCATTCTGGCGAGCCAGGCGGTCTCCCGCATCCAGCGGCGGATCGGACGCGCTGGCATGCCGCCCCAGGTCTCGCCCGCCGGAATGTCCTTCATAACACCCGCGGCGGCGCCCACGCGGGCCCGGTCGCCGATGGTCACGTGGTCAGCCACCCCCGCACGGCCCCCGAACTGCACGCCGTCGCCGATGACGACGCTGCCCGAGATGCCCGTATGCGCCGCCATAACGCAGTTACGGCCAACGCGGACGTTGTGGGCGATCTGCACCTGATTGTCGATCTTCGTGTTCTCGCCGATCGAGGTGTCGTCAAAGGCCCCGCGGTCGACGCAGGCATTGGCCCCGATTGAGACCCCGTCCTGCAGGATCACCCGGCCAAGCTGGGGCAGATCGACCAGGCCATGAGGCCCGACCGCCGTCCCGAACCCGGGTTCTCCGATCACCGTGCCGGCCAGAATCCGCACCCGGTCGCCGATCAGGGCGAAGCCGATGGTGACGTTGACGGAGATCTCACAATCCCGACCGATCGCCACGCCCGGCCCGATCACCGTGTTGGCGCCGATGCGCGTGCCGCGCCCGATCTGGACGCCGGCGCCCACCACCACGCCGGGGCCGAGCAGGACGCCCGGCTCGAGCCTGGCGTCAGGCGAGATCGCCTTGTCGCCGCCGGCTTGACGCGGACGGTGCAGCCGCCCGGCCGCCAGGGCATAGGCGGCCTGCGGATGTTCGGTGACCAGGGCGGCGCAACCCGCCGGCAAGGCGCCGACGTCGACCGCGCGCACGAAGCATGCGCCGGCCTCGGTCTCGCGCGCCTCGGCGAGATACCTGCGGTCGGAGACGAAGGTCACGGTATCGGCCCGGGCCTGGTGCAGCACTGCAACCGCCCTTACAGGGCGCGAAGCTGCAGCTGCGTCGACGAGCTCGGCGCCCGCATGGGCGGCAAGGTCGCCGAGGCTAACCGGCCCGAGGCCTTCGAAGAAGCGCGGATCGGGCATCAAGTCCCCCCGGCCGCGATCCGCAAACCCGGCCTACTTCTTGGGGGCGGACGACGGGGTCGTGGTGATCGGCGGAGCCGCCGCGGCCGGACGGCTGACCTGCGGCGCGCCGGTCTGCTGATCGAGGCGTTCGCGGTCGAAGGCGAACTGGGTGATCTTGGCGTTCAGCGCCGTCACCACCTGCGGGGTGACGTCCATGGCCGGGTTGGCGATGACGATGGCGGTGCGCTGCAGGAGCAGCGAGCACTGGCGCTGCTGATAGACCTGGCGGATCAGCGGCTCCATCTCCTGGCCGATGCGGCCGATGGCCTTCTGCTCGGTGGCCTGGACTTCGCGGTCGCGGAGCTGGGCCTTACGCTGCAGGGCGTTGGCGCGGACCTGCAGGGCGGCGGCCTGCTGCTCCAGGGTGTTCTGATCCAGCGTCGCGCGGCGGGCGTCGAGGGCCTTGGCGTCGTTGTCGATGGCGTTTTTCTCGCCGTTCAACTCGGCGTTCACCTGGGCGACGATCTGCTGGATGCGGCTGTCGACGTACTTGCCGACGTTCGAGGCCCCGATGGCGTTCTCGATGGACACGACGCAGACCCCCGCGATCGGGGGACCGTGGGTGACGCTGGGCTCAGAGGCGGCGGCCGGCGCGGCGGCGGCCGGGGCTTGCGCCAAGGCGCCAGAAGCGGCGGTCAGGGCGACGGTCGCGGCGCAAACGCCCGTAACGAAGGGTTTGAAAGTCATGAGATGCCTAGAAGTTGGTTGTGGTTGAGAACCGGAAGAGCTCGGTCTTGTCGTAATCTTCCTTCGCCAAGACGCGGCTGAAGTCGAAGCGAATGGGACCCATCGGCGACTTCCAGAAGACGCTGAGCCCCGCGGACGCGCGCAGGCCGAGACCGTCCTTGATCAGCGGATCGGACGTACCCGGAGGACAGGCCGCGGCGGCCGTGGCGTCGAACGGCACGGCCGCGCAAAGCTTGTCGGCCTTGTCCAGCTTGCCGAGCGTGCCGATGTCGCTGAAGAGCGCGGCCTTGATGCCGTATTGCTCGGGCAGGAAGGTCGGCACGGTCAGCTCGACCGAGCCGATGGCGTAGGCCTTGCCGCCCAGGGCGTAGTTCTGGCCGCCGTTCAGGTCGCGCGGACCGATGCCGGCGATCTCGAAGCCGCGGAAGTTGTTGCCGCCGCGATAGAAGCGGTCGTTGATCCGGACGTGGTCGCCGCTCCAGCCGCCGATGTAGCCGGCCGAGCCGGTCACCGACAGGATGAAGCTCTTGGTGAAGCCGTGGTACCAGCCGGCGTCGCCTTCGGTGCGGATGTATTTCACGTCGCCGCCGAGGCCCGCGAAGTCCTGGTTCACCTCGGCGAAGAAGCCGCGGGTGGCCTGGATCGGGTCGTTCCGCCGGTCCAGCCGGTAGCCGTAGCCGACCAGCGAGGTCAGGAACTGGCCGCGCTGAGCGCAGAGCGAGGGCGAGACGACCAGGTTCGCCGGGTCGCAGAAGGTCGGATCGACGTCCACCTCGTCCTGGCGCAGCGTATAGCGGGCCGAGCCGCGCGAGTTCAAGCTGAGCGGGAAGTTCAGCCGCACGCCCGCACCGATGGTGACGGTCTTGTAGGCCGAGAAATCGGTCAGGTCGTACTTGTAGTAATAGGCGTCCAGGCCCGCGAGGAGGTCGCGGCCGAGGAAGCGTGGCTCGGAGAAGCCCAGGTCGAGCTGCTGACGCAGCGAACCCACCGACACCCGGGCGCGCACGTTCTCGCCGCGGCCGCGGAAGTTGCGCTCGGTGATGCCCAGGTCGATGACCAGCTGGTCCACCGACGAATAACCGGCGCTGAACGAAAGCTCGCCCGTGGGCTGCTCCTCGACCTTCACCTGCAGGCCGGTGCGGTCCGGCGCGGAGCCGGGAATCTCGGTGATGTCGACGTTCTTGAAGAAGCCGAGGCCGCGGATCTGGTTCTTGGAGCGATCGACCAGGACGCGATTGTAGGCGTCTCCCTCCGCCACGTTCATTTCGCGGCGGATCACATAGTCGAGGGTGCGGGTGTTGCCGACGACGTCGATGCGGTCGACGTAGACGCGCGGGCCCTCGCGGACCTGGAAGACCACGTCGACGACGCCCTTGTCGCGGTTGGCCACATAGCGCGGTCGCACATCGACGAAGGCGAAGCCCGCGGCGCCAGCCGCGAAGGTGAGCGCGTCGGTCGCCTGTTCGATCTTCTCGTCTTCGTAGAGCTGGCCGGAGCGGAACGGCACCAGGGCTTCGAGGATGTTCTTGTCGAGCTTCTGCAGCTCGGTCTCGACGCTGATCTTACCGAACCTGTACTCCGGGCCTTCGTCCATCGTGTAGGTGACGACGAAGCCGTTCTTGTCGGGCGCCAGTTCCGCCACCGCCGAGGCCACCCGGAAATCGTAGTAGCCGCGGTTGCGATAGTATTTCCGCAGCTGCTCCTTGTCGTACTCCAGCCGGTCGGGGTCGTAGTTGGCGTTGCTCGAGAAGAATTTGTACCAGTGGGTCTGCTCGGTGACGACGACGTCGCGCAGGTCGTTGTCCGAGAAGGCTTTGTTGCCCAGGAAGTTGACCCGCAGCACGCCGCTCTTGGGGCCCTCGTCGATCTTGAAGATCAGGTCCACGCGCTTTTGCGGCAGTTCGATGATCTGCGGGGTCACGGTGGCCGAGATTCGACCCGAGCGGCGGTAAAGCTCGACGATGCGGCCCACGTCGGCCTGGGCCTTGGCGCGGGTGAAGATGCCGCGCGGCCGCACGGTCACCTCGTCGCGCAGCTTGTCTTCCTTGAGCCCCTTGTTCCCCTCGAAGATCACCCGGTTGATGATCGGGTTCTCGACGATGGTGACGATCAGGTCGCCATTGCTGAAGGCGATCGTCTCGTCGGAGAAGAGCTCGGTGCGGGCGAGCGTCTTGAGCGCCATGTCGATCTTCGCCGGATCGACCCGTTCGCCCGGCGCGATCGGCAGGTAGGAGATCACGGTGGCGGGCTCGACCCGCTCGTTGCCCTTCACCAGGATGCGCTGCACGACACCGGTCTGGCCAGCGTCGGGGCTGACCGGCGCGGCCGGCGGCGTCGCCGGAGGCGGCGGATTGATCGAGGGCGCGGGCGCGGGCGCGGTGGCCTGCGGGGCCTGGGCCACGGCTAGGCCAGGGGCTACGAGCGCGGATGTCCCCAGTAGAACGGCAAAACCGGTAGAGAGCGCAGCGCTGCGGGCGCGGTGTCTGTGCATCGAATCAGCCGTTTAGGAAAAGTCGGGGGTTAGGAGAATAGCCCGCCGAAGAAATTGAACACACGCAGGCGCTGCAGATCGTTCCAAGTCGCGAACAACATCAATCCGAGAACCAGCGCAAGGCCTACGCGATACCCTGCCGCCTGAACCTTGGCAGCAAGTGGGCGCCGCGCCACCGCCTCATAGGCGTAAAACAGCAGGTGTCCCCCATCCAACACAGGTACGGGCAGGAGGTTGAGGAAGCCGATGCCCACCGAGATGTTGGCCACGAGCTCGAAGAGCGTGATGACGCCGTTGATCAGCAGGGTCTTGCCGTCGCCGGAGGCGGCCGCGGTCTGTTTGGCGATGTCGCCCGACAGCTGGGCCATGCCGAGCGGCCCGGAGAGCTGCTCGGCGGTCTCGCGGCCGACGATCAGGCGGCCCAGGTACTGTACCGTGGTGCGCACGACGTCGAAGGTGCGCTCGACGCCGCCGGCCGCGGCCTCCAGCGGCCCATAGCGCTTGATCGTCAGGTCGCCGGGCTTGCGCTCGTAGCCGATGCCGAGGATGCCCAGGTGCTGCTTGTGGCCCAGGCGATCGACGATCTCGCCGCGCTGCGGCGTCGCGGTGAGCGCCAATTCGCGGCCGTCGCGTTTGACCACGAAGTCGATAGGCGTGCCCGACTTCAGGAAGACGATGCCCTGTAGGGTGGCGAAGCTGTCGATCCTGCGGCCGTCGGCCCGGACCACGATGTCGCCGGGATGGAAGCCGCCCTGCGCCGCGGGGCTGCCGGCCTTGACCGAGTCCACGCGCGCCGGGGACTGCGGTTCGCCGAGCGTGAACAGCAAGACCGAGAAGACCACGATCGCCAGCAGGAAGTTGGCGACCGGCCCCGCGGCGGTGATGAAGGCCCGCTGCCAGAGCGGCTTGAAGTGGAAGTACTGGCCGAGCGCCGCCTCCCCTTCCCGTGCGACGAGATCGCGGCGCAGGGCCTGCAGGTCGTTCTGGTCCGGCACGCTGGCGGCATTCTCGTCCCCGGCGAAGCGAACGAAGCCGCCGATCGGCATCCAGCCGATCCGCCACTCGACGCCGGACTTGTCATGCCAACATGCGATCGCCTTGCCGAAGCCGATGGAGAACTGGTCGATCTTGGTCCCTACCGCCTTGGCCGCCAGGAAGTGACCAAGCTCGTGGACGGTCACCACGATGCCGAGCACCAGCAGGAACGGGATCACATAGAGGGCGATATTTTGCAGGATACCGAGCATCGGACGGGTCTAGCTCCTCAGGCCTGGGCCATAAGGCCGGTGACGACCTCGTCCGCCACGTGACGCGCCGTCGCATCGGTCGCCTGCGCCGCTTCCAGCGCGTCATCGTTGGAGCGGTCGACAAGCCCGAGACGGTCCATGCGTTCGAGGGTCTCCGCCACGACGCGCGCAATATCGAGAAACCCGATCCGGCGGTCAAGGAAGGCGGCCACGGCGCCCTCGTTGGCCGCGTTCATGGCGGCGGGCGCGCGGCCGCCGGTGGCCAGCGCCTGCTTGGCGATGGAGAGCGCGGGGAAACGCTTGGCGTCGGGCTCGGCGAAGGTCAGCGGGCCGGATTTCACCAGGTCGAGCTTGGGGGCCGGCCACGGCAACCGGTCGGGCCAGGCGAAGGCGCAGGCGATCGGCGGGCGCATGTCCGGCGGGCCCAGCTGGGCCAGGGACGAGCCGTCGGCGTATTCGACCAGGCTGTGGATGATCTGTTGCGGGTGGATGAGGACCTCGATCCGTTCTGGCGGCATGGCGAACAGGTAGGCGGCCTCGATCACCTCCAGGCCCTTGTTCATCATGGTGGCCGAATCCACCGAAATTTTGGCGCCCATGCTGAAGTTGGGATGGGCCACGGCCTGTTCCACCGTCGCGCGGGCCATTTCCTCGTGCGTCGCACCGCGGAAGGGGCCGCCGGACGAGGTGAGGATCAGGCGCGAGACCTGCTGGCGGTTCTCGACTTCCAGCACCTGGAAGATCGCCGAATGCTCGGAATCAACCGGGATCACCGCGCCGCCGGCCAATCGCGCGGTCCGCAGCAGTTCTGGGCCCGCGCAGACCAGGCTTTCCTTGTTGGCGAGCGCCACGATGGCGCCGGATCGCGCCGCGGCCAGAGTGGGCGCCAGGCCCGCGAAGCCGACGATCGCCGACATCACCCACTGGGCGTCCATGGCTGCGGCCTCGACGACAGCAGTCGGCCCCGCCGCCGTGGCGATGCCGGAGCCTTCAAGGGCGGCGCGCAGCCGGGGCAGGGCCGCCTCGTCCTGGATCACGGCCAGCCGGGGTCGCCAGCGCAGGGCCTGCTCGGCCAGGAGCTCGACGTTACGTCCTGCCACGAGGGCCACCATCTCGACCTCGACGCCGGCCTTCTCGAAAAGGTCGAGCGTCGAGACCCCCACCGAACCGGTGGATCCCAGGATGCTGACCCTGCGGGGCAGGTTCGATGGGCGCGTCAGATTCAATGGCCCCATCCCAGGTGATTGGCGAGGCGCGCTATGGCCATCACGACGACGGCGAACATAAGGCCGTCGACCCGGTCCAGCAGGCCGCCATGGCCGGGGATCAGGTCGCCGGAGTCCTTGACGCCGAACCGGCGTTTGAGCGCCGACTCCCAGAGGTCGCCGGCCATGGTGGCCAGGCCGACCGCCAGGCCGATCAGCGCGGCGGCGCCCATGTTTAGCTGGAAGGCCGGCATGAAGGCCCGGGGAATGTCGATGTCGAGCTTGAAGGGCGTGGCGATCAGGACGCCCACCAGGCTGGCGCACGCCAGGCCGCCGATGAACCCGGACCAGGTCTTGTTGGGCGAGAATCGCGGCCAGAGCTTGGGGCCCTTCAGGACGCTGCCCACGGCGAAGGCGCCGATGTCGGCCGACCAGGTGACGAGGAAGAGCATCAAGGTCCACCATTCCCCCTGGTGGGTCGACCGCAGCCAGATCAGGCAGATGGCGGCCGGCGCGATATAGAAGACGCCATAGGCCGCATCGGCCGGCCGCTCGGCGATCCCGCGCGCCACGAGGGCGGACGCGAGCGCGCCGGCAGCCATCGCCGCCCAGGCCCAGACGAACCGGTTCTGGTATCCGAGGAAGACGCAGATCAGCACCGCCGCCGTCACCGCCGCGGCCAGGCGGATCGGCGCGCGCGGGGCGCTCATGCCGCCCCACTCGATGGCCAGCAGGGCCACGCTCACCGAGACGAGGACGAGGTAGGGCCAATGCAGGTCGATGAAGACGGCGGTCACGACCGCGGGAATCAGAACCGCTGCGGACGCGGTCCGCAGGCCCAGGTTGGTCCAGTTGAAGCTCTTAGCCTGCGGCAAGGACGTCATCGGCCACGACCGCGCCGTAGCGGCGCTCCCGCCCTGCAAACGCGGCGAGCGCGGCCTTGAGATGATCGGCGCCATAGTCCGGCCAGAGCACGTCTTGGAAGATCAACTCGGCATAGGCCGCTTCCCACAGGAGAAAATTGGACAGACGCTGCTCGCCGGACGGCCGGATGATCACGTCCGGCGGCGGCGAGTCGGCCGTGGCGAGCCGCGAGGCGAACGCGGCCTGATCGAGGTCTCCCGGCTGGGCGCGGCCAGCCGCTACCTCTTCGGCGAACCGGCGGGCGGCCTGCACGAGATCGGCCTGGCCGCCATAGTTGAAGGCGATGTTGAGGTGGAAGGCGTCGTTCTTTGCCGTGCGCGCCTGGGCGTCGTCGATCATCCGCACGAGGTCGCGCGACAGGCCTTCGCGGCTGCCGATCACCCGGACGCAGACGCCCTCGCGTTCCAGCCGGCCGATGTCGCTCTCGAAGTAGCGCTGCGGCAGCGCCATCAGCTCGGCGACCTCGGCGGCGGGCCGGCTCCAGTTCTCGGTGGAGAAACCGAACATGGTCAGCCAGCGGATGTTGAGCTTGGGCGCGGCCGAGACCGTACGTTTCAGCGCCTCGACCCCGGCGCGATGGCCCAGCGAGCGCGGCAGGCCTCGCTGCTTCGCCCAGCGCCCGTTGCCGTCCATGACGATCGCCACATGCAACGGCGGCCCATCATCCGCATCCCCGGCGGGCGCGCCGAGCGGCGGCTTATTCTCATGGGCGGCCATAGGCTTGGTCGATCCTTCCGAACGGGACGGCGCGCGGGGTCAAACGTGCATGATCTCTTGTTCTTTGATTTTCAAGGCTTCGTCCACGCGCCGGATCGCCTCATCCGTCAGCTTCTGGACCTCGGTCTCCATGCGCTTGTGTTCGTCCTGGTTGATGGCGCCGTCCTTCTCCGCCTTCTTCAGGTCGTCGTTGGCGTCGCGGCGGACGTTGCGCACGGCGATCTTCTGCTGTTCGGCGTACTTGCCGGCGACCTTGGCCAGGTCCTTGCGGCGTTCTTCGGTGAGCGGCGGGATCGGGATGCGCAGGCTTTGGCCGTCGACCACGGGGTTCAGGCCCAGGTTGGACGAGCGGATGGCTTTCTCAACCGAGACCACCATGCCCTTGTCCCAGACGTTGACGGTGATCATCCGCGGCTCCGGCACCGAGATCGCCGCCACCTGGTTGATCGGCATGGTCGAGCCGTAGGCTTCGATGGAAATCTGGTCGAGCAGGCTCGAGGAGGCGCGGCCGGTCCTGAGGCTCGCGAACTCTTCCTTCAGCGCGGAGACCGCCTTGTCCATGCGATCGCGATACTTCGACAACACCGGCTTTTCCGCGGTCGCCATGATGTTTGCTCCCCTTGACGTTGAGGCCCGGTTGGCCGCTCAGGCGATGGTCGTGAAGACGCCTTCGCCGCATAGCACCTTCAGCAGGTTGCCCCGTTCGCGGATGGAGAACACCACGATGGGGATGTGATTGTCGCGCATCAGGCTCACCGCGGAGGTGTCCATGACGCGCAGGTCCTTCGACAGGACCTCTTTGTAGCTCAGCGAATCGTAGCGTTTGGCGTCGGGGTCCTTCTTCGGGTCGGCGGTG
>Ga0307510_10011696_pt1 | contig 10418 bp, 7 predicted proteins | sample 12_EM_MG_FD_207224 | JGI IMG/M metagenome (GOLD analysis project Ga0307510, IMG submission 207224) | Populus trichocarpa ectomycorrhiza microbial communities from riparian zone in the Pacific Northwest, United States - 12_EM | ecosystem: Host-associated > Plants > Roots > Unclassified | place...
CCTTTTGTCTTAAGCTCAAGCTGGGGGGCCAGTTTTCGCTGTGCGCTCGCCCCCCTACCCAAGGGAGGGAATTTCAGACGCCCTAGAGCGAGGTTCAATTATTCGAGTTCTGACGGTAAATGATCAATGCTTACCCGGAGCCCCCGCGTAAACAATTCGCAAGCAGGGACTGAAAGCTCATATAATAGTCTGACCATGCAGAGGGGCGCACATTCGCTAGCAAACCAGTCATTTTGTTGCCAAATAGTTTGGTGCACACCGACATCCGCACCCAGCTGCTCGCAGGCACTAGTACGTGGCACCCTCAGGTAGAAAGCCGAGGTACGGGTTTGGACCAAAAGTGATAGATTGCTTGAAAGTTCGTTGTTGAGCAAAGTACCGCGAATAGATAGCCTAGCCACTGCACCAGAAATCATAACATAACGCGATATTTCGTCACCGCCCTTTGCTTACGTTGAACGCGAAAGCAATACCAACCTGTGCGGTCTTGGATAGCTGGAAGAACACCTTCTGCATATGTCGTGTCCCAGAAAAGCTCTCAATCGGGGGTCCAGTGGTTGTCTAGCCACACTAGAGCCAGGTTCGAGCAGCACTTTATCTAACGACAGACACCTCCGATCGAAGGCCGAGTGATTGTGTATGAACCACTATGACAGATCGTATTCGTAGCGCACAACCTTATTCGCTGACTGCAAGCCTACGCCCTAACTCCCGCCGAAGGGCTGCGGATAGCGAGTGTCAGCTGGAGCACTCCGTAGCCATGCCAAGTGAAAACGACACTTTCCCAGCGGATTTGGGGAGATACAGCCAGCTTTGAGACAAGCCAACTGGGATGCCCATCTGTAGGGATCGAGTATGATTATGTGTGATCGAGTGGACCTGCTGAGTTTCAAATTAAGCTTTTTAGAGGAGCTCTACGAAGCTTGAACACCAGCAGCCCTGATCTTTTCATGACATTCCCAGCTTGAAAGGTCCGAGCCGTGCGGGCTTGCACTTGCCCCGCATACGAGATACTGGTATTCAGAAGAGAGGTACTCAAATACGGTAAGTGCGGTTGAAATTCGCCACCTCCCGCATTCCTTTAATCCACGGGCCCATAGACAAAGGGTCTTGAGAAAAATTAGTGTGTTCCTGTCACAGTATAAGATCAGCCTTCAGGATGTGTTGATCTCGTTAACTAAGATATACAATTCTGCTAACTTGTCAAACCAAACCTATCCTAAGAGATAGAGGATCGCAGCACAGCATCTAGAGAGAGCTAGGCGAAGAAACGGGAATCGATTCTGAACCACTCGCGAATTTCGTGGGTATCTAGACATAAGGCCTACCAAAATGGTAGATTCTTGGCGCCAAGGACCCGGATACATTTGAAATTCGCGAGCACCGTATCATGATTCGGGGAGACAGGCAAGGGACATATACCGGTATTGCAGATGTACAAATGCATGCCTGCGATTGGATAGGGCCACATATAAAGCCTAGCCTTGTGAGGTGATACTTTATCTTTCGGTTGTGTTGCGCGCTTCCCCCCGTTAGATTGTTGGTCATTAGCTAATTTTGGCCGACAGATTTGTACGGGCCGTCCCGAGATTGCGGAAAATATAGTTCCCCTAAGGAAACCAAAAGCCCGTTAACGATCCCGTGATCCATACTGTAGGTGGAGCATGCCCCTAAGGACAGACTTAATTTAGGGGCATACGGGATAGTAGAAAAGTTTATCCCTCCGATTCTCGGAAATTTTGCTTATCCGCATTATCTTATTTTTTCACATGATTAATGGAACAGCTGCTCGTCCCCGACCGAATGCCGAGGAAGAGCGCATTCAATCTATTGCCCTCGCGTTTTTCTCCGGCTGGCCAAGAGGAGAGGAGATAAGTGTTGGGCGTGCAATAAAATGTAATGTGAGAGACTGATCAAATAAAGAATTGAGAATGATGCCACCACTCGGGAGAATCACGGAAGTAGGGCAGCTGAGTGCTAGTAGGTATAAGGCGGATTGTTGGTGGTTTGATCCCACCCACCCCCATAATCAGATAATTGTCGACGGCATAGGGGAGCCAGTAGCTGAGAGTGTGTGCCACGATACCGGTGTGGTGGTTAATGCCATAAGCCCGACGAAAAAGGGGTGGATTAGGGCAATAGGTGTTGGACATAAACACTTGGCCTGACAAGTATCACCGCCCGCACCAGATGGGTGATAATCGGATTTTCGGGACACGGGGGGTGGATGGAATGCCACTGCATACAGGAGTAACCTCCCGTAGAGTTGATCAAATACCAGCGTCTACGTGGTGGCCTGAAATAACATCCTGCCGCACAGGAGATGCATGCCGGGAGCTCTCTCTGCTCTTCATGCATGCTAGAACATCCAGCTGCCAGATAGGAGAGTTTTCCTGGCGGAAAGAGTGGTGGGGAATTCACCCGCAACACTACTGAATATGCATCCCTCGGAATTTACCTACCCTTCGAGGAGATCAGTGATATCATAGAGGAGTGGCACCCCAAAAGTCTGCAATAGAAACATCCCTTGCTGTTCTACACGGGGTCCAAGGGTCACCAACCAATTCGAATCTCGTCTACTCCGAAATTAGCATTATTCGGAGTTTTCCCAAAGTCCCAGGTTGTTGGGGACGCGGTTGCCCCGTTTTTGATGTGTGAGCTAACGGAAATAGTATTCCCTTTGTCGATATCTCTTCTAGGGATGAAGCTGTCTCTACCTTTGCCTTGGCCGGCGAAGCCCAAGGCTGCGGCTAATCAGGATAGCTTTCCGCTCTTGTCGACTACTGTACCGCTAGCTGTCAGGCACAGAGGCGACTTTTCCCCGTTTACACGCTTCCTTTCGCCTTTCCGGTACCGTACTGCAGTGCCACTGCGCGCTTTGCAGCTTGCCGCACATGCTGTGCTTACGAGGAATTCTGATAGGTATAATATATTCCGATGTCGCGAGAATTGGCAAGTTCTTGCGGAATGATTGGTGGAGATTTGTTTGTGGTGACCATTTTCTGCGCGGGTACTTGCAGAGTCAGGGTCTCTCGATTCTGGAACGGACCATATAAGTAATATCGCACGGAGGGTTTGGATGCTAATGTTACACGCTTCGGAGCCTATCATAACGCGGCCGAACTATCGTCATACTGTGCTGAAAATGTGATACGCAGTGTCAACCCGCTAGGTCTTCGATACGATGCAGAGGGTTGACCACCCCACAATCAGTCCAATCCTGCCCGCCCAATTGGCCCCTCCTCAAGCAATTGTTAGAGACTTTTGCAAAATGACTCTGAATGTGAGGCAAATGCAGTTCTGGACCAACGGGATTGCTGGGATTTGACACTGGATGGGAAATCGCAAAAGTCCATTATGCTCTGGTCTGTTTGTCGGAGCTTTTTTTTTTTCTAAAAAAATAAAATAAGGAGAAAGTGCCCTTCTTTCCCACACTCTGGTAAGCGGGGGTGGCGGGGCACCTGAGGCACCCCGACTAGTGGAAGCTAGGTTGGTATCGCTGATGGGGGCAAGTTTGATTAATTGGCGAGATTCGATTTCTATTGCGGGCGATCGTAATGGTGGAGTACCGATGATAGGACAAGGCAAAGGCCACGCTCCGCCACCCATACCCTTGAGCTTTGCTTTTCTTTTTATTATTCTTCGGAATCTTCCCCCCCTAACATACTACCAAATACCGAATGGTAACACCGTGCGGTACTGTAAAGTTTGGGCAAAAGTGCGGGTGGGGAATTGTTGAGTTCCACGTTGTATAGACACGTCAGCCTGGAGAATGATTTCCGCCAGAATGAACAATTCAGTAAGGCTGATTTTAGCTATCCCTCATTATCCCTCGGGATAGACTAAGGCCTAGAGCACACCATGCCCCGCGCCTTTCTTAGGTGTGGTGTTGGGGTCTGCACTGTAGGGACCAGAATGCTAAAGAAACCCAGGACGGTATGCAGGCCAATGCTAAACTACCGCCTATCGGCTTGTTCTGTGCCGAAATGTTGTAGTACTCGAGTATAGTATCCACGTGGGTCGCTTAGTAAGGGGTCTGATATGATGCTAGTTACTCGGGTGGGGGAGTCGATCCACGAACACCTTTGCATGGTCAAAGTGCCGTAGATACACCCTTTGACAAATAGATATCGTAAAGCCTTTACTGAATCTCTCCTCTTTTACAATCAAATAGGCTTAGCTGCCTATCAGAAACAGTCATTCACTGCTTAATTTAATATGTTTTCAATGACTATGGGAAGCGTACCTACCCCTAGGCATTGGGAATGCTCACCAACTAACCCTGATGTCGGAGTATATGACCCCCCACCGTGAGTTTGTTTCACACTAAAGTATAGGAGTAGGTAATACTGTAAAATCTCGAACAATCGGACCATGTGCTATGTATGTAGTCCGAAATGCCCTCCGGAAAATGGGCGAAAAACACAACAAAAGTCTGCCCCCCAAAACAAAGAAAAAAGAAGAAAAAAGACGCCAGAGCTTACTAAGAGAGGTAATTCTAACGTCCTAGCACAAGGTCGATTATTCGAGTTCTGAGGGAACGGCATTGGTGCTATCTACCACCCAGCCCGCCATCCCCTCAACCATGGCTAGGACAAAAGTGGCGGCTGCGGTCAACTATTTTACTTTAAACGCCAACTACGGAAGCTCAATAACTTATAATCCTCCATATGGTGAATAGTCACTCGTATGCGGGACTCCATCGCTCAATTTTGATTTTATTACTCCATTGGAACTTCTTTGTCGCGGGCCGCCAAATATTGTAAGTTAGTTCCCTTTTGATGATATATACCTCAGCAAGCCCTCCTCAGACAACAAAAATATTAGATGATAACGAGGTGGAGCTCTCACTAGTTCTCAGAATTATTATTTTTAAGCATCTATACGTAAGACCTGGATCAGCCTTTGTAAATTAATGCTATAGTTTATAGTGCTACCGTGAGAAGTATGGTGCACATATAGCGAGGGGTCTAGTTCATGGCTGCTCACTCAGGTGCTAGATGGTGCCGTATTTTTTGCATTGCGAGGAAGTGCGTTAGCTTTAAAATTTAAAACAATTCAAGTTACAAGCATATAGAACCCGAACATTTAAGTCCGAATTTTGTATGGGCGGTCAGACACGCATAGAACAACCTGCCATACAAATTCCTCATCCCTGTGTTCATTCCTGTAGCTTGTACTTGACGGGAACGACTGCCCGCTTCAGGGATCCTTCTTCGCAATTACCCGGCTGTGTGGGCGGCCGCTCGGTCATGTGGGATATGGTTCAAGCTACCAGGAGATAGGGGGAAAAGTAGTCTCCCTAGACAGGGAATCTTCGGAAAATATAAAAATCAGAATCTGTAGCTCGAGGTTAATGAGTTGCAAAATATGGAATTCCAGGGTCCATCCAAGCGTCGTTATTGAGTTACAAGGATTCGGATGATCGGGACCCACGTGGCTGGCAGCGCGCCAAGGTTGAGGGGTGCGGGCAGTTTGATAGGCCGGAATTAGATACCGCAGATACCAGTACCGCACTAGCTATGGGTGATCGAATGATGATCTTGGCTTTCCATTCGTGGTGGGTTTTATGAGCAAGAGAAGCGATAGCTGTTCGCGACGAAACACCATGGATCCCGATTGCGATATTGCTGCTCGCCTGCGTGGTTTTCCCCAACTCCAGAATATGTGCCAAGTGTATAGTACCCGACCAATCAAGACATATATTGTCTCACGTTCACCTTGCCTGAGTGCAGCTCGTCTTCCTCTACTCGAGTAAGTGCGGCGCGCGAACAAACCCGGGATAGTGATTTTTTAGAATGGGGAGGGGCTCAGGCTCTTTGGTCTGGTTTGTTAGTTGTAGCACATTTCATATACACTGTACTCGCGGTAGGGGTGAAGTATTGGAACAAGCTAGGGTCAAGATGGCCAATGCAAGATTTCCTTCATTCGGATCGCCGGATACCTCAGAAGGAAACTAACCGCTCTTTTTTCTGTTCCTCGCATAGACATTTACCCCCCTGTTTGTTCCAATACTTTACCCCTACCGCGAGTACACACCAGAGCGCATTGCAGCAAATGACACCAGGGAGCAATGGAATCTGGGTAGTGAAAGCAATACCGTAGAGGGTCTCAGACCTTGAGCTCGCGGGTCCCCCATCGGATTGTATCCTGCATTATGTCCCTTGATTCTGATGATAGTCGGCCGTGCCCCAAGTGTGGGGTCTGACTTCCTTTTCTGTTGCCGCACTGGCATCTGCCTGCAGGTTTCACAGGACTTCACAGTGAGAACCGGGATGGTTGAACCTCACGCTAGGACGTCGGAGTTGCCTTCCCTAGTAAGGTCCGTTATGCTCGAGTATTTTCCTCTCGCTTGTCCCAGCGGAGGGCTGAAGGTGCCTTTCGGGGTGGTTCCCTCTCTTATCCGAAGAGGGGAATTACGGACGTCTCGGCATGAGGCTCGATTATTTCGGTCCTTGACGTAGGTGTGAGGGTCGGGGAACTGTGCCAGAGAGAACGTGGTAGCAAATACAGTGCTGCTGCGATGTGCCAGCACTCCAGGGCAATATACTGGGCCGGTGGCTGGAAAAATCCAAGCTCCAGAGTTAAGCTCTTGGTGATACTTTACCGGGATCAATGGAGATGGTGCCCGTATGAGGGCTTTTGCGCAACTGGACTTCGAGGGTTTGGTGACGTCTACCGCAGCCTTTGTTATCGTTGATTTGGACTACCTGAACGTTGGAGCGCGGTTCTACTCTAGTGTCGTTTGGAAGGCACCCCTCAGGCTCGTGCAAAGGCTCTACTTTTAAGGAGAACACCGCATTCAACAGTTGTGCAAATACGAGGATATGCCTTGCGAATACCTCACTCGTTCGTTGTGCTACTGCTGCCCAGTGAATCTGAACCTCCAGCGTCAGTTGCTACCTGCGCGCTTGTTTCCGGACCGTTGAAATAGTCGAGCAGAAGGAGAAAGAAAGAACGGAAGGGATATTTGACCTAGCATCTGCTCTGGAGGTGTCGTCTCAAATTATACAAGCACTCTTCGTGTGCCAGCTCTTTCAATTGTCAAATAGGTGGGCACTGATGGTCTGCATGCAAGATGAGATGCTGGCGCCAAATGGCAACGGTTCTCGTGGTGTTCTTTCTGCCCTTTTATATTTATTTTTTCCGACTTTCTCTCCTCCCCTCTCCTTCCTCCTTGCCCCCCCCGCACAGACTTTTTTTTTACTTTCTTTCGTGCACAGTCTTTCCTTCTCCTTACTTTCTTCCATGTTTTCCTTTCTAACACCTGAGAGCTCACGGTTTGCTATTTAATCTTTACAGGCAGCATCGGTCTCTGGTGAACTCTGCAGTCAATGGGTCATCTTCATAGTTGTTGGATGCTTGCGGTGTTACTGGTGCCCAGCTCCCTGTTTCCACCCTCCACCGGCGAATAAAATTGGCAGTAACTGCGGGAACTGAACCACACAGCTGGCGGTGGTATTTCAAGTTCACACGACCTTCTTTCCTTGCTGGGAAAGAACGATGGCGGACCAGTATTGCCACAGTGGAAGGAGAGGCCTAGGGAAGATGCCCTACCGGCCTGCTTATGGTGCTGGGGATCCCCAGGCTTCCACTGGGCAAGAGGAGCACCAGCAAGCTTATGCTCCGGAGGTTAACACGAGCTATCATCGTGGCGGGTCTCTCGGTGGCTCATCCTCCACTCCTTCATACCAGAACCCAATCCCCAATGATTACGCATCCCGGTCAGCATTCGGCTTTCCCTCCAAAGGTAAGAACGCTAGAGAAATTAAAATCACGTCAAATGTTGGCCGGAACAATGATATTACGGTTACCGAGACGGTCACAAACAAACACTCCCAGCTTTCCGTCTTTTTATAAGAACAGCCGCGTTAATAATTGATAGGTTTATTGCCCCCACCCCCATCTGCTGAGATGGAGCCACGGTAAATCCCAAATCCCCTTTCTCATCTTCCACTGCTAGTACTCTCGTTCTCTTGGTTGGAATTCGATTTTCTGCATTTCATATCTTATTCTGGTTGTTTGATCAGGTACCTCATGTTGTGCTGCGCGGGGCAGGGACAATCGAAAATAGGGATCTCCCCTAACAATGAAATCACCGAGCCACCATGTCCTTGTCTTTTCCCGCGACGCAAACACTTGCTGTTTTCATTTGGCCTATTTTATTTTTTATTTTTTATTTTTACTTCCCTTCCCATGACTGTACTCTATCGTTATCGATGCTTGTGACGGGATTATCTGCTGTGCTGGTGTCCCGCCCCCGCTTGGTGATTTCAATTTTTTACATCCAAAATTTCTCATTTGCTCGCTCGTTGCTTGGAGGCGGGTTGTTTCCTCTCTAAGAAGAGCGGGAAGGAAGCAAAGGGAAATCATAAAGCTGTGTCCACTGCCGGTTTGGGGTGTGGCTTTGTTGACACAAGCGGATTTCTATTGCAGGACCCCTCTGTCACCTGGCCCCCTCAAGCCCTACTACCCCCCGACTAGCGCCCAGGACCAGCACCTCTCTATTGAACAGAACTCCACGTAAGGACCTGATTTCCCCGCTCCCCGCTTTAGAATGAAATATTGCGATTACCATCGCGATTTTTATCATTCCTCTCCTCTCTACCTTGAATACCATTTACCCCTATCCCCCCGTCTCTAGACCGAAGAATCACCTTTTTGACCGTTTGTTGCCGGTCTAGTGCAATTGCTCCGGGAACGCGTGGACAACCATCCGACCCTGAGTGGGTGGGCGGAGTTCTTGATACCAGAAGCCAATTTCGCTCATATAGCGCTGGGAGCCCTCATTACTTCCCCGCGATCGCCTCGTTCGCGGTAAATGGGAGTGCATGGGATCGTTCTTTCATTGAGGACAACGATCTCAACCGGCATCATCACGAACACCAAAACCAGCAACGGTATCTTGATACTTCTATGGATGAGCCTAGCCAGCTGAGTAGAACTTATGGCCTGCCGAATATCCACGAATCCCCGTCGGCAGCACCACAACAGCAGCCATTCGGGGATTATGAGGAGTCAGGAGTACAGGCTGTCTGTTTGCCTTTTTTTAACTTCATTCCTCTCAAAAGTTTTCCGGACTACTTTTGTTAACTTGTGTCTGTTTTCGTTTTCAAGCCTACCGCCCCAATTTCAATTGATACGGAGGAAAACGCTGCAAGGAATACAGGCCGATCAATGAAGCCTATAGTGACGCCATTCTACATTGCGTCGTCCCATACAGAGACCTTGGGATCACCGGTTTCTGATTCGGAACATACACCATATGCATCACAAATTAGGCCAGCCCCCCATGATGGATTTACTCCGAGCCAAGTCGTGGGAAAATCGAATAGCTCAGTCCAAGAGCAAGCAGAAATGGAGCAATTTAGTAATTTTCCACCAGCCATCTCACCCTTAGCCTCCTACAGTCCGACGCAGCCTGTTCGAGAAGACGATCGCCGGATGTGGCCCACCCATAGGACGCAGGGCATCCGGTGGGCAAAGAGTGAGCATGCCTCCCCAATAGAAGACCCGACTCCAAGTCCCAAGCTTAGGAGGTCTTCCCTAAAAACTTGTGAACTTGGAGAAACAGGTCTTGGCTTTCCAGGCTGTTACGTGCTTGTCCCAACTGCCGATAGTCCTCCGGACTCAGGATCTCAATCAGGGGACGGGCCAGAGCCTAGTTTAGTGTCAGCAAAGAAGAGCATACGAAGGCCGATGGAGGAAGCAGAGCGGGCAGCCATAAAGTTAAATAGAAAGTTGGGGGTTTGTCTCCGCTGCAAAATATTCAAGGAAAGGGTATTGCACCGATCTCTGAACCCCCCCAGGTCGAATTTTTGCTTACCATATCCTTCACCCCACTATAGTGCAGGGGGGGATTTCCTTGTGACCGTTGCCTCTCCCTGAGGCATTGGAAAAATATCTGTGTTTCAGCACACTTTGCTCATAAGTCAATATTTTCTCGGGGTATGGCCGAAATACTTTTTTTCCATTACCTAACCCTTTATGGAAAGTATGTTAACATATCTGGTTAGGGCTCTGGAAGGCTCGTCTTGCTCCTTCGATGCGCAATGTTGCTGAATGGATCCCATTAGCCTCCAATTCCATTGAGTACATTCACGTCAGCAACGGTTATTTACCGTCCATTGTTATAACAGTCCAGCGATTCAGGCCCGTCGACCCCACACTTTTGGATCATGTACTTTGGAGGGAGCTTCGGAAAACGGATTGTGCTCGGATACCCTCTACGGCAATCGCAGTATCATCAGAAATCCCTTTTGATAAGTTAGATGCGTATTTTGGCGATCACATACCCCCTCTTGTGGCTGAAATCCAGGTGTTGGCTGGTTTGCAAGTGCATGACCAAACGTTTGCACAAACACTACGGGCTGCCTGTGACTATTCTTCAGCCAACCCAGAAAATGTAAGAAGCTTTA
>Ga0307510_10011697_pt1 | contig 10417 bp, 14 predicted proteins | sample 12_EM_MG_FD_207224 | JGI IMG/M metagenome (GOLD analysis project Ga0307510, IMG submission 207224) | Populus trichocarpa ectomycorrhiza microbial communities from riparian zone in the Pacific Northwest, United States - 12_EM | ecosystem: Host-associated > Plants > Roots > Unclassified | place...
TCACCGATGCCATGATGTCGTGGTGATTAATCATGACGACCTTTTCTCTCTCATTTATAACAACGGTGGGCAGTAGTCGGACAATCTCTGGTGATATTTTGGGTGTTGGAAAAGTAAACAACGTTGTGGTGCAAGGCTAAAGACCTCACGCCACGATGTCACCCGGAGTACGCCGATAGCTTCTGCTAAATGAATCCAAAGACATCATCGAGATCATGCTATGCAACGCCCTGTCATATGTCGGTGTGCAGAATAGGTATTGTAGTGCCCCCGATGGTTGTTCGAGGTCTCCTCGTGGGACAGAACCGATGCGAGCACTACAGTTATGCCGTGTATATCAAGGTTGCGTCAACGCGTGGCCCAATAACTAGCCAGGCTCCTCCTGAGCGTGGCGGGCTATGAAGACCAGCTGTGATAGAGCTGCTTTCGCCGACTAATGATCGCCATTTGCACCGAGGCGCGGATCTTCGTCGTCAACAACGTTCAACCACTGGATTTCGCAGCCGTGGACCCGAGCTGTCGAAGTTCATTCTTATTCTTGCGAAGCTATGGCATGGCAGTTCTGTGGCGCTTGTCAGCAGTATCAGCGTCCTCGATTTCTTCCCCTCCTCCGCAATAGCACGCAGTCCAACGACTTCAAGTTATGGTAAGGGAGCAAAACTTCAGGACTCGGAGAACTAGTGGAGACGGATTGCAAGGTCGCAGCCTATTAGTAGCTCCGAAAGTGGTATCTCCGGTGAAGGCGTTGAGTTATACCCACAGCACCAACGTGTTGATGCGTATCAACCCCTCAACATATAAACACGCTTTCAACGCATCCCTCACAGCCACGTGACCCACGGCAACGGGCGAGGCCACCTACAGTCACGGCAGTCACCACTCCACTACGTCGCAAGTATCATAGAATGTGACTTTTGCCATGAACGACCTTTCGACGTCCTTACTGGTGGCCTAGCTTTAAACTTTTTCGAGCGTGTGGCATATATTCTATGTGCCTTTGGCTTCCACCATCTGCTCTGCTTCTCACGGAATCTCACCTTTCCTCGACGATTCCGAACTGCACAGCTCTCGCTTGGCAGCGCACGTGTTGGACTGTTGGTGCTATTGGAGTGCCCTCCAGTCTCGAGAGCTGCACTAACCAATATTGTTCCAGGTTACTTTTTCTAGACTGCCCCTATGCGTGCCGTGTGAAATCGTTCTGTTTTCGACCCACGATCTCCTCGCTCGTGTCGACAACTGTCCAGCCTAGGACAGTGCAACTCCCCTCTGTCTTCGTTGTCTCTCTGGCCTCACCCTCGCGTCGTGCTTTCACAGCAGCGCGCGTGCCGACCCCCTAAAAACGGCCATGAGGCGATCGGGGTGAGACATTGGCATGGACTGTGTGTTGTTCTGCCGACAGGGGGGATGCTGTCCTACAGCGGCTCGTATAAAATCCGTGGCCTGGAGCTTCCTGGTACGAACGATCTGTACTCGTTTCTCCTGTTGGTCTTGATTAACCTAGCTCTCACCGTCGGCGATCGAAGGGCATGACTTACCTATCATCCATCCCTGATGTCCTCGCTGTTCTGTTTCTCCTTGTCGTTGTTCGGGCTGTTCGTGATTATAGAAGGCGAGGAGGACTACCCTACCCCCCCGGACCACGGCCCTTACCAATCATCGGCAATCTGCTTGATATTCCAAAGCAGTCTTCCTGGCTTGCCTATTCTAAATTATCGGAAACACATGGTACCGCTCTCTCTTTCGTACTAGTCCCCTTTTGACATTGATGTCAGGGAAAATTTTGTCCTTCCAACTTTTTGGGCAGGTCATCGTCGTGTTGAACTCCGCCAAAGTTGCCAAGGACCTCCTCGAAAAGCGTTCAGCAATTTATTCTGATCGTCCTTCACTACCAATTTACGGCATGTGTGTTTTGACTCCTTCCGTGCTGGTGTTTCGTCTCACATCAATCAGGATGAGTTGGGACTGGGTTCTGGCATTGGCCAGAAGCGGCGAATTTTGGCGCCAAGGACGTAGGATGCTTGACCGTGGCCTTCGCCCAGCTGCCACGGCCTCATATCGCTCGATGATACACACGCGGACGCATGTATTCCTTTCACGGCTACTGGAAAACCCGCACCAGTGGGAGGATAACCTTGACCTGTTCGTAAGATTCTTCTTTGATTCGCATCACGTTCCTGAGATATTTGGCAATTGTTCAGCCTTCAAGGGGAATTGATCCTCGCCATGACATATGGATATGAAGTACACGGGAGTAATGATTGGCTGCTTGTCGCCTCCCAAAGAAGGAATGAATTCTCGAATGCAAAGATTCTTCCAGGTTCTGTGCTCGTCAATCACATTCCGCTCTGTATGAAATTTTTGCGTATGCGCATCGGCGACATGACTAACTCGATGCATACGCACAGTACGCCACATCCCGGAGTGGCTACCATGGTTTAGCTACAAGTCACTAGCACGTGTTGGCCATGAACTGGGAAATCAGGTCCTATATCCTCCAATTCGGTTCGTAAAGGAAAGCATGGTACGTGGATAGTTTCGCTGTATCAATCCCTCAACATAACGGGCAAAATAATGTATTGCAGCTCGAAGGCACCGCACTTCCATCGCTTGCTCTTGAGAACATTCAGAGGGCAGAGGACTTGAAATTAAACGGGCCTGATCGCAATAAGGTAGAGGAAACGATTGCTGGTGCTCTAGCTTCCATGTCATCGGGTGAGTGTCCACTATCGCATAGTATGGATCTGGTTAAAACAATTCTTTAAAGCTGGGCTCGATACCGTAAGTCGACGAACGAGCACTACTAGTATATACAGACTTATAGATGTGTTGGGGTCTTATAGACCGTCTTGGCCATCAAGTGGTTTCTCGTGGCAATGTTGCTTTCTCCTGACATACAGAAGAAGGCACAGGACGAACTTGATTCTGTGATAGGACGAGACAAGCTTCCAACTGTGGAAGACCGTCCGAGTTTACCATTCGTCGACGCCGTGTGCAAGGAGGTCCTGAGATGGCGCCCTCCCACTCCTGCTTGTGAGCTTATTTGGTTATTCATATAAAGTATCGGAACAGTATCACATCTATAACATTCTCACTAACAGGCCTCCCTCATGCGGCCACACAAGATGATACCTATTCAGGCTTCTTCATCCCGAAGGGTGAGTCCTTATTCGGGAACGAATACGCTACGATGGTTCGCTTATGCGTATTTCCTTAGGCGCAGTGGTGATCGGAAATATATGGTGGGCCACGTTTCATGTTGCCTCTAAGTGGCCTGACTGAACTCCTTAGGGCAATCTTACATGACCCTGCCATCTATCCTGAGCCAGATGTTTTCAAACCGGAGCGATTCCTGAATCCAGACGGGACATCACGCAGTGATCCCGTCTTGGCATCGGTCTTTGGGTTCGGAAAACGAATCTGCCCTGGAAGGCACTATGCCGACACCGCGTTATTCATTCAAATCGCGTCTTTGTTCTCTGTTTTCAAAATCGAGAGTGGGAGAGATGGTGGGGACAAGCTTTCTAATTATGCATGTACCGGCGGCGCTGCTGTGAGGTAATTCCTGTTTGATACTTTCTCGGACGCTCGGAGAGGTTGACACAGTCCTTCTAGTGTTCCGTCTCGGTTTCCATGTTCTTTCGTCCCCAGAGACAAAAGGGCACGAGAGCTCATTCTTGCTGGTATGTCATTTCGTATTGATTTATGATGGCAATCGGGTTCTCTCGAATGCATTACTGAGGATTATTCATTATATGTACGTATACGTGTAAGTATGTACAGCTTGCCGTGTGCGCCATCAGCCAATCGCCATGACCAATTAGTGTACACCCTATGATGCACAACCTTGGACGTCTGAGAAAGAAAGCATGTTATCGTGCAAAGCCGAGGATTCCGCAACACAGTGTCACAACTACCACGTCGATGGCTTCTGGCACCCAAAAATATTGTCGGGTCACGCTATCGAACACACTGTCCAACGTTGCGGTGTTGCGAGATCTGGTCCTGCGACAGAGCATACGCATAGACTGCCGTGATGCGCTGGATAGCAAGGTTTGCATCGACGCGGGTCGTCGTAGGTTTGGAGTGAGGTGAGAATTTAATGCCATGATCGCTCTACAAATTTCTGGGATAACAATGCCAGGTCTCTGGCGGGCGCGCAATGAGGACTCGCTTCAAGTTTAGTCAGGCCGCCCATTGGGCATCGGGAAACCCCTCAGTTCCTAATGTCTCTGGCGAGCCTAAAATGGTAGTTTAAGGCGTTTGAGAAACTAAAAGGTTTCCTGATGCACCTCATGGTGCATAACCAGAGTAAAAGAAGTGGATAAAATCGCGCGACTTCCGAGTCCGGAGACTTAGATATGTGAAAAAACAGGTATTTGTAGCGCGCCTCGTGGCTTTGGAAGATTTGCTCACGCGACAGTCTGACAGAGCCCATATATGATACGCTGCGGTCATGCCCAATAAAGTCTATCAGGGGTTACGTCGACTTGGCCGCGGGGCCGAGTCCGAGAATATTAATTTGACGCTATGATGACGGTTCTGAAAATATCAGGAATAACAGCCAAAAAAGCTAGGCAGGTGTCTGGAAGTGGGGGGGATAAAGACTGATTTCAATCAGCGGCCTCGCTGGTTCATTATCGAATCGAAGAATCGCAATTCGCACCGAGACGCGGTGGACCTTCGTTGTGGACAGCCTTCGGCCATTGAGTTGCCAACCATGGACGCGAGCCTTCGGAGGTAAAAACGGAAATGTTCGCTCTTGTGATGCATTGCCATCATTGTTGCTTGCCGAGATCCTTCCGCGGAGGTTGAAATGCCCCGCCACGTGAAGTTGACTCACTGGCTTTTGAATCATCTTCTCGGCAACACCCGGGGGTGCGGCTTTATCGCTGGTTTTAGATGGAAGAACAAAACTCAGGGTAGCTCTTAAATATGCAGCCTGAGATGTCATGGTCTCCCTGTTCACCATGGTTAACTTAACTCTCTTTGTCGACAAGAGCATTACATACCCGACATTCCTCGTCAATTTTTTCGCTGCTCTATTGTCCCTCGTCGTGTTCCGGGCAATTCGTGATTACCGAAGGCGGGGAGGACTACCATATCCCCCTAGACTGGCCGATGTCCGGTTCGGTTCGGGTTCGGCGGTCTCAGAGCTGAACCTGGACCAGACCTGGAGGTCCGGTCCAGGCAGAACAGCGAACCTGGACCTGGACCTAGGTTCGGGTCCGGTTCGGGTCCGAACAAGGTCCGAGTGATCAAAAAAGCCTCAATTTTTGTTTTTCTTAGTTTGTGGTGCATCGGAAGTTCACACTGTGAGTTCGGGGGGATCGTCTGACAGCAAAGGGGGGTCCACAATCCCGATGGAAAACAAAGGTGCATGGGATGTGGATGTGTGCGTTTGAGGAGGAGATCGTCTGAGAACAAGAGGGGGGGTCTGCAATCCCGATGGAAAACGAAGGTGCATGGGGTGTGGGGTGTGGATGTTCGCGTTCGGGGGGATCATCTGAAGTGAGAGAAAAAAAAAAGGGGGGGGGGCACGTCGGGTGTGGGCATGTGCGTTCGGGGGGATTGGCTGAGAGCAAAGGGGGTCTGCGATCCCAACGGAAACTGAAGGCACATGAAGGGTGGATGCGTGGGTTCAGGGGGATTGGCTGAGAGCAAAGGGATGTCTGCGATCCCGATGGAAAACAAAGTTGCACGGGTGTGGACGCGCACAGGTGTGAGGTGGCCCCAGCTGAGCTGCATGAACGATACTGAATAAGATAGAATGAGGCAATACTGTGGGGCATTTTCTGGCCCTCTCTTTACGAGGCTGCAGGGTTTATATAGAATGATCGGTGGCTACTTACAGTCTGGATTACTGTCCTTAGTAACAACAAGAAAAGGGGGCCCATCTCGGAAATGAGTGCACAATAACAAAGGTGAGGGGTAATGTACGGAATGGGGAGGCGGTAGCTGCTTGTGCGGCATGGAATGTGATCGCTGTCCTGAAGGAGTGAGAGGAAAAATGAGGGGCCAATGTTCCATGCCCAGTGCATGTAACTGACTTACTGTTCAGTACTTCAGTGATTCCGCTACTCAGCGCTCAGCGCTCAGCATCCATACCGACATCAAAATTAGCATCGATGTCCATCCAATCTTCTTGTGCAGCCTCCAAACGGCCATCACGATACGCCGCACGTAACCTCTGCAAGGATCCAAACTTCTCACTCCCCATCTGGCGTCGACGGACATCGTCTGTGCGAGCAGACATCGAGAATGAACGTTCAGCAAGGCAGGAGGATGCTGGTATTGCCATATAGTCACGAGCCATGAGGCGGATAACAGGAAACTCCTTCTCGGTTGATTTTTCCTAATGAGATAACATGTAAATTAAATCATGCGATGAGAGATCTGGGACTTACACCATACCACGCAATGATATCGGGACATTCTTCCCTTGATAGTGGATCGCCCTCAATAAACTTGTTCAGCTCAGCAAATGGATCGGAGGCTGGGACTCTGCTATTCAAAGTAACAGACTTGGACTTCTTCACGATCTGGGACATCCACTGCTCCGTTGCTGAGTTTTCTTAATAGCAGCATCAGAATAGCGCATGAAAATAAGAGAGGAACTTACGGTGGGGAGGATCAGTTGTATTTCCTGCAGCGGCAACATGTGGTTGAACCTTCTTTGCAGCATGATATCTTGTATGATATTTGAGGTACTAGATAGAATGCAAGGTTAAGACAAGCCGAGCATAAAAAGATGGAAAGACCACCTACAATTTTTCGAAGGCGGTCCATATTGTCTTCCACATCCTGAGCATCCCATGCGACCTGGACATATGATAACTTCCATGTTGGGTCGAGAACTACAAGAGTTAAATTGTGGAAAGACAAGCGGGGAAAGGTCCTCACCATGTGAAATAAAATATATTGAGGTATCAGATGCTTTGCGATACCACTTTGCGATATTCCGCAAGCCAGCTTCCAGGGCCTCATAAACAGGCTCATATCGTTCATTCTTGAGGAGCTCCTCCCACTTGCTTTGAAGCATCTCCAACAATGGAAAGACCTTATAGCATGTAGGTACCTTCTCCGCAGAGAGCTCACCATGTGCGTTTTTCAGAATCTATCATGACATTCAGAAATCAGAAGGCATTGACCGGAGAGCAAGAAACATACCACTAAACAATCTTGTGCGAGTCTGACAATGTCCCACTCCGGTCCAGAAAGCAGGTAGTTGGCCCATTTCTTTCCATTTGCAAGTGGTGGTAGGTCTTCATCGTCATCAGCAAGGCGACAGAACCGGTCAATAGCCTGGAAAATCCGAAGTCAAAATGCAATGAGTCATAGAATAATGATATGCTACGCACCTTTTGGATTGCAAGGACAGTATGGAAACAATCACTGAGGCTCCCCCAGCGTGTGCGTATCCAAAGCTTGATCTCCCATGATGGACAATCCAGTGAGATCGCAATCCGCTTCAAATACTCCCGGGTGTCATCACTACATGACTGAAGCTGAGCAATGAATGCCATCAGCTTCCCAATGACATCACCGGCCTCAAATGTGACATTGAATGCCGCATGCATGGCCTCTGCGTCATCAGCTGAAGCCTCTATCTCTGTACTGGTGTCGACATCAAAGCTTTCGTCAAACTCGTCGATCCCTTGTTGTCCTGAACTTGACGCATGAAGCTTTGCTTTTGTCTGGCCAAGGCCAGGCACATCGAGTGCAGTCACGAAATGACATGCCATGAGGTGGATGGAATGTTCGATGCATCTGTAGTAAATTGCGTCGGTATATACTCCAACAACAGAACAAAAAAACAAACCGGCCTCGAACCTCCTTTGCGACCAGCCGCTCCCTGAGGGGATCCAAGGTCTTGCATACATGCCGAACTGCCACATCGTTGACAGGTACATTATCGCCAACAAGCCATCCAAACTTGAAAGACAGGTATCAAAATATGTTTTTTGCGTCAAGAGTCAAGAGGCCACTAACCTTGTCTTTGAGCCCGAACTTTTGAATCACATCAATCATGTCACTCCCAACCATCAACCCAGTGTGGCGTCCAACAGTCTGATGGAACTCCAGGAGGTGACTCTTCAGGGACCAGTGATTAGGATCCTTGGGTGGCGAGTAGATATACTGGATACTGTAGGATGCAAAGGATCGGCATCGTTTTGAAGACCAGCCATCATACACAATAGAGACGAGAGAGCCGATGCTTTTCACCAGATCCACGTCAATTTGGTCAAGTTCCTCGACCTTTTCTGTGACCATGTCACCCATGCATGTGCATTTCGGGATGTCACTTGGGTTGAGTTTCGGGCAAAGGTAATGGATAAGGCGGCAGAATGATGGACGCTCAACAGACCGAAATGACTGAAATTACAACACTAAGTGAAGACGCACGCCCCAAAACAAACATATATACGTACCAGGTCACTGTCGACAATATACTCCAGTAGATACTCCTTCAAGCCAGCTTTTGTAACAGGTGGAATCGACACTGGCTTCTTAACTGCAACAACAAAACCATCCATCATTTTCTGACCCCTTCATGTAAAGCATTGTCAGTCCTATGAGAGGGTCAACATTTCATGATGACCTACTTATTTTTTAATTTGAATTCTTCAGGAGCGCGGGCCTTCGGTTCAATGCCTTTGGCTTTGCAAATTTCGAGATATCGAGGATAATGGAACCTAGAGCCTGTCAGTTCAGGTGAATTTTAGCATAACAAGAGGGCACATGCCTTGTGATGTGTGTTCGATGGGATGAACCATTTCCTGTAAAGAAGGCGTCCGCTTTCTGTGTACCTTTCTCTCTAGAGCATATACATTGAATTGAAGGCGGAAATTTTGGTAAATTGGTAACTTACAGGCATAACCTACAGTACTTGCCCGCTACTTCCTCACCCTTGATTACACAGATGTCCCGCACAAAGCAGAGTCGTAAGTCTTGTGTATTTGGACTTTTCTTCTTGGGCTTGAGCGGTTGGATATCAGCAATATGATACAAACATATCATAACACATGATTCATACCTTATGGACACCTTCTTTCTTCCGCCTGACCTCCCAGTATCGCCTTGTAGCCACTGGATCCTCATCCTCGCTTTCAGTTTCTATACCTCTGATGCCAGCTCCGTCGAACACTTCCTCAGTGGCATCCCCTTCAGTGGCTCCAGTGCCAACAGGACTTGGCCCTGCAGGTCCCATTATCGACTTCTCACCATCGCTTGTATAGATTCCATCATCGCCTAGATGGATTGTATCACTGTTCTTGCGTTGCTGGAATGAAGTGGGACATAAGCGATTGTAATCAATTGATTTGATGAACATTAGCTTACCCGACATCTTTTTGCAACGTGATCGTTGTTGGGTTCATCATCAAGAGCATGTTTTTTGTGATTCTCAAACGGAGGTGGCAGCAAATCTGATGGTGAATTCAGCCATTCGATCTCTTTGGAATCCTTCAATGTTCCATCAGGATTACAGGCTTCCCCATCAGGCTTCGATGTGTCCTTCAAAAATGACGTATTTATTGTGAGTTCTTTGGCAATTTATCAGTTTCAATTTTTTGTGGTCGCAAGTAAGGCTCACGTTTTTTCTCTGAACTTGTGTTGCCGGTGGGCTGTATGGCAGTCGTCTTGGGGCCTGGGTCAGGGTAAGTCAAAATCTGGTTATATTTGGGATGTCAAGTAACCTTTAGCGTTTGCAGGGATATTTAGCCTTTCCTGAGGATCAAGACCTTGTGCATGGGCTGTTGGTTGAGAAATGCGTGGCTCTGTGATGATCAATGATGGATCAACCTGGTTGCGTTCACCCCGTTTGGGTGGCATGATTGTGAAGGACAACAAGGAGAGTGGGTGGCGTAGTCAGTAGTGAAGTTTGTGTTGGCATGGCATGATTAAAGTCCCACACATGGATCAGCGACGGCAAATCCAACCCTAGACAGACAGAGACGGAAAGCAGGCCAATCCAAGAAAGGAGAAGCCATGCACTGTTAAGGATCATTAGCGACGATCTTGTTTATGTCTGCATTGGTCTAAGTTGCTTTACGATAAGATTTGTGCTGACACCAACAACATATACCCAAACAATACGCAGTGGGACAGTGTGTAACCGTAACGGTAAGAGTAGATAAAATCAAAGGTCATTGCAAAGTGGGGGTTCAAGCTTGGCTCACGCACACACGAAGCTCTGCTGTGATGCAACACAGTAGGTCTGTGTTAAACAGAGTGAGGATGAGATCGTTTCTTGAGGGTGTTGCATCTCAAAATCCGAAACGCAGATGCACACATTCACAGAGAAGCTCATAAGCAGTAATCTGCAATGTACGATCAGCATTACCTGGGAGGGACACAAACAGCCCTCCAGAAGAATCGAGATTTTGAAATTGCAATGGTATATGACACGAGCGTAAGA
>Ga0307510_10011698_pt1 | contig 10417 bp, 3 predicted proteins | sample 12_EM_MG_FD_207224 | JGI IMG/M metagenome (GOLD analysis project Ga0307510, IMG submission 207224) | Populus trichocarpa ectomycorrhiza microbial communities from riparian zone in the Pacific Northwest, United States - 12_EM | ecosystem: Host-associated > Plants > Roots > Unclassified | place...
GGTGCATAAGGTGAAAAGTTTCAAGAATTCTTACATTTGCTTATGGTGTATGGATTATCTGCAATTAACGAAGTCTGTTGAAGTGAGATTATATCAGTAAATAGTCGAGGCATATGTTTGTTCATGTTCTTTTTGTTTGTACTGAATTTCAGTTGATGATTATAGTTGATAAGAAAGGAAACTATATCTGTTCGTTATCTCAATATTGTTTTACCCTTTCTTGGTAACAGTTGTCAGCCTTCTTGATTTATTTATCTTTACATTCATTTGCACTTGACTACTGCTAAATTTTATTGCACAAATAAAAATTAAATTGCATCCATCTTTTATGTAGGGAAATTTGGGTATGAGTCTATCTATGGAGAGCTCCCACAGTTTGACCCAAAGAGGAAACAGGCTTCATGGGTTCCATCTGCACCATTGGAGAGGCCCTGGGAGACCATATTTAGTGGATCATCACATAATCTTCCACCCCTTACCAAATTATGTTCAGCATTTTTGGAATCTTTGTTTGAAAAGAGGACAGCCATTGTAGAGTGACGTCTAGGGAAGATGCTGGGTCCAAATGCTGTTCAAGCTTTAACTTGATTGATTATAATAGACAGTCCAAGAGGATCAGTCCTGTTTCATGCCCATTCAAAAAGACGGGAGGAAAGCCTTGAAGTTGTGCCAACACTATGCTGAGAATCCCTGCCAAAAATGGTAAAATCGAATGCTTCTTACTGGATCAGCATTTGATGATGAAATTTCACTACTTCAGACGAGGAGCCTCGTATTTGGCTGTTGAGATTTTGGTAGGAATCATGTCTGAAACTTTTTAATATTCTCAAGGTAATCTTTTGTGGCGTCAATAGGGCAAATGCTAATTAGAAGATTGTTCTTTCTCTTATCATTTCTCTCTTTTTGTTTCTTTTTTCCTTAAAGGCCATACTCAAGAAAAGTTGTGTTATTACATGGTTCTAGCTAGGGTTAGATAATTTTGTCGCATTTCGATGGTAGAAAAAGATGGTCATATTGATGATCGTTGTATGAACTGTCATTTCACGAAAGAAGAGTATCATAATTATACGTGGATTAACCTTTACTGGATTTACCTTAACATCTAACAATCAACTCGTCCAAGTTTGCTGGCTTAATTATTGATTCATTAGAAGTTTTTATGTTAAGAGGCATCAAAACCAGGAAAGAGTATCGTATTTGGATGTATGCAGGCAGCTGCACTACCCCTCAGGAATTTGGACTTCGTAGACCAAAGAGTTTCTGTTAAGTTGATCTTCTGTGAAACTGATGCTGCACGAGCGTGGTAACAGACATCACTATTGTTATTGCAACTCGCTTCATTGTTAATGTGATCGTTGCCGTTCAAATAGAGTTTGGTTGAATTTTAAATTTTTTAAAAAATATTTTTTTTATATATTTTTAGATATGTTGATATTAAAAATAATAATAAAATATATTATTTTCATATATTTCTAAACAAAAATACTTTGAAAAACAACTAGTATTAAATTTTCAAACCACTATTTTATTTTCAAATACTCTATGAATGCAATTCTAAATGCAATTCTTAACATCATTTTCAGGCAGGAATGCCTTGTGGTAGGTTGTCATCAATCTACTAGGATACATCAGTGAACAATTTGCTTTGCCTGGGTGTTACGATCAAATTCTCACGAGTCCTAATTCTTCACTTTTTGTACAATTAAAATAGGATGAGTCAATTAATTAACAAAATTAATCAATCAATCACAATAAATCAACATCAAGATAATTTACATGAAAAACCTAAAGTAAAAAAAAAACACGGATTGTAGTTCATCCAAAAACTTTCATTGTCAAAAAATAATGTGGTCACAAAGTGTTCTTTCTTAGTAAAATAAGGGCAACAACATATTAATTATCAATGACAACCAATTCTTGAAATACAAAAAGATCAAAGAAAAAGAATGGATAAATCCTCACAAAACTGATAGTCTTATTTTATGACGGAACGACCAACTTTAGACACTTTCAATCTTCAATTCAACCATATAAAATGAAGAGTTACATGTATGAACAACTCGATTCAATAGTGAATAAGCTGCAAATAGAGATTGAATAGATTAGGCTCAAGCTGTTAAATGTTTGCTCTATCTTATCTTTTTATTGTTGCTACAATGCCTTTTTATATTTTCTTGTTATAGTCCACCCTTTAAAGTTTTAGCAACCTTCCTTAATAAAAAGACAACTTATCTTTTTTTTTCCAAATATGTAAGGCACCCGACACATTAAAGACATTAGCTTGCCTTTTAGTTTCAAGTGTATAATGGTCATATTCACGTGATGTGGGACCACACAATATGTGAATAGGACCTATGAATCTTCTCAACAACAAATGAATTATTTTTATAGCATCTCGAATCCATTGATATCTAACTTTAATGTGCTTTAATCGAGAATAAAAATCAAAATGTTTATTAAGATGAATTGCACTCTAACAATTGCAATGCAATACAAAGTTTTCTTGCACTAGGTCAAGTTTATGTAAAAACTTCTTTATTCATAACATCTCTTTGTCCATCATAGTAAGAGCAATGTATTTAGCCTCTAGTGGATAATATAACATATTTTTGCAACCTTGATTGCCATGAAATTACTTCCCCTAAAAAAGTCATTAAGTATTTCGATATGGACTTTCTAGAATCAACATCACCAGCCATATTCATATCTGTGTATCCATCTAGCACACGTTTACCATTACCAAAACATAAACTAAAACTAGAAGTGCATTTGAGATACCCGAGTATCCATTTCACTAATGATCAATGCTCTTTACCGAGATTGAAGAGGAATTGATTGACCATACCAACAACATAAGCTATATCTTACCTTGTGTAAACCATGACATGTATTAAACTACCAACTACAGATGCAAAAGGAACCTTCTTCATCTCATTTATTTCTTCATCACTTGAAGAAAACTGTTTAAAACTTAGTTTAAACTGGTTTACGATTGGAAAACAGATAGTTTGAACTTCCTCTTATTGAATCTCTCAAGTACCTTTTGAGCATATCTCTTTTAAGATAGCCAAAGTTTTCCATTCTTCCTTTCACGAGTAATATTCATGCCCAGAATTTGTTTTTCTAATCCTAAGTTTTTCATTGCAAAAAACTTGTTTAACTCTCTTTTTAAACTTTGAATCCTCTTAGTATTATGACCAACAATAGGTATATCATCCACATATAGCAAGAGAATAATAAAGTTACTATCAAGAAACCTTTTAATAAACATGCAATAATCAGAAGTGGTCTTACCATAATTATTCTCCAACATGAAAAAATCAAACTTTTTATACCATTGTCTCAGACCTTACTTCAACCAATACAAATTTTTTTTTCTGGAAATTACATGAATCCTAACTTATTCTGCAATTATCAATTCATTTTATTGAAAACTCTTATGCTTAATAGGGTTGAACTTTATGGTGAATTACACAAGATCTTGTTACTATTGTCAATTGTTTTTCCTGTAAATCAAAGTTTGTAAATATATATATTAGACTAATGATTAATGATATTTAGTTTATTATAACAAGACATACTAAATATAAGAAATTTTTCAAGAAAAGCCTAGAATTCATATAAATTTAAATCTATAAGAATGCAAAAACATAATTAATAGCAAACATGTTTTCAACACAAAAAAATAAATAGAATACTAGTATGCATAATAAACATATATTCAAATTTGTAATTGATATAAAATAAAATAAAAACCTAGCATACATACTAATAATAAAATTAATTATGCTTAAATTAAAAAGAAGAAAGGTACTTACTAGTTGAAATACTTTAAAGTAATGAATATTGTGTTGTTGTAAATGATGAATCTTTTATATTTAAGATTTTATTGCTCCTCACTTGTGAATTAGGATATTTGCAATATGTCTCTTAAGATTCTACAATACCACCTTGGTTTAAATGCACTTCTAAACAAAGTCTTTGAGCCAAAAGTTATGTAACTCAAATATTTCTCAACAAGATGAACCTAAACTCTAGATTTAGGAAGAAAATCAAAGCAAAAAAAAGAGAAGAAATACATTAAAATGAGGTAAGGAAAATTGTGTAAAATATGAAAAATCCAAGTTATAAACTCTTCATACATCCCCCTTTTTATACTGAATTTTTGAAGTTACAAGATTGAAGAATTAATAAGACTTAATTTTTATCATTATCAACTTTTAATTAGCCACTATAAATCAAGAATTAGATCTAGAAAAATCAAGGGTTCTTTGAATAGAAAAACCAAGTGTTCTTTACGATTAATTTCTTAGTTACCTATAACTTATTTAATTAAAATAAATTACCAATATTTTCTTGATCAATCATGACTCCTGGTGGATGGATATATTATCTCTCTCATTTAATTTTACTATTCACAATCGATTTCAACTTTTCTTTTATTATTTGGCAATGAATAACTATTATTTTTATTTTGTTAATAAGTGATAGTTTATTTTTTTATATAAATAATAATACTTTTTTAAGGAAAATAAACATGAACATCTCAACCATTTATATTGAATTGATCAATGTTCATAAAAATTATCAAGCTTTGGGTTTGTGCTGAAGCAGTAAACCTTAAGTTGTGAAGCTAACAATAATAAATTGGGTATTTTTCATTTCCATAACATTTGACCAAAATGTTTGGCAAAGTAGCACATATAAAAAAAAATTATTTGAAAAATAACACAATTAAAAAAAAAAAACATGATTGAGAATAGCAACTTTGATAAAAAAAAATAAAAAATAAAATCAAACCACATACTAGCCATAATTCTAACCTCAAATACAAACTCTAAACATTACCCTAACCCTAAATCTCAAAAACAAACCCTATACACTAACACTAATCACTAACTCTAAAAATAAACACTAATTAATAACCCTAAAAACAAACTCTAACTAAATATAATAAAATCTTTTGGTTTTTTAGCCTTTTTTTTATTTTTTTATTTTTTCAGGGTTTACTTTCAACCTAATATTGAAAGATAAAATTCAATAAAAACTTCACATTAAATGTTGGAATTGGAAGAAAAAATTAAAAAAACCAAAAAAACCAAAAGATTTTATTATATTTATTTAGGGTTTGTTTTTAGGATTAGTGAGTAGTGTTAATGTTTAAGATTTGTTTTTTAGATTTAAGGTTATGGCTTAGAGTTAGGGTATTGTTTAGAGTTTATATTTGAGATTATTTTAGGGTTAGAATTAGGGTATTATTTAGTTTGTACTTGGAATTAGTTTAGGGCTAGAGTTAGGGGTATTTTATGATTTGATTTTGTTCAAAATCGCCATCCTTAATCATGTTTTTGCTAAAATTGTATTATTTTTAAAATATGTTTTAGCAAGTGCTGTCTTGCAAAATATTTTATTCAACTGAGCTAATTTTTTTTTAAAAAAAATAAAAACTTTAACAAGCATGTTTCATGAACCATTCGATATAGTCCTTGCCTTGTAGCTCACATGTTGATACTTCACCCATGATCCAGTAGGGAATAGTCCAAATCCCAGGCCATTGTTTATCTATCTCAGAATAAGAGAGAGGAAAAGACACCAAGTTGAAGAATCAATTAGCTATAAAAAGCTGTGAATTGCGAGCAATTCCCCACAAAAGTAATAGCATGTTTCATATTTCAAAACATTTTTTTAAGAGGTCTACACTTAATTGTATACGAAGTGTCTTAATATTTTTCAAAATATTTTCTTATTCTTTTAATTTTTAATTTTAATTCTTTATCTTTTTATTGAAGTTTTATTTATTTTTAATTTTATTTGATCAAATATTATATTTTTCAATTTAATTCTTATTATTTTGATTTTGATTTTTTTTCTTGGCTCTTTTGTTAAAGTTTTATTGGTTTTTAATTTCATGTCTACACTTAATTGTATACGAAGTGTCTTAATATTTTTCAAAATATTTTTTTTCTTATTCTTTTAATTTTAATTCTTGGTCTTTTTATTGAAGTTTTATTTATTTTTAATTTTATTTGATCAAATATTATATTTTTCAATTTAATTCTTATTATTTTTATTTTTATTTTTTTTTCTTGGCTCTTTTGTTAAAGTTTTATTGGTTTTTAATTTCATCCTTCAATCCAGATTGATAATATTATGTTTTCTAATTTGATCCTCATTATTTTGATTTTTATTTTATTTCTTTCCCCTTTTGTAAAAGTTATTGTTTTTTTCAATTTACCCTTCAATCAAAAAATTATTTTAGTTTTTATGTAAATTTTGATGCTCATTCCTTTGATTTTTTTTCTTTTCCTTTTGCTAAATTGATTCTTCTTTTCAATTTCACCTTTCAATTAAATATAAAATTTATTTTGTATTTTAATTTTGACCCTTATTCTTTTAATTGCTATTTTTTTAATTTTTTTATAATTAAAATTAATTTTTTTCAATTTCATTCTTCAATATTTAATTGATTGAGATTTAAACTTCATAGTTTTTCAGATGGAGTGTTTCAGGTCTGATAACCCGGGTCACAGGTTTGAAAAAATTAACACATGTTCTTTTTATTTTAAAAAGGATTTTATAATTCTTATTATTTTTTTATCGGGTTATTTCAATCTTATGATCTTAACCGCAGGTTTGGCAGGATATTTCAGGTTGGCTTGCTCTAATTACCGAGATTATAAGTTCGTTATGCTATATCGGATAACTAGGACCGACTTTTATATCCTTTTTTTTACCCTATTTTTTTTCTGTATTTAATAGATTGTGAATTGAGATACATTGTTTCTTCTATTTAAAAAATATTTTTTTTTCTAGTTTATTTTACTCACTTTTATTTTTAAATTTTATTCATCTATTGTTATTTTTTATTTTTTTATCTAATTAAAATAAAACCATTTTATTTGACCTAATCAAGTCTATGACATGAGTTGTATATTTAAAAAAATAAAAATGCTTACAATAGTTGAACATCATTTTTAGTGTAAAAACCTAAGCAACGAGGCTAGTGACCATAGTTATAATAAGACATGTTCAAGTCAAGGTTGCAAGTTGATTTTGGTCTATTGATTCTTTATTCTTCCTGTCCAAAACATTGATTTGGACAAAAGTTTTTTAAAATAAAACAAAGATTTTTATATATATAAAAAGAATTCATTGATCGTGTTTTATGTAGGTTTTAAGTAGGTTATTTGGATCATAGATTCATCTATGAAGTCATTTAACTTCTTTTTTTTTTAGTTTAATGTGGGTGTTTGGGTCAGCTTGTGTGCACCTCGACTAATCTCACGAGTCCTGAAGTTAACGACCATGTAAGCCTCCAGTGGTCATCATATGAGCAATCACAGGGCTCGAATCTGATACCACAAAAGGAGCAAACCTCTTGGTCTCAAACTCTTACCACTAGGCCACCATCTAAATGATTAACTTTGTTAGGATGGGTTCACCTGGGCTGGGTTAAATAAATATGTTACCTAGCTAGAACCCATCATTTTCTTAGACCTAATCTTGCAACTCATGTGACTTTCGTTGCAGGTCGCTCACAAATTCTCTAAAATAAAGCTTTCAATTTCATTTTCCAGCTTTGATCGATCATTAACTATTGCATCCATGGATGGCTCCTTAAGAAATTTGGAAAATTATAAATTATTGAATAAAAAATGAGAAGAAGAAAACGATGAATGCTTTTAGCTTCTTTTGTACTCTAAAGCAATACACTAATTAATGCCAAATTGCAATGGATTTTGTGTTTAACGTTACTCGATGCTGTCAGTCAATAATCAATTGTCAAAAAGCCAGACAACAGCCTGCTCTGCCGCAAGTCACCCGAGAGGCAAGAAATGTTTGATTACTTTTTGTTCTAAAAAAATTAATCTTATTATTTCTTAATCTTTTTATAATCTTTTTATTGATTATTATTAAATTAATTTGAGATAATTTAATCTTTCTATATTTCTAAAACATGATGAAATAATTAAATTATTTTAAAAAAAAAATTAATTGATATCATATCCAAAGACTTTTTCATATTTTCATATTAGTTTTTAGTTATTATCACGTTGAATGAAGTGTAATTTAATATTTTAATAAATAAAAAATATAATTAAAAAACTAAAATTGGTTGTCACTGTGATGTTATGGGGCTTTTTTATATTTTTCATGTTGATTTTTTAGTTATTATCAAGTTAAATGAATGACAATTTAATATTTTAATAAATATATAGGATAATTAAAAAAACAAAAGTTATTAACACCTGCAAGTTTTTGGCAGTACTTTCAACATCTCCTGGTGGATGAAATTTCTCTTATCTCGTGTTGTTGTAATCATCATAACATCTTCTTCTTATTGGAGTGGCATGTGGTGGCATTAGTGGGACGGTTTGTTACAGGCAGTGATTTTTTTTTATTTTTTTTCTCTTTTCTATTTTTAAAATTCATGATGATCATTCAAGATTTCAAAGTTGCCCTTTTATTTATAGTTCTCAACTTCGGTTCTTATTTTTTTAATTTGTAGTTTTTTTTCTGTCTTTTTGTAAAATTTATTTTTTTGATGTTCAAGGGAATGTTCTTGTATGTTTTTGTGTATAAGCTAACTATCTACCTACATCAATAAATAAATAAAAAGGTTATTTTCAAAGGAAGTGTAATGATAAAGAAATCCATTGATTTGGTTATTATATTTGCTATATTATGTCATCTAATGTATGAGTTTAAAATTATTTGAAGATGTTTAATGAATTTGTTTTCATATTATAATTGGGAATAATCATATAAAATAATTTTATATATATAAATATATGTGCACAAATATGCATGATTCACGCACTTAAGATCCGATCAAGAACAAATATTAGTTTCGATATGCAAAAGTAATCTAAGAACAAAAGCAATGCTGACCGGGGGGGGGGTAAAATAAAAAAATTCCTCAAAATCCCAATTTAAATCAAGCGTGGAAGAGGACGTGAACGGAAAATAAAATATACGTTTGTTATTGTTAAGTAAATAAAAGGGACCACTAAAACAAGTCTTCCGTTGTCGTCCAGCGGTTAGGATATCTGGCTTTCACCCAGGAGACCCGGGTTCGATTCCCGGCAACGGAATTTTTTTATGGATTTTTCACCATCAATATTAAAGCTCTGAACAGGTTTTGGGATCTTTGTAGACTTTTTTCTTTCTTTCCTTTTATGAGGTTATATAGAAGGACCTACACAATATACATGGTAACTATAATATTACAGTGCTTTGTGTTTGGTCGAATCTGTTTTTGAAAAATTTTATTTGTTTTTAAATTATTTTTTATATATTTTTGAATTGTTTTGATGTTATGATGTTAAAAATATTTTTTTAAATATATTTTAAAACGCAATTTCTATTAGCTATTACATTCTCAAATGCTATCCTAGATTTTGGGTTGATTTTCTTATTTAAAACTGCAAAATCTGCATTAATACATTCTGCATACGTGAGAATTAGGTAAAGAAGTGCCTTCCTAGACTAGAGTCTGGGTGACCTTTCTATTCTTTGTAGATTGAATCCCTTCAAATTAATCATTTGGATCTTTCATAATTAATTCTAACAAATCCAGCAGTCTCCAAAAACATGGAAGATTTTTCAAACTTACTGTACTCCACTGTGTTCATCACTTCCCCCACACCCACCACCATATATTATTCCTCTTGAAATCGCCACGCCTCTCTCTCTCTCTCAGTGGTGGTTGTCGTTGCCCTACCAGCCCCTCGAGGTCTTTTAAGTTTAACAACCACTAATCAATTCTTGAAGCAACATTAAAATAAGGGCTGAGATGCTTCTATCACATAAACAGCGCACAAGTAAGAACACAAACTGGGCATGGAAAACGCAGCTGTTTAACTAACTTATTTCATGTGTCTCATTGTAGCCTTATTTCGAGCATTAAGTATTTAATTTGCCGACGCCATTATATATATATATTATCAGGAGCAAGCCTACCTGTTTCGTCAACCACCATTTCTTTGCTCCTTTTCATGCATTCTAATACATGTTTGAGAGAGGATTGATCGTATGGTGTAATGAACTTGGTACAGAATCGTAGTCTATGAAATTAAATAAGTTTCCTTCTGTGATTACTTAATTTTTTATAATCTATAACTTGTGGAGTGAACATTATGTAGCCGTATTGTTCACCACTCATGTTTTACTGTTGACGCACTGTTTGCTGTTTTATATATATAGGTTTTGCTATAAATTTAAAGGTAAAATATGTGAGGTGAACACTGTGCAGCTGCATTGCATATCCCCTCGTGTTTTACCTTGAAAGACATTAATTGTTTACTTTTTGTTAGGTTTGATATAAATTTAAGGAAAAATAATATTAAATCCGGCTGAGCTCAGGGTCCGGATTCACTTAACAAGTTTTAGTGTAGACGGTACTGTTTTCTTTTTT
>Ga0307510_10011699_pt1 | contig 10417 bp, 9 predicted proteins | sample 12_EM_MG_FD_207224 | JGI IMG/M metagenome (GOLD analysis project Ga0307510, IMG submission 207224) | Populus trichocarpa ectomycorrhiza microbial communities from riparian zone in the Pacific Northwest, United States - 12_EM | ecosystem: Host-associated > Plants > Roots > Unclassified | place...
CCCAGCTCACACCGGGCGTCCACAAGGTGTTGCTGTATGGCAGCGGCGAAGAGGCCATCGAGTTCCGCTACACCGAAGGCAAGAAAACCTCCCGCAAGCGCCATCCGTTTGAAGGCATCATTCCCAACCTCGAGCGGCGCTTCCGCGAGACCGAGTCCGCCACAGTCCGCGAAGAGCTGGCGAAATATCTCGGCCTGCGGCCCTGTCCGGACTGCGGCGGCGCGCGACTCAACAAGGCCGCCCGCTTTGTATTTGTGGCTGAAAAAAGCCTGCCCGAGACGGCGCACATGACCGTGGGCAACGCCCTCGCCTTCTTTGATTCGCTCAATCTCTCCGGGTGGCGCGGTGAAGTCGCGTCGAAGATCGCCAAGGACGTGGCGCAACGATTGCATTTTCTCGTGGATGTCGGCCTCGACTATCTGACACTGGACCGGAGCGCGGAAACGCTCTCAGGTGGCGAGGCGCAGCGCATTCGCCTGGCCAGCCAGGTCGGTTCCGGCCTGACGGGCGTCATGTACATTCTCGATGAGCCCTCGATCGGGCTGCATCAGCGCGACAACCAACGCTTGTTGGGCACGCTCAAGCGGCTTCGCGATATCGGCAACACGGTCATTGTTGTCGAGCACGACGAAGAGGCCATTCTCGAGGCCGACTACGTGGTCGACCTCGGGCCGGGAGCCGGTGTGCATGGCGGTGAGGTGGTCGCCGAAGGCACGCCACGTGAGATCCAGGCGAATCCCGCTTCGATCACCGGGCAGTACCTCAGTGGCAAGCGGCAGATTGCCCTGCCGCGATTGCGCACGCCGCCGGCGCCGGACAAACAGATTCGCATCGTCGCAGCTACCGGCAACAACCTGCGCAATGTGACCGCAGAGATTCCGGTTGGCTTGTTTACGTGCATCACCGGTGTTTCCGGGTCCGGCAAGTCGACGCTCATCATCGATACTCTTTTTGGCCACGCCACCGCGAAACTCAACGGCTCGGTGTTGGAAGCAGCGCCCTGCGAGCGAGTCGAGGGTTTGGAGAATATCGATCGCGTCATTGATATCGACCAGAGCCCGATCGGGCGCACGCCGCGCTCCAATCCTGCCACCTATACCGGGTTGTTCGCGCCCCTGCGTGAGATTTTCGCGGCAGTGCCCGAAGCCCGCGCTCGCGGCTACGACGCCGGCAGATTCAGTTTCAACGTGAAGGGCGGCCGGTGCGAGGCGTGTCAGGGTGACGGTGTCATCAAGGTCGAAATGCACTTCCTTCCGGACGTGTACGTCCCTTGCGATGTGTGCAAAGGCCAGCGCTACAACCGGGAAACGCTCGAGATCCGATATCGCGGCAAGAACATCCACGAAGTGCTGGAGATGACGGTCGAGGACGGCCTGCGCTTCCTCCAGAACATACCCGCAGTGGCCGGCAAGCTGCAGACGCTCACGGATGTTGGTTTGTCATATGTGCGTCTCGGACAGAACGCCACGACGCTGTCGGGTGGTGAAGCTCAGCGTGTGAAGCTCGCCCGCGAGTTGGCGAAGCGGGCGACTGGCCGGACGCTGTATATCCTCGATGAGCCGACAACCGGGTTGCACTTCCACGATGTGGCGCAGTTGCTCGATGTCCTGCATCGGTTGCGCGATGAGGGCAACACCATTGTGGTAATTGAGCACAACCTGGACGTCATCAAGACGGCCGATTGGGTCATCGATATGGGACCGGAGGGCGGCAGCTCGGGCGGCCAGATAGTGGGCCGCGGGACGCCTGAGGACATTGCGGCGACCCAGGGGTCGTATACCGGGGAATTCCTGCGGCCACTGCTGGCGCGGACGACGGAGCGGCGGTCGGGCACCGGGGGGAAGTGACCCTCCCGGAACGCCTCCGTGGCACACCGTCGTGGCCGGGATCGCTTCCTTGTGACGGCTTCGTTGCAAATGCGAACTGTTCTCATATACTGGGCTATATGGACGCAGTCGCCGCACCGGGCGGAGTCGCGCTGGACCCCGGTTACATCAGCTTGAGTGCCCTGTCACCCGGTGCCACGGGGGTGATTGTCGGCGTGGGCTCCGGTACGAAACAGCTCACCCCGCTGGATCGCCGCCTGCTCGAATTCGGTTTCTGCACCGGGGAGCAGATCGAAATCATTGCGGAGACCCGGCCGGGTCGCGATCCCTTCGTCGTCCGCGTCGGTAATACGACGTTGGCCCTGCGGCGCTGCGAAGCCGAAAGCATCTGGGTCGATATCAAAGCGCAATTCCCCGGCTCCCGACCCCCGTGCCCTGCGCCGAACGCCCCCGAGGGGGTGGAGATTTCCCGTCCCCGGAAAGGCTTGTGAACGCCTCAGTGGCCCAGGCCCACGCCCAAGCGCAGACGATGGCGCCAGCCACTTCCCCCACCCTATCTCTCATCGGGGTGCCGAACTGCGGCAAGACGGCGCTCTTCAACCGTCTGACCGGCAGCCGCCAGAAGGTGGCGAACTACCCAGGAGTCACTGTAGAGCGCAAGGAGGGGCGATTCGTCGGCCCGCGGTCTGGACGCACCTTCCGTCTCGTCGACCTTCCAGGAGCCTATAGTCTCGAACCCACGAGCCTGGACGAGGCGATTGCTCGGGATGTGGTCCTCGGCCGCCATTCCTCCGAGCCACCGCCAGACCTGCTGGTCTGCGTCGTCGATGCCACGAACTTGCGGCTGAATCTGCGGCTGGTCCTCGACCTGAAGCGTATTGGCCGCCCGATGCTCGTCGCGCTGAACATGAGCGATGTGGCCAAGCAGCGCGGCTACCGGATAGACCGGGCAGCCTTACAGCAAGCGCTGGGGATCCCCGTCGTTGAAACCGTGGCGGTCCGAACGGGTGGCGAGCGCGCGTTGCTCGAAGCAATCGACGGCCACGACTTCTCTGAGCCTGTCGGACCCATAGTCATCCCACCGTCGACCACCTCTGCTGCCGACATTGAGGCCACCCAACGCGAGGTGCGCCGGATCCTCGACACCATCGGATATCGGGTCCCCGCGCGACTCGCGATGCTGACGCGGCTGGACGCGATCGTCCTCAACCCGATCTCCGGACCGCTGTTGTTGGCCGTTGTCTTGTTCCTGATGTTCCAGGCGGTCTTCAGTTGGGCCAAGGTCCCCATGGACCTCATTCAGGCCGGCGTGGCCGCGCTGAGTGACTGGGTCGGAAGTCACATGCACGACGGTCCGTTGCGCGGGCTGATCATGAGTGGTGTGCTCGCCGGGACGAGCAGCGTGCTCGTGTTTCTGCCACAGATCCTGATCCTGTTTGCGTTCATCCTGGCGCTGGAGGATTCCGGCTACCTGCCGCGCGCCGCCTATATGCTCGACAGGTTGATGGGCAAGGTCGGTCTTTCCGGTCGCGCTTTCATCCCTCTGCTGTCCAGCTTCGCATGCGCGATTCCCGGCATCATGGCTACGCGCACCATTCCTTCGAGCCGCGACCGGTTGGCGACGATCATGATCGCGCCGCTGATGACCTGCTCGGCGCGACTGCCCGTCTATGCGTTGTTGATTGGTGCGTTCATCCCGGACCGCGCTGTTGGCCTCTTCAACCTGCGCGGCCTGGTGCTCTTTGCCCTGTACTGTGCGGGTGTATTCGGCGCAATGGCTGTCGCCTTCGTGTTGAAGAAGACCGTGATGCGCAGCGGATATCAGCCGCTGTTGCTGGAACTGCCTGAGTACCGCTGGCCTGTATGGCGCAACCTGGCGCTTGGCCTGTGGGAGCGGATCCGAATCTTCCTCGGACGGGTGGGCACGATCATCCTGTCGTTGATGGTCGTGTTGTGGTTTCTGGCCAGCTTTCCGGCGCCGCCCGCGGGGGCCACCGGGCCGGCGATTCAGTACAGCATCGCGGGCATGATCGGGCGCGGGCTGGAAGTTATTTTCGCGCCGTTGGGATTCAACTGGCAGATCTGCGTCGCCCTGGTGCCGGGACTCGCGGCGCGTGAAGTCGCGGTGAGTGCCCTGGGAACTGTGTACTCGATGTCAGGGACGAGCGGTGACCTCGAAGGCGCGCTGTCACCTGTCATTGCAAGCGGTTGGTCGATCGCGACGGGCCTGTCGCTGATCGCCTGGTACGTGTTTGCGCCCCAGTGCCTGTCCACGCTGTCGGTGGTAAAGCGCGAGACAAACTCGTGGCGCTATCCGCTGCTGATGGCGGGCTATCTTTTCGCGATGGCCTACGCGGCTTCGTTTATCACCTATCACGTCGCGGTTCGCCTCGGAGCAGGCTGACGTGACACCCGAAACCACCCTGGTGGGACTCATCGTCGCCTGTTGCGCAGGATTCAGCGCATGGCGTTTGATGTCGGTTCGTCTTAGGTTGAAAACGCTCGAGGCGCTTTCATGGCTTCCGGGGGTTGCGCACCTGCGCCGCAAAACGCTGACAAAACTGTCAGGCGGCGGCTGCGGAGCGTGTCAAGGCGCAGTCAACGCGAACGCTCGACCCGCGAATCAAAAACCTGGCGCACTTCGCCATTGATCACACGCTCCTGGTAACTGCCGCGCGTGTAGCCGGCGACCACCCGCCTCCAGAAACTGACAGCACCCGGATTGCGCAGGTACTCGATGATTTCCCACCGACCCGCGAACCGGTTGAGAATCAGGTTGACGGCCGTACGCCCCACGCCCAGGCGCCGGCTGGCGCGCGCAATGAAAAATTCGGCCATGCGGTATTCAACAGCAGGCGGTCCCGGTGGCACGTGGCTGCGCGCCACCATGGCAAATCCCACCGGCTCGGCAGCCTTGAGAATCACGAGCGGAAAGGCATTGCGGTCACCGAACCAACGGGCGATCTGATCCGGCTCCCGGTGACCCACTTCGCCCAGCACGGGAAAAATGCCCGTGCTGCTCACCGGCGCGAGGTCATCCAGGTATTCGCGATAGATACTGCCGATCCAGAGCCGGTCACTCCGGGAAGGTCGAGCATCGCGGACACTGACAGTCACGGTCTCTCGAGGAAACTGCATGCTGAAAAAGATACGGCCCGGACAGTTCGCCTGCGCGATCCGTCCGGGCCGTCTCGAGCTATTCGCTCTCTTTCAGTAATTCTCGGGTTTGAGAATTACTTACTGCTTCGGCGGCGCGGCGGGAGCGTCGGCCGGAGGCGGAGCAGCGGTGCCGTCAGCCGGAGCAGCGGCAGGCGCGTCGGCGGCAGGAGTGGCCGGAGCGTCCGCAGGAGCAGCAGCCGGAGCGGCTTCAGTGGCAGCAGGAGGTGTCGCGGCTGCGTCGGGGCTGGCGGCTTCCTGCTTCGCGCAGGCCGTCAGCATCAGCGCCGCAACGAGTGCGCTAAGAGCGAGTTTGGTGTTCATCGATCGGTACCCCAAAGAGAAGCAAGAGTGGTATGAAAACACTTTGAACGAGTTTGTCGTTCCGCGAGTCCCTACGGATCGCTGGTCGCAAATTCTATAGAGTCCAGGCTCGTTTTGAAACAGCCGGGTAACGTGTCTGTCGCCCACGACATTACACGTAATATGGCAAGGCGCGGACAGGAGGACGAGGATGTCGGACGTTGGATCGAACGCGGGCCTGCAATTCATGCTGGATTCAGCATTCGGTCCGCATCTCGAAGCGGTCTGTCATCGCACGGCGCAGGCGCTCGGTGCGAGCGGCTTCGGCGCACTACTGGTGCATTCCGGGTCACCCATCCCGATTTTCGAGGACGATCAGCCCCACGCCTTCCAGGTGAACGCGGCGTTCAAGGTGTGGGTACCGCTTTCCGACCTGCCAGACAGTTTCATCTACTTTGCGCCGGGCTCACGGCCGCTGCTGCTGTTTCATAGTCCACCCGACTATTGGCACAAACCCGCCGCACTGCCACACGCGTACTGGACCCGTCACTTTGACATCATCCCGGTCGCTGACCGCGAGGCGGCACGCAAGGCACTGCCGGTGATCGCAAGCACCACAGCGTACATCGGGGATGTCTTCCCGGACCTCGCGAGTTGGGGTGTCACAGCCATCAATCCGCCTGAATTGAAGCGCCGCCTCGATTTCGTGCGCGCCGCTAAGACACCCTACGAGCTCGGCTGCCTGCGCGAGGCGAGCCGGTTAGGCGCGTTGGGTCACGAGGCGGCGGCCGGAGCCTTCCAGGCCGGTGCCAGCGAGTTTGAGATCGAGCTGGCGTTCCTGCGCGCCTGTGGCCTCAGAGAGCAGGAGTTACCCTACAACCCCATAATCGCCCTGAATGAGGGCGGTGCCGTCCTGCACTACCAGGTGTTGGAAACACAATCGCCGCCGCAACGGCACTCGCTGCTGATCGATGCCGGCGCCGAGTTCGCCGGCTACGCGAGCGACATCACCCGGGCCTACTCCTATCGTGATTCCGACTTCGCAGCGCTCATCCGCAGCATGGACGCCATGCAGCAAACGTTGTGCGCGGGAATTCACGCCGGTGTCGACTGGCGCGATGTCCATCTGCGCGCCCATGATCTGACTGCCAAGTTGTTACGCGACGCCGATATAACTTCATGTAGTCCTGACGAAGCAGTGGCGACCGGCGTTTCGAGCGTGTTTCTGCCACATGGAATCGGTCACCTGCTGGGACTTCAGGTCCATGACGTTGGCGGATTCATGCAGTCGCCGGAGGGCGGCGATATTCCACGTCCACCCGGACATCCGTTTCTGCGGCTCACGCGAGTGCTGCAGGAAGGGTTCGTGGTCACCATGGAGCCGGGAATCTATTTCAACGAGCAGTTGTTGAATGCGGCCAAGGTCGATTCGCGGGGTGCGAGTATCAACTGGCCGCGCGTGGACTCGCTGCGCAAGTTCGGAGGTATTCGGGTGGAGGACAATCTCGCGGTTACCGCCAAAGGGTGCGAAAACCTGACCCGGGACGGGTTCAATTCTCATGGCCTGCGGCCAGGGTTCAACGGGGATCGCGCAAGCGCGACCCCGTCCGAGTAGCCGGCGCTACGCGCCGGAAAGAGGCGTCAGGCTTTTCGCTTCAGCAGGTCGCGGATCTCTTCCAACAGCACTTCCTCGCGCGGCGGTGGCGGCGGCACGGCCGGTGCGGCCGGCGGCGTCTGGCGCTTGAGGCGGTTGATGCCTTTGATGGCCATGAACAGCACGAACGCGATAATGACGAATTCAAACATGGTCTGGATGAACACACCGTACTTCAACAACACTTCCTTGCCTTTCGGGTCCGTACCGATGTGCAGGGCCAGGTCGCTGAAGTTGACGTTGCCGATCAGTTGCCCAATGGGCGGCATGATGACGTCCGCTACGAGTGAGCTGACAATCTTGCCGAAAGCGGCACCGATCACGACACCGACCGCGAGGTCGATGACGCTGCCCTTCATTGCGAATTCTTTGAATTCTGAAGCCAGGCTCATGAGTCTCCCCTTGTTCTATTCCCTGTCCGCCTAGCAGACTACGAGAAGGGGACTAAAGGCGCAAACGATGGGGTGCGCGCGTGCGGCGCAAACAAAAAGGGCCGCCTCGTCGGCAGCCCTTTTTCGTTCAGCGCGCGCCTGTAACTTCAGGCGGCCGCGGCTTTCTTCTTGCGGGTCTTCTTCGGAGCAGCTTCCGCGTCGGCGGCGGCTTCAGGAGCGGCGGCCTTCTTCTTTCGTGAAGCTTTCTTCTTGGCGGCAGCCGGCTCTTCTCCCGCAACCTTGCTTGCAGGACCGTCCACGAGCTGCATCAGCGCCATCGGGGCGTTGTCCCCAGCGCGGGGCAGCATACGCAGGATGCGGGTGTATCCACCCGGACGAGCCTTGAAGCGCGGACCCAGGTCCTCGAAAAGCTTCTCGACCACCTCGGCGTCGCGCAGCCGGGAAAAGGCCAGGCGGCGATTCGCATCACCATCGATCTTGGCGAGGGTGATGAGAGGCTCCACAACCCGCCGCAGCTCTTTCGCCTTCGGCAGAGTGGTCTTGATGGTCTCGTGGCGCAGGAGCGAAACGCTCATGTTCCGGAGCATCGCATGCCGGTGGGAGCTGTTACGGGAGAGCTGCCGGCCAGAAAGTTGGTGACGCATAGAATTAAACCCTTAGATTACGTCGCGCTCTTCGTCGTGCTTCAGCCCAGCGGGCGGCCAGCCGTCGAGACGCATACCGAGCATCAGCCCGTGGCTCTGCAGCACTTCCTTGATCTCGGTGAGTGACTTCTTACCGAGGTTCGGCGTGCGCAGCAGCTCCACTTCGGTGCGCTGCACGAGATCGCCGATGTAGTGAATGTTCTCAGCCTTGAGGCAGTTCGCACTGCGTACGGTGAGCTCCAACTCGTCGACGGGACGCAGCAGGATCGGATCGAACTGCATCTCGGAGACCTTCGTAGCGGCCTCTTCCTCGCCCTGCAGATCGACGAACACGGACAACTGGTCCTTCAGGATGCTGCCGGCGCGCCGGATGGCTTCCTCGGCGTCGATCGTGCCGTTCGTCTCGATGTCGATGACGAGCTTGTCGAGGTCGGTGCGCTGCTCGACACGAGCCGCATCGACCGAGTACGTAACACGACGGACCGGGGAGAATGAGGCGTCGAGCTGCAGGCGGCCGATGGGGCGCGTCTGCTCTTCGAATGCCACGCGGGCCGCAGCCGGCCGATAGCCACGGCCGCGCTCGACGCGCAGGTTCATGCTCAACTCGCCGGCCTTGGTGAGGTTGGCGATGACGAGGTCGGGGTTCACGACATCGATGTCGTGATCCGTCTGAATGTCACCCGCGGTCACGGGGCCCGGGCCCTTCTTGTGGAGGCGCAGCTCCGCGCTGTCGCGCGTGTGCATGCGGATGGCAACCTGCTTCAGGTTGAGCAGGATGTCGACCACATCTTCCTGCACGCCTTCGATGCTGGTGTACTCGTGGAGTACGCCGTCGATCTCAACTTCCGTGATCGCGCTGCCCGGCATAGAGGACAACAGCACGCGCCGCAGCGCGTTGCCCAGGGTGTGGCCAAAGCCACGCTCGAACGGCTCAATGACTACACGTGCCTGGCGTGGAGCAACGGGCTGCACCTTGACGACACGGGGCTTCAAGAACTCGGTGACTGATCCCTGCATAGCGGCTCACTTTGCCGGCTCACGATGCCGGCCCCAAACAAACCAAAAACGAATACTGAATACTGTATGAAGCCAACGGCCCTGCCACGGCAGGGCCATTGCTTACTTCGAATAGAGCTCGACGACGAGGTTCTCGTTGATATCGGGCAGAACATCGTCCCGCGCCGGTGGCGACTTGAAGACGCCACGGAATTCCTTGTCGTTCAACTCGACCCAGTCGGGCAAACCGACCTGTTGGGCCACACTCATCGCACCCTGGATACGCAACTGCTTCCGCGACTTCTCGCGTACCTGGACGACATCGCCTGCCTTGCACTGGTACGAGGCAATCGTCACCGGCTTCTCATTGACCAGCATGGACTTGTGACTGACGAGTTGGCGGGCTTCGGCCCGCGTCGCGGCGAAACCCATCCGGTACACGACATTGTCGAGACGGCACTCGAGCAGCTTCAACAGGTTCTCGCCCGTGGCTCCAGCGCGGCGCGCAGCCTCGGTGTAGTAGTTCGCGAACTGGCGCTCGAGAACACCGTACATGCGACGCAGCTTCTGCTTCTCGCGCAGCTGGGTGCCGTAGTCCGACAACCGCTGACGGCGCTCGCCCTTGATACCGCCCGGCGGCACCTGGAACTTGCACTTGCTCTCGAGCGGCTTCGAGCCACTCTTGAGGAAAAGATCCGTGCCCTCGCGGCGGGCGAGTTTGCATGTAGGACCTGTGTAACGCGCCATACTATTAAACCCTTCGCTTCTTGGGCGGACGGCAGCCGTTATGCGGAATCGGCGTGACGTCAGCAATGCTGGTGATCTTCAGACCGCAGTTGTTCAGAGCGCGCACCGCGGACTCGCGGCCGGGGCCGGGGCCGCCAACACGCACTTCCACGTTCTTCACGCCATGTTCCTGCGCGGCAGTACCGGCCTTCTCGGCGGCAACCTGTGCGGCGAACGGCGTGCTCTTGCGCGAGCCGCGGAATCCGCAGCCGCCGGAGGTCGCCCAGGACAGTGTGTTGCCCTGCCGATCGGTGATCGTGATGATGGTGTTGTTGAAGGACGCATGGACGTGCGCGATCGCATCGAGCACGTTCTTGCGAGCCTTCTTCGGCTTCTTGGCGGCGCCGGCAGCGTTTTGCTGCTGCTGGTTGCCACTGGTTTTCTGATCGGCCATCTGTTCCTAAGCCCCTTTATGCCTTGCCAGGAGGTGCGTTCAGCTTCACCGCCTGCTTGCGCGGACCCTTCCGGGTACGAGCATTGGTACGTGTGCGCTGGCCACGGACCGGCAGTCCGCGACGATGACGGATGCCACGGTATGAACCGAGGTCCATCAGGCGCTTGATGTTCATGGACACTTCGCGGCGCAGGTCGCCTTCGACCGCGAACTTCGCGATTTGCGAGCGGATGGCATTCACCTCCGACTCGGTCAGGTCCTTTACC
>Ga0307510_10011700_pt1 | contig 10416 bp, 11 predicted proteins | sample 12_EM_MG_FD_207224 | JGI IMG/M metagenome (GOLD analysis project Ga0307510, IMG submission 207224) | Populus trichocarpa ectomycorrhiza microbial communities from riparian zone in the Pacific Northwest, United States - 12_EM | ecosystem: Host-associated > Plants > Roots > Unclassified | place...
CGACATCTGCGAGTCGCCGAGGTCGCCAGTCATGGCGAAGAGGGAGCGCTCGAGAGGAAGGATCTGGTTCTGGAAGGTGTCGTAAGCCTGCGCGGTGCCCTGCGACGTCTTCGACTCGTTAAGCTGCTCAACCCTCTCTTCGAGGCTTTTCAGCGAGGCCAGGTCGGCATCGAGCTGGCGAATGCGTGTAGCGTCGTAGCCGAGATCGCTCTGCTGGGCATACTGCCTCAGCTTTGCGATAGACTCGTCGGCTTGCACCAGGTACTGCTGGCGCGCATGGCGATAGGCAGCTGAAGAGGCCGGGTCGATGCCGAAGAGCATGTAGGACTCGAGCGCATGGATGCTGTAGACCAACTGCAAGCGCAAGTCACGCGTAGCGGCGTTGAGGGGGATATGCTGCGTGGTAGCGCTTACAGCCAGACGGTTGGCCTGCTGGATGCGCATGGTTGCAGTAAAGGCGCTGAGCAACATGGCAATGATGAGTGCACCTGTGGCGAGTCCGAGCTTTGATTCAAGTTTCATAGGGGTTCCCGTCGCTGAAGTTTTTGGAGTTTTGCGTGTGATGCCCGATGGACGAGCGAGGCTAGTTCCCGGCGAAGTTGACGTCGACTGTCAGGTCGGATGTCTCGGAGCTGGGTTCGAACTTCCAGCGCTTGACGGCATCTGCTGCGGCCGGACTGAGAAGAGCATGGCCCGACTCAACCTTTGCGTCGGAGACGGTGCCGTCCGGCGCGACGGTGACGTGCACGATGACCGTGCCACTGACGTGCATGCGACGGGCAAGCTCAGGGTAGACAGGAGGGACTTTGCTGATAACGGCGCGGCGCGCGCTGGCTGCATGGGCCATACCGGCCCCCACTGCGAGGGCGCATAAAACAAGCAAGTGTGCAGGTAGACGACGAACGGTTGCCAAGATATGCCTCCAAAGGGTTCAGAGGCTGTATCGGCAAAGAACGATGTCGGCTTTAGTGAGTACCTACAAGATCGGGAGCAGCAATCTCCGTGAAGGTAAGATTCTCAGCCGTGCTGCCGGTCCGCTGCTTCCAATCGAGAAACAGTTTTCCGTAGCTGTCGGTCAGGCAGGTCGAGGGATCGATCTGCAGTTCGGCGAGCATATGGTCGATCCATGCTGTAGGACCTTCCAACTCAGCGTAGATGCCTATCGGCGTTTCGTCGATGACGAGATGCGGTGTGGAGTTCGTTGCCACGTCGATGGCTGACCATTCGATGCGGAACTTCTCGTACGTAAAGGCCGGGATGTAGCCGAGGCTTTCGAAGATGTGGCCGAGGGCAGGCCCATCGGCGACGGCGGTCTCGGTCTCAATGCGGACCTTATAGCGCGAAGGCTCGGTGACATCGCCAGGGCGTGCGGTGCGCTTGTGAGTGACGGTCCAGAGAGGCCCGTACTGACGGATACGCAGGATTTCTGTACGACCGCGGAGGTCGCGGGCAGGAGTGTCGTAGAGCGTGTTGTGCTCGAAGGTGCGCGGCGTTTCAAGATGAAAGCCGAGCTGGGGGAGGAGGAGTTGAAGAGCGGCTGAATCGGAGACGGAGAACTTGAGTTCGATCTCTGCGTTCTGCATGGCAGGAGTATACGGCGGCATGGCCCCGCGAGGGCGATAGGATTGAGATATGTCCGGTGGAAAAACGGAACGTTTGGAAGGGATGGGGGGCGTCGCGCGCGCTGCGCAGATTCTGCGCGCGGGCGGAACGGTGGCGTTTCCTACGGAGACGGTTTACGGCCTTGGCGGGAATGCTCTTGATCCTGCGGCAGTTGCGAAGATCTTCGCAGCCAAGGAGCGTCCCGGCTGGGATCCTGTGATCGCGCATGTGAGCGATCTGGAGATGGTGGCCCGGGTCGCGGAGGTTTCGGCGGGAGTTGAGACGTTGATGGCAGCGTTCTGGCCGGGGCCGCTGACTCTTTTATTGCCGAGGACGGCCGCTGTACCGGATTCGGTCACTGCGGGAAGGCCGCTGGTTGGCGTTCGGATGCCGCGGCATGAGCTGGCACTGGCGTTGATCCGTGAGGCTGGCATTCCGTTGGCAGCTCCAAGTGCGAACCGGTTTGGCAGGACGAGTCCGACGACGGCGACTCATGTGCTCGAGGATCTGGATGGCCGGATCGACGCGGTGCTCGATGGAGGGCCAACGAGTATCGGGGTGGAATCGACTGTGATCGGGCCTTCGGAAGATGGTTCCCGTTGGGTGATGTATCGTCCCGGGGGTGTTTCTCTGTCAGAGTTGGAGCGAGTGCTTGGCATTGGTTCGGTATCGGTGTTTCGTGCGGTTCGGTCAGAGGAAGCTCCAGAGAGCCTTCCGTCGCCAGGCGTTGGAATCAGACACTATGCTCCGCGAGCGCAACTGGTGTTGGTATTCGAGCCGTCGCGGAAGAAGGTCGCAGCGCGGCTGAGCCTCGTCGAAGAGATTAATAAGTTGAAGAACTCGCCGGGCGAGATCGGTGTGATGCTTCCGGATGGCTGGGACAGTTCGGATGCGTCGCTTGTGTATCGCTGGGGGTTCTGGGATGACGGCGATACGCTGGCGCGGCTGTTGTTTGCCGGACTTCGTGAGTTGGACGAGCGCGGAGCGAAGGTGATTGTCTGTCCCGTGCCGGAGATGGATGGCATAGGTGAAGCGATTCGGGACCGGCTTCGCAAGGCGGCTCGCGAGAAATGATTTTCGCTAGTTGCCCGCGACTTGTTGAGCCCTTGCAACAGCGATAGCGGCGAGACTCTTCTGCATGGTTGCAAGGCGTGCGCGCCCAGGCTCCGAGCCATCGACGAGGCGCTCAATGCTGATCATCCACTCGGGTAGATTCATCTGCCGGCGGAACTCTGCGAGGTAGGGTTGTATCTTCGCGTACTGGAAGTACATTTCCTGGCAGGTGTCGTAGACGAGCTTCGCGTCGAGTGCACCGTTGGCAACGAACGCCGCCACCATGTCCCAATAGCCGTAGACCTGAAGAACGAAGGCTGAGTGTTTTCCGCCATTGGCAACAATGCTGACCATCTCATCGGCTGAGGCTGGCAGGAACTCGCCGCCGATGTAAGAGCGTGCTTCGCGCATGGTGGCTTCGCGGCGCAGTTCGTAGAGCTTCAGGATTAGTTCTGCCTGACGGATGGCGAGATCGGAGGACATGCTATCGCTCATGGTCTTTGATTGTCTCCGCGACAATCATAACCGTCGCGCTAACGAGCCGAGGTGGCGAGCTGGCCGGCGAAGGCGTCGAGCGAAAGGGAGCGGAGGAGATTGCGGCGCATTCCACTCCAGACCTGATCGAGGGCTCGGGTGGCTTGTTCGATCCATTGGAAGGTAACCGATTGCGCGATCTTCTCGAGGTCGGCGCGGATGTCGGTGTTGCGGACGAGTTCGGGGGTTCCTGATTGGAGCAGCAGCAGGTCTTCGAGCAGGAGCGAGAGCGTGCGGAGGAGCTCGGCGGTCTTCTGCTGGCCTTCGGCTCCGGCGCGGTAGGTCTCAGTCATCTTGAAGAGAGCGGTGTGGTCGGGCTCGGCTACGGCCTGGCGGAGAAGGAGAAGGGCATCGCCGCGCGCGGCTGTGTAGGCTGCGAGGTCGAAGCCGAGGGCCTTGCCTGCGGCTCCCTGGGCGAGACGCGCGATGAGAGTGCGCTGCTTTGGTGGAACATCGTTGCGGCGATCGGCGAGGAGCATCTCGATCTCTTCTACGGGAAGGGCGCCGAGGCGGACGAGAGCGCAGCGGGAGCGGATGGTAGGAAGAAGCTCGCCTGGGTTTTCGCTGAGAAGAATGATGTGGACCGTTGGGGGCGGCTCCTCGAGAACTTTGAGGAGAGAGTTTGCGGCTTCCTTCATGAAGCTCGATGCGGTGATGATGAAGATCTTGCGCGGGGCCTCGGCGGGGAGGTAGTGGGCGCTGTGGATGATGGAGCGGACCTGGCCGAGCTTGATGAGAAGCTGCGGCGGATCGGGAGGGACGATGAGGACGTCGGGGTGCGGCTGGACGAGGACGCGCGTTTCCTTCTTGTCGGTTTCGCGGAGGTCTTCGCGGGCGGCGACAGCCTTGTCGATCTCCTCGTCGAGATTGAAGGCGGTGGCGATGCGGGTGCAGTTGCGGCAGACTCCGCAGAAGGAGGCGAGAGTCTGCCCGTTGGACCAGAGGTCGCGCGGTTGGCGTTCACACTCGACGGCCATGGCGAGCATGATCGCGAGAGTGTATTTTCCGGCTCCAGCGGGACCGGAGAGGATGAGCGAGTGAGGCAGACGTCCGTGGGCGATGGCGGTGCGAAGATGCTCGACTGCGGCCGAGTTGCCGAGAAAGTCGTTGAAAGTGGCGGGGGTGTTTCTTGCCTGCTGCTCGTCGCTCAATGAAGTACCCCTCCCTCGTACTATTTTGTGCAAAGTCCTCTATCGAGAAGAGTTATTGGCGCGGTCCCCGATGCAGGTGAGAAGCACTCTCGAATCCCTGAATCTATTCTAGTGGATTCAGGGGAGTGAATCGGCAGCTTTGAACAGGATTGATTTTTGGTAGGTAAGTAATTTCTGGCTAGGGAGTTAGGAGGATCTGAAGTCCGGAGATGGAGAATGCGAGGGCTTGACAGCCTCGATCGATGTGGGTGGATTCGATTGGAGTTTGTGGGGGCATTACTACAGGGATTCGCCTTCGGCTCAGAATGACGGGGATAGGTTTGCGTAATGACGGGATAGGTTTGCATTTGATCCCGGCACCCTGCAAACCCACCTTAGCGCGATAAAGCTGCGCGGAGATGGGGCACCCCGGTGTACCCGGCTGTCACGCAATGGGACAGGTATTGGCTGTCGTGGGAAGGAACCGCAGATCCTTCGACTCGCTGCGCTCACTCAGGATGACACTTCTTTGGGGTCGTGTGAGTTTGTATGGCTTTGTCGGCGAGGGAGATTTTCGGAGTGAATGTGTGTTTGGTTAGGTGAGGTCACGCGAATGAACGGCTTTGGTGCGAGGATGGTCTGGCTTGTTGCTTTGATGATGGTTTCGATTGCCAGCGTGGCGCAGAGGCCGTTGAGTGTGCCGCGCGCTGATGGCCATGAGACTCCGCTGCTTGTGTACGACGCTGTAGGTAGGGTGGGCTCTTGCGCTCCGCTGGCGGTGATCTCGCATGGAGCGGGCGGGTCAGAGAGTGGGTATGTGTATCTTGCAAAAGCGATGGCAGGGATGGGATATACGGTGGTGATGATGGGGCACAGGGAGAGTGGACTAGCAGCTCTACGAGCTGATATGAGGGCGCACGGAATAATGCGCGGCGTGCAGGCCTTGGTGGAAGACCCACAGGCGGAGTCGGCGAGGTTGTTGGACGTGGGAGCGGCGCTGAAGTGGGCGGAGGGACAATGCAGGGGCAGAGTTCCGTTCAAGGTGTTGCTGGGGCACTCGATGGGGGCGGAGACGGTGATGCTGGAGGTAGGGACGAAGAACATGATTGGCGTGACGTCGCCGCCTGCAGGGCAGGACAGGTTTGACGCCTATGTCGCACTATCACCGGAGGGACCGGGGATTGTGTTTCCAGACAAGGCTTGGGTGGGAATTCGCAAACCGCTGCTTGTGTTAACGGGGACGCGAGATCAGTCGTTAAAGGGTGGGCCTGAGGCGAGGCAGACACCCTGGAAGGAGATGCCGGGGGCGAAGGGTGAATGCCAGTGGATGGGGGTGATCGATGGGGCGACGCATATGAACTTTGGGAATGGGATGGGGCCGGACAACATGACGCAGCTGGTGACGGGGACGGTTGCAAGCTTTTTAGCGGATGCGCGGCGTGGAAGCTGTCCTTTGCCGGCGGCGCAGGCAGGGATGACACTACAGGCTAAGTGAAGGCAGTGCGGGAGTATCTGTCAGGCGTGACGCCTTTGGGGGATGGCTAGAAACGGGGCGATTGCACACTATGTAGGGGATGCGATTCACCCGGCCCCAGATCGGTTTGCCCATGGTTCTCATGCTTGTGAGTTCTTTTGCGGCGAACGCTTCGATTAGTACGACGTGGCGGATTCCTTCCAAGAGTGCGATCCAGATTGATGTCACAGACGATAGCGCATTGGCGTACGCGAGTCTGCGTGATGATGTCTCGCGGCATCCCGATGACTTTGTCACCTTTGCGACGCAGACAGCCGCCAACCGGTTTATTGAAGAGCATGGTCTTGAGATGAACCGGGAGACAGAGCGCCGGGTCGTTCAGCGCGGCGTGATCGGATACTGGCGGGGCAAGACGGTTGTCGTGCTTCCTCTGCTCTCCATTCATCGCGGTCTGTAGTTCATCTTTCGAGCGAAGTCGCTTGGTTCCTTTTGCAGCCTGCAAAAACGCAGGTCCTTCGACTTCGCTGCGCTCCGCTCAGGATGACAAATTTTTGCTAGGCATCTTGCTTCGTTCTGTCCGTGGAGTTTTTTGTACGAGAATGAAGCGATGACTTCTGTGCGCATGGATAAGTGGTTGTGGGTGGCGCGGTTTTTCAAGACGCGCGCTCTGGCAGCGAAGGCGTGTGAGTTGGGACGGATCGATTGGAAAAAAGGTGAGATGACATGGCAGCCGGCGAAGGCTGCGCGCGAGGTTCACGCGGGCGACATGCTGAAGGTGCGCAACGAAGGCGGCGAGTTTGTCATCGAGGTGTTGGGGCTGAGCGAGGTTCGTGGGCCGGCTTCGGTGGCACAGATGCTCTATCGCGAGACCGATGAGAGTAAGACTGCGCGTGCGGCTTTGATTGAGGCAAAGAAGGCGATCCCGATCTATGAATCGACGTGGGAGGCAGGGCGGCCTACGAAGCGGGATCGCCGGGTGATGACGCGATTGCGGGGGCGATAAAGTTCAGAGCGCGACAAAGTAAGGGAAATATTTTGCGGACGACGCACGCCTTAATGTTGAGGAACCCGTCTATCAGGTCATGATCTTCAACAGGTTGAACAGGCTGTTCGCAGTGGTGGTCTGTCTGGCGGTCTGCGGCTTTGGCCAGACGACGGTGCCTGGCACACAGGCAGGCAGGACGCTTCAGGCGTGGCTGGACGCTTTCAACAGTGGAGATCGCGCCAAAGTCGAAGTTTATGTGAAGACGATCGATACGAAGCAATCGGTGGATGGGATGCTCTCGTTCCGTCAGCAGACGGGTGGGTTCGACTTGGTGTCGATTGAGAGCAATGAGCCGCTGCATATCCGGTTTAGGGCGAAAGAGAAGGGCGGGCCGACAACTGCGCTGGGGAATCTGATTGTGAAAGACGGGCAGCCCCCGACGGTGGATTCGTTTTCGGTCCGTGCCCTGCCGCCGGGTGTGACGGTGGAGAATGTGACGCTGGATGCAACTCTGCGGAAGAAGGTCATCGATGGCGTGGGCGAGAACCTGACGCAGTACTACATCGATGCTGACCTGGCGAAGCAGATGGTGGCTGCGATGAAGGTGGACGCGGACAAGGGAGAATACGACTCGATCACGGATGGTGATGTATTCGCCATGCGGTTGACGGCGGATTTGCGAGCTGTGAGCCATGACAAGCACCTGGGTGTGAACTTCAATCCCTTCAAAATGCCACCGCACCAGGAACCGACACCTGAGGACGAGGCGCGTTTCCATCAGCAGATGGAGCGCAACAACTGCGCGTTTCAGAAGATAGAGATTCTACCCAACAACATCGGCTACATCAAGTTCGATGGGTTTATGGATGCGTCGTACTGCGGACCGACGGTGGTTGCGGCGATGGGATTTGTAGCGCACACTGATGCGCTGATCTTCGACATACGCCAGAACGGCGGAGGCCAGCCAGCGATGGTGACGATGATTGCGAGCTATCTGTTCGACAAGCCGACGCACCTGATCGACATTTACAACCGTAAGGAAGACACGACGACGCAGAACTGGACGCTGTCGTACCTGCCGGGGCAGAGGCTGACGAAACAGCCAGTGTTTGTGCTGACGTCGAAGCGAACGTTCTCAGGCGCGGAGGAGTTTGCGTTCGATCTGAAGAACCAGAAGAGAGCGACGATTGTGGGCGAGACGACGGGCGGCGGAGCGCATCCGGTGTCGGGCCATCCTGTGGCGGATTACTTCAATGTGGGAGTTCCGTTTGCAAAGTCGCTGGACCCGGTGACGAAGACGAACTGGGAGGGCACGGGGGTGGAGCCGGATGTAAAGGTGGACGCGGCGAATGCTCTAGAGACAGCGCAGAAGCTGGCGCTCGAAAAAATTCGGGCGAAGGGTGACGGCAAGTAAGCGCTGCGAGTTTTAAGCGGCGGCGATGCGCTGGGTGAGGTTGTCTTGTTCTTTGCGGGATTCGGCTCCTATGGTGAAGGCGTCGAGGACTCCGGTGGAGAGGGCATAACGTATCGCTTCGGCGGGGCGGTCGCGGAGGTCGCCTTGTCCCAAGATCTTCATGCCGACGATGCCCTTGCCGTCGGCGCGCATTTTCTTGATGACCTTGATGACAGTGTCGGGGTCGGCGTCCATGTGTGAGCCGATGGGGTTGAGGCGGACGAGGTCGACTTCGACCCAGGGCGATGCGGCGGCAGCGCGGAGAGCCTGGATGGTGTGGCAGGAGCAGCCGTGTGCGCGGATGATGCCTTTCTGCTTTGCTTCGCTCAGCACGTCCATCGCACCGCGATAGCGTGTGGTCCAGTCGCCTTCGGTGACGCAGTGGATGAGGACGATGTCGATCATCTCGATGCCGAGCTCGCGGCGGTAGCGGTCAAGGTCGCGGCGGAGGCCGGCGGCGTCGCGGGTATCGGATTTGGTCATGACGACGACTTTGTCGCGAGGGAGTTGCTTGACGGCCTCGCGGACGTTGGGGTGCGAGCCGTAGGAGTCGGAGGTGTCGAAGAAGCGTAGGCCGTTGTCGTTGTAGCCATCGAGCAGGAGGCGCGTGAAGGGATTGTTGCCGATGCGGGTCTGGTTGGAGGAGCCGCCGAAGCCGACGGTTCCGGTTCCCATGGCGAGGCGTGAGGTGTGGATGCCGGTGTTGCCGAGAGTGACCTCGTCCTGCGCGGTGAACTTTTTGGGAAGTGGCTCAAGGGCGAGCGTGGCGGCGGGGGAGTTACCGGCGAGCCAGGCGGCTCCGAGGCCTTTGGCACTGCGGCGAAGGAAGTCTCTCCTCAGCATAGAGTGGCACCTCACTGCGCACTAAGATACGCCTGCATGATGCGCGGGTGGTATGGAGCGAGGTGAATTTTCGCGCTGTTTGTGATGAGTGGAAGAGGAGACGTATCTTGGAGTGAGGGAGACAAGTCTGCATGCAACTGACGAGCAAGAGTTTCAAGAATGGCGCGGCGATTCCGGGAGAGTTTGCGTTTGCCGTGCCTGACGCAGCGAACCATGTGGCGCTGAGCACGAACTGCAATCCGGAACTGACGTGGACGGATGTGCCGGAGGGGACGGAGTCGTTTGCATTGATCGTGCATGACCCGGATGTGCCGAGCAAGGGCGACGATGTGAATAAAGAAGGCAAAGAGGTTCCGGCGTCGTTACCGCGGGTAAATTTTTATCACTGGGTGCTGCTGGATATTCCGGCGAATTTGCGGGAAATTGTAGCGGGTAGTCAGAGTGATGGGGTGACTGCGCGCGGCAAGCGCGGGCCTGCTGCTACGGGTGGAATGCGGCACGGAATTAACAGCTACACGGACTGGTTTGCGAGCGATCCTGCGATGGAAGGGGACTACTTCGGCTACGACGGGCCGTGCCCTCCGTGGAATGACTCGATTGTGCATCACTATGTCTTCACGCTGTATGCACTGGATGTGGAGCAGCTTGATGTGGATGGTGAGTTGACGGGCGAGAAGGTTCGCGCGGCGTTGAAGGGGCATGTTCTGGCGGAGGCGAAGCTGACAGGGACTTATTCGCTAAATCCGAAGGTAAAGTCGTTTTAGGGGCGGTGTTTGTGGCTGTCATCGCAGGTTCGTCTGCTGGATTGACTGACTGAAGAGGTGATGACCAGATACACTTAAAAGCCAAGTCGTAGCAAAGCTTCTCAAGACCCAAGGATTCAGTAAATGAAACTGTTGTTTCCCTTTGTTCTGTCAGCCCTCTTTTTGATCCCCGCTTCTTCTCACGCGCAGATCGGACTCTATGTCAATCCTGTTGCCACGCGAGTCAGCAACTCACAGGCTGATTCCGGAGTGTTTGCGTTTCTGGGAGATGGATCGACCTCGCGGACCTTCTGGGGAGCGAATATTGGTGGGTACTACGACCGCTGGCACGGAGAAAAATTCGACGCGGGTGTCGACGTCCGTGACATGGTCGCCGGGGCAAACAACGCGAGATTGAATAACTTTCTTGTAGGGGTGCGGCTGGTGGCGAAAAATATCTCGCCGTCGTGGCGTCCTTACGTGCAGCTTTCGGGTGGAGTGGGGTCGACGCGGGCTCCGCATAGCTCGGTACGTACGAACAGGGCAACGTATGGAATCTTTGCGGGCGTCGACTACAAGCTGGGACGCGTTGTCGACCT
>Ga0307510_10011701_pt1 | contig 10414 bp, 7 predicted proteins | sample 12_EM_MG_FD_207224 | JGI IMG/M metagenome (GOLD analysis project Ga0307510, IMG submission 207224) | Populus trichocarpa ectomycorrhiza microbial communities from riparian zone in the Pacific Northwest, United States - 12_EM | ecosystem: Host-associated > Plants > Roots > Unclassified | place...
GGTTAAAGCAGAGATTACTGGCTCTGGGTAGAGAAGTCCTGGTGCAAGGATCAACGGTGGAGAGGTGAAGGAGGAAGCTAGGTGAAGAAGAGCAAGCTGCAGTGTTATTGATGGCCTTATCTTATGGCTCTGTTTATGCTTGAGTGTTATTGATGGCCTTATCAAACACTTTCCAAGGAGAAAAATGTGTGAAAGAAAAGGAAAGTGTTTTCCGGTTCTTATCAAAAGAAAAACACTTTTCTTTGTTAAAGTTGTGTTTTCTGTGTTGACCGAAATTTAATTTCTGTTGATTAGTTTTCCATGTTGTTGCCATAACATGGGAAAATGAAGAAAATGAATTCCAGAAATTGGTTTTCCTGAAACAAATACAGCGTTAATCTGCTCGGATTTTCGGTTCGTCTCCCTTCCCGATGAAAACAGGGAGACTATTTAAATATGATGGAAATTGTTGTAGGGAAATATTTTAGGGTTTAAAATCTGGAATCTTTATTTGAAGATTCTGAATTTCGATCTCGAGAAAATTGAGAGTTTTGTAATTAATGCATAGCAGACTGTTAATTATTTATGCGCTTATAAAAAAAATTAAAAACTTACCCTTGCTTTTATCTTGGAGAGATGATAGATGGGATATTTAACAGCTATTTGAGACTTGAGAGTTAAGAACAAAGGATTAAACTCATGATCAGCGCTCAACAGTGAGTACAAATCCTGATTAAAAAACGTAGCTGATGCTCTTAATTAACTGATGTGAGAGATGTGTTATCTTTAAGATCCAACGAAGTTATTGCAAAATCCTTATATACCACCGTTTTATTTAGAAGGGACTTCACTTGATCCTTCTAAACTCTTTTCTTAAATATTCTCCTTTCTATAAATGAAAACAAATGAGTTTAGGCATAGCCTTTCTTGTCTAGCATGTTTTAACTGAATGATTTTTTATTATTATTATTAATATGGGTGTTCAAATGAGTTTGCGTATATCTCGACTAATTCTACAAATTATAAAATTAACGATCTTATAAGCTTTAAATGGTTATCATATTAGTGGTTATTGCTCAAACCTAAAACCATAAAAAAAGCATAATTAAACTAGTCTAGCTTGTTTGTGTGAAGTAAAGCATGCCTTTTATGTATTGGTGAAATTATATCGATGAATCCTTATTTTATTAGTTTTTTCTTGGCATCATCTCGTTCATTGAGAGACACTTTTTCATTTAAATGATGAAGATCCAATTCCTTGGAAAAATTAATTCCCATTTGAGGTAAACATTTATTTTTTTCAACTATCAGCGGGTCTCTGGTCCGAATTTTTTGTCCACTTATTATTCTGATGGTTACATACCGCAGGATGTAAGTGATGCTTTTACTGAAAGATGAGAGCACTTCTGTTTTGACATGCCCATTTCAGAAAGTGCTTTGAATGGACGAAAATTAAATTTGTACACACTAGCTAATGGAGGTAAAAAACTGAAGGCTAGCTGCGACAATAGGTCAAACGCGTGCACATGCTCAAGTTCATTCCCGCAATTAGCAGGTTTACTTAGAGCGTGTTTGACAGTGTGGTTGCGGGTGCTTTTTAAATAACTTTTCGTGTCAAAATGCATGTCAATGATGTTTTTTTATTTTTTAAAAATCATTTTTGACATCAGCACATCAAAACGATCTAAAACATACAAATCATATTCAATTTTAATAAAAAAAAAAATTAAATTTTTTGGGAACGCAGCCGCGTTCCCAAACGTTCCCTTAGTCGGTGGATAAATTTTTTTTGGAAAACTACAAATATACAATCTTTTCTTCTTTTTTTATTTAAGTATCTCATATTTAATTTTATCTATTTTTAAAAAAATTTATTTGGAGGATATCCTTAATCCTAAGTGTTGATGTGGTAATAAAAAACATGAAAGGTGCATAACTAAAAGATAGTTGGAGGATATCCTTAATCCTAAAAAAACCAAACATTTTGGAACGCTCTAAAATGAAATCAACCCTTTAAAATTGCTACAAAGTTCAACTCCTTTGATTTACAATAAAATAATAATAATATTAAAATTAATTTTTTTATAATTCACATTTGGTTCTTTTTAAAAAAAAAAGACTTAAAGAAATAAAATAAAAGTGATAAATGTAATATAAAAAACAAAATAAATTGAATTTTATCTCTTCTAAATAAATAAATTCAATTTATTTATCATTTGAATTCAAATCAAATACTATAATTGAATTCAAAATAAAATTGTTCACATCTTTTAGTAAAAGCATTATTATCTCCCAATTCGACCCAGGGAGGATGCTCGTTCCTTTGGGCATGCCCGGAGCTTGACACACTATCAAGCCCAATCATGGCTAGCGCTAGATCCAACGCGCCTTCACTGGGGCGTGCTTGTGTTCCAGAAAATATGTCCCTCATTCTTGATCAGAATTTTCTTTTGTAAAGATATACTAATAAAAACTTGGTTCGTCAAAAGCCCCCAGTCTTTGCAATATAATAATATGTAAAGGCTTTAATTAATCTTCCAGTTCAGATAGAGTAGTGAGTTTTGCTCGGGAAAAATGTAGATAAATATGCATCTGGACTAAAATAAATTATTTCATATACAAAACACTAAGAATTTGTACTTAGAAAATTTCTAAAAGATTGAGGGTATCATACCTATCATCTATACAAATTTCTAAGTGGTTATGTGGAACCCAATGAGGGTGAATCTTTACTTAGAAACTTCTAAGTGTTCGTCAATAGCCCCCAGTCTTTGCAATATAATAATATGCAAAGGCTTTAATTAATCCTCAGTTCAAATAGACTAGTGAGTTTTGCTCGGGATAAATATGCATCTTGACTAAAATAAATCATTTCATATACGAAACACTAAGAATTTGTACTTAGAAAATTTCTAAAAGATTGAGGGTATCATACCTATTATCTATACAAATTTCTAAGTGGTTATGTGAAACCCAATGAGGGTGAATCTTTACTTAGAAACTTCTAAGTGATTATAGGTTCTTGGTGAGTAGGAACCTATAGCTTTCTTAACATTGTCATGAGACTTAAAAGCCCTCCACTAAAGAGTAGCCATTGTAATCTTTCTTTTTTACGGGGCATGAGAGTCTCCCACTAAAAATGGTGATTACATGATGTTGTTATTTACTTATTTGTACTAGAAAGACCAATCACATCTATTCATTGGAGATTACAGCATATCGCACCGAGGAGATTACATTTATCCCTTACTTAGGAGACGTTTTGGCGAGCCTTCAACTATCATTTAAAGAGAATAAATAGTCATTTTGAATAAGTCATTCATATTTAAAAAATTTATATTTTTATCAAGGATTATACATCTTGATGTGATCCAAGTGATATGTATCAGAGAGGTTCTTAGGAGTAAATATGTCTTGAAGATGATATTAAGATATTTGCTTCGAATATCTTGATTACTTCACTTGAAAGATTATTTACGCTGGTTATCTTTGTAAAAACAAGGAGATTTATATCATAGCAAACTGATATCTTCAACTTGTATATGATTTTCCATGAATTATACAATTTTTTTTAGTTCATGGCATAAAAAATTTGGAAAACTACAAATATAAAATCTTTTCTTTGTTTTTTATTTAAGTTTCTCATATTAATTTTATCTATTTTTTTAATTCTATGTGACTACCTTATGGTGATTTAATACACTAAGTGTTGAAGTGGTAATAAAAAACATGAAAGGTACATAACTAAAAGATGGTAGGAGGATATCTTTAATTCTATAAAAAATATATTTTGGAACCCTCTAAAATTACTACAAAGGTAAACTTCTCTAATTTACAATTAAAAATAAATTAATATTAAAACTAATTTTTAAAAAAATACACATTCGACTTTTTTTTTTTAAAAAAATAGACTTTTAAAAAAATAGAATAAAGATAATGAAATCAATATTGAAAACAAAATGAATTGAATTTTTTCACTTGTAAATAAGTGAATTCAATTTATTTATCATTTGAATTCAAATTAAACACTATAATTGAATTCAAAACAAATATGTTCACATCTTTTAGTAAAAGCATTATCATCTTCCAATTCGACCAGGAAGGATGCTTATTTTCTTGGGCGTGCTTAGAGCTTGGTACATTGCAAGCCCAACATGCTCGGGGCTTGATAGACTGTCAAGCACAATCGTGGTTAGGTCTGGCTAGTGCGAGACCCAGCTCGCCTCCACTAGGGCGTGCTTGTGTTCCAGAAAATTTATACCTGTAAATATTTCTTGATCCGGTGTTTTTTTTTTAAGATATATTGATAAAAACTTATTCATCAAGATTCAAATTATAATATGCTAATGTACTGATTTTTAATTTTGGATGGAACTAAGTCTCTTTTCATGACAAATCAGAGGTAATATTATATGGTTCAGAAGTTAGATCATAATATTTTTATTCATTTTTATAATATAGTGTAGCAGAAAAGGATTATGTGAGAACATGCACATGCATAATGTATGACACTTTTAATTGGTCTCCCCTTGAATCTATTTCATGTCTGGCATCGAAATCCTCCACATTCTTTTATTAAATGCACGTTTTTCTTCGATCTCGCTTGAAATGCTTAGGGTTGCAAAAGGGAGGCTTGAGTTCTAGGATGCGTAAGAATGACTATATTATATAATCTTCTTGGATTTGATGATAAAAAGTATTGTTGATTAGAATAATTTGTGTATCAACTTAGATTAAATCTTATTGTTTATTGGATTAGATATTTGGTATTGACCAAACCCAATGTGCTCAGAGAATATATATATATATATATATAAAACAGACGTAAAGTCGACAATACATGGATTGTCAAATGTGTTGATACACAAACAAAAAGCCGACAGGAAGGCAAGGAATGGACAGCACGAGATATAAATTATTAGGTTTAATTAACTGCCAACATTGCAAAGAAAGAAGAGAACTATTTCTCAAAGCAGGCCAGCCAAAATCCAGTCGTGACTCGGCGGCGAACCCGCGTTTAAGATCGCTCTCTGTTTAGATGGCAAGCTGAATAATTAACATGGTGCCGGATATGATGATTTTCGTCGCCGTGTTTGAATTGAACGCTTGTGAAATGTTTGAGGTCAAGAAAATGGGCGCCTTGATAATTTTATATATTGTCCACCATTCGCTGCAAATGGGCACCTTCGCTCCTCTTTTCTCTCCCTCTTAAAGTACCCAGAGACCCATCCATGCTGAGAACGGATGTGTTTGAACCAGAAATTCTTGCCTGATATTCAGGACCTAGTCAGCTTTGGACAAGCTAAGTCAGCTTGCATAAAAATCCCTTTGGGTCAATTAAATCAATTCCCTTTCCAACCATCTATATATATATTGAAAATCCAAATTATTTCATAACATTAAGCGACGAATTGTAGTAGAAGGGGCGGAAAGTAGTTTCTTCAAAATTGAGAATTTATCTCAACCACTGCTCTTCTTCACTATTTGCCAACCACTTCGTTTTCTCATCGAGCAGTCTTCTTCTTAATTTAGACAAAGCATACCTAAATATCGATTAAAATAAGAACACAAGCGCTCAATCGAGTGAATAAAAGTTTTATCTCTTTTGTTCTCTTTATGGATTTTAAACTTTCGTTCCATATCAGTTGCAGTGGGCGGATATTATGTATTTATGTGGTCACGTACTGGGAAGTGTTGACAGTTAATTTATCCCTTCATAAAATAGCACGACATACTGCGAAGAATTGTTGTTGGTGAGCAATTATTGATGTATACAATTAGCCCAGTTATCGCTTTTGTTTTAATATCTTATCATTGAGATATAGTTATTGATTAGCTGCAACATCTACTAATTCAAACCATACAAAAAAATTCAAAAAATAGCTTCAATCTTTGTCAAAAGAGGGAGTGCTTCACTTTTCAAATAGAACAACACTAAACCTCTTGACATGGACGGATGACTTGTAAACACCACGCCATGTCTGTTGCTGCTTTGTTCGACATCTCCGGTACGTAAGGGATTCTTTGGTGCGGCGGTGGATTTCTTATTTTCATGCATGCTTGTGTTATTACCGTCTCACGGCTCAGGCAAAGCTACCCAATGCAAAACCACTTTGTGAGTGAGTTTTTTTTATTTATTTATTAAGATTTGAATTTTTTAAAAATTAATTTATTTTAGTGTCATCAAAATTTAATTTTAAAAAATAAAAAATATTATTTTAATATTTTATAAAAAAATATTTTAAAAATTAATTAAATGGGGGGAAGAAATTAGCAAGATTTCTACCTGTCAGTGGGGGATTTCATTGTCACTTCATCATTTGCAAACTTTTTTCTATTCCAAAGAGCTAGCTATCGCTAGACTCCTAGCTAATTAATAGAGTTTGTTTCATTATCAAGGAAACGTGTGAGATCAGTTTGAAAACGGTGTTTTTTAATAATTTAAAAGGTGTTTCTAGTTAAAAATTAATTTTTTTTAATTTTTTTAAAATAAAAGGTATTATTTTAATATATTTCTAAATAAAAAATAATTTAAATAAAAAAATAATAATAATAAGGCAAGCCAATTAATTTTGTCCTCTTGTGGAATAGTTGTAAAAAAAGACAAATAATCCTAGAGATGAACATCATCAAATTCTTCCGGGAGTCTTACCAAGCAGGTTAGAAACGTCACAAAAGCCAGGCAAATGCATTGCATCTGCAAAACCTACTTTCTCGTGGACAGAATACAGTCACAGCTGACTGCATATTGTCGGCAAAGGAGATACGCTATCCATGCACCGTTTTCCTTTTCATTTCCTTTGCTTTTCACTCAAGTAAAACCGCTGCCAGAAGTCAATTGCAGGGACCTGGACATCCCATGTGGGAAAATGTTGGAATTTTACGTTTGTTGTTCATTTACAAGTGTCTTTCTAGATGACTAGCCATGCTGCGCCACAATTACATGAAAAACTTTTAAACATAAAAGGATTTAATATGATTTTTTAAAAAAATATTAAGATAATAATATATTAAAATAATCTAAATTAACTCACATTATTGTGTGGAACTCATTATTCAGATTTTATTGGGTTAAGTAATTGTTTTTAAAAAAATTAGTTATATGATAGAACAAATATAAAAACCAATTTAAAATCAAACAAGTATAAAAGAATAGAATTTAAAAAAAACAAAAAAAAAATCCAATATCGAGACGGAAAAAAAAAACAACCCAAGCGTGCATGGGAAAAAAATTAAATTATTTATTTATTAAATAATATGGAATTAAGAATTATTTATAATTTAATTTTTGTATTTACTTGAAACTATTTAATTAGTCAAGATAGTGTAAAACTTAATTAAAAGATGTCTTAATAGTCTTTAGCTAATGCATTTCATGTGATGAATATGTTGGTTATTATATTTTAACATTATTTTTGGAAAAATAATTATAATTAATTAAAATTTTGAATGCATCTTAATTATTAATTTGGTTGCACATATATATTAGGTATGTTTGGTACAATTAGTTTTTCTTTAAGGAAAAGCAAAAATAAATCTTGGTTAGCAATTCAAATATCTAATGAAATAAAATTAAAAAAAAAACAATCTTTTAAACTTCTTCATCTTTATATTCACATTTTCTCTTATATGTCTTTTTTATATATAAAAATCAAGGGATGTGATTGAATTTAAGCACATGTTTTAACTATTTGAAAAGGAGTTGTTGGACACATGGGGATGAGATTATGAGAAACCTAAGGTGGGGATAGTTTAATGTGTATATAATGAAAAAAAAAATGGTAGTTTATCAGTTGTTGGAGAGAATTCAAAGAATTGAAAATTTAATATGCCTGAAAAATGACTAATTGATATCGTAGTTCAAACTTTCATGGTAACTTTAACTTTATTATCGAAAAGAGATTGTAAGATTATATCAAAGTCATGTAAATAATATTATTACATGTAATTAAGTAAAATACCTTAACATCTCTAAGAGTCGAGAAGGGATGAATAACTCTGAATTTTATGTAAATGGCAAATGAAAATATTAAAATTGAATTAGAAATGCAGGGTGTTGCAGAACTCATTTTCACCTTACAAACACCTCTGAATTAAAACACTATAAAAATCTCCCTAAATCACCTCTAAACCTCAAAGCATCTAAAAAACAAATCAATCTAAAAAAATCAAACTTTTTGAGGGATAATATGTGAAAAAAATAGTTACCATCAAACTCTTCTAATCAAATGTAATCCTTTTGACACTAAAAACAGACAGTCTTGTCATCGAAAAGTGAGCAAATCAATAATTTTTTTCTCTCATCGTCATTTCAGATGATTTTTTTTTCTCTTTCAAAGTTATAAACTGAAAAATAAACAAAATAAATTTTTGAACTAAAATAATAACTGTAATTATTTTGAGACTAGGCATGAGTTTTCTCTCCATGTTTTATTACAATTCTCTATCTTTTAATTTGGTGTGTTTATCATAATTTCAAGCTTAATTTCATCTAATTATACCATAGAAAGATTCAATTGAAAAGGAAAAAAATTGAAAAAAAAAAAGGTATGAACAATGAAGCTCATATAATTTTGAAACGTCAATGGTATGAACAGTTTCCCTACATATGAATTGGACTAGTAAAATGATTTTGAAACGTCAAATGATCCCGTCTATATCCAAGGACTTTGAGACAAAAAAATAAAATATAGTCCAACAAGTGGTTGTCGAGATTATGTTAAAAGAAATTCAATTTTTAAAGCTCCTCTATAGCCCATGACTTGAGTATTTCTTCTGTCCACTAGCGATGCATCCTTTTGAAGTTGAAAAAACCAAACGAAGAAGAAAACAAAAAATGTCACTCCACATCCTCTTCATGCAATGGGAAAAATTACAAATTCAGACAGCATGGGTCTACATGCAGGGCTGGGATGCAAATTGACAACGCAGACTCCACTTGAGAGAAGGTTTCCGTGTCCGCCCATGATATACAGCCCTTCGATCTTGAAGTTGAAACTTCGGTGACGTAGCAAACTACAAAGTGTTTTTTTGTTTCAGAAATAGCACGATGACTAAAGATATATAACACAGCTTAAAATTTATTTTTTAAAATAGAATTTCGTGAGTATGCATAGGTAGCACATGTGTAGACTTGCAAATTTCAAATGATTTACCTTATTTATTTATTTTTGTTGACGACATGCTATACACACATGCCAACGAGTTTAAATTTTATTGTTAGGTGCGAGTTATATATATATATATATGTCAATAAATGAGCATATCGTTGTACACGTAACTCATATCACTAACTTTAAATTTAATTTTATTTGGTATTTATGAATTTATTTTATTCAGATATTTCTAATAATTTAAGGATACCGTCATCTGAGCTCCGGCATGTATTTGATTTTTAATTTTTCTTTTCTTTTCTTTTCTTTTCTTTTCTGGTTTTCTCTTTTTCCTATCCTCCCTTTACTTTTTTGTCCTGCCATTTGATTGTTTTGTGTTTCTTTCGTAGCCATTAGATCTTCATAAAACAAGGAGGTTGATTTTGGGATGTGGGAATCATTTTGCATGGGAATCATGCATGGATCTCCGGAAAAGAAAAATGAATTGGACGGGTCCTGCAGGTTGCACTTGCGTGTCTAGATGGATCGCGGAGGGGAGACCTGCTTGTCTCGTGAAACTGAGCTATTTTGAAAAAATAAGTTTTCAAGCTATGCTAATTTTGATATTTTTTTTTAATCAACTGTGCTATTTTTGTAAGAACTTGCAAACGACATGCAGTGGCCTGGCAAGTGGGCGAAGTCAATCAAATAACCTATCAACATTTCTTTCGTTTTTATACCAGTCATTATCGGTATGATGGGCCATAAAAATACATGGAGGAGAAAACTGGAGACCGAAGAGGTGTATGGGTCCTCTACTCCAGTTCTACGGGGTTCTCGCAAGGGACGGGTTCGTCTGGTGCAGGAGTTTGGTGAGCGGTGGTTGAACCAGTGTTCTTACCCCCACGTGGTTGTCCTTTCCTTCTGCCACTTGTCATGCAAGTTGGATACTTTTCCTGTCTTTAGACTTCCTCCATACGTCGTGTTTGGTGCTGATGGGAATGGGGCATGGGATGATGATGATGCCTATTATTGGTTTTGTAGACTTCATTTACTATTTCGTTGGAGAAAAGAGGGTGAGGAAAGGGAGAGAGAAAGGGATGGCTTTTCCTGGAACTGCAAAGAAAATTGCATACAGCACACGTCATTGCTTCCGCTTATACACGGAATATCAGTAACTCAGGAAAAAGGCATTATGAACTCAATCCCTATACGGCGACGGGATTGGAAGGGAGACTTTATGATAAAAAAGTAGCGTTTACCGATCAGTTTGTTTTGAGATATCGGATCGTTTTTCTAAGAGGTTCTTGACTTCTTTTGTCTTGACTCAATGTGCCTTGCCG
>Ga0307510_10011703_pt1 | contig 10414 bp, 10 predicted proteins | sample 12_EM_MG_FD_207224 | JGI IMG/M metagenome (GOLD analysis project Ga0307510, IMG submission 207224) | Populus trichocarpa ectomycorrhiza microbial communities from riparian zone in the Pacific Northwest, United States - 12_EM | ecosystem: Host-associated > Plants > Roots > Unclassified | place...
TTGTATCGGGCACTGAGTTACATATGCTGGCCCATCAGCCCATCCACTTCGAAGCTGTCGAATTCCATGCCTGTTATCAATGAAAATATAGATAGAAATTCAGACCATGTTTTCGCAATATCAGGTACATTACAAAAAAAGAAAACTGAAAATGCCTATATATACCAGTGAATAGAGATATTGTTTTGGACATGGTTAACCACTTTAATAAGAAGTCTGTCACCCTCCCTAGCAACAATGCGAGGCCCTGGGAACTTCCCATTGACTGTCACCATGCTCTTGGTGTGGCAAAGGCGTGTCACATTCTGCAACATGACCTGCAATGAAGTAGAAAACTTATTTGTCTAAGAAAAACGGATGGAGAAAATTCGAAAGAATGTTCTTTTTTGGATAAAAATGTGAATGCAAAGTAATGTGTGTGACAATATTATTATGACAAGTTTAGGTACCAAAGCTAATGACATGTAACACATACATCAAGTTTGTAGTGCCTAGTAGTGGCAACTGCAGGCTTAGGATGGAGAGACAAAGTGACGAATGAGAAGAGAAGAAGTCCCAAAAAAGCTGGAGATGGAAGAAAAGAAACGCCCATTTTATCTGTTTCTTCTTTCAGACAAGGCTACAAGCTCCAATGCTTGAACCTAAAATTGTTTTTTTTTTCTGTCAAGATACTTGGACTATATGTTCATAAAAGCTTGGAAGCCAGTATATATAGAGAGATTGTTCAAGGAAAAGTGTTGGTTGCTCATCAAAAAAAGTAAAGGGAAGGGCTTAACAGGTGATTAGGTGATAGAAATTGTGTAGTTTTTTTATTGAGAAGTAAACTAGAACAAGCTTCATGAATAATATATGCAGACATTTTCAGTTTATTAACAACTCTAGAGTACAGTCAAAGCCAATTTCCTTTGTCTCCTTTCATTTGAAGTAAAAACCTGTCCTTCCTTCCTACCAAATAATAATACGAAAATCCCAACTCTAATTGGCATGGCATTGTCCAGATTAGTCCCATGCAGTTGTAGTCTTCGGTGTAGCAGACTTCCATTTTCAGCAACAAACTAATGGAGCTTTCATTTAACTATCTGCTTCGAAATGCTATCCCGAGCAATATTGAAGTAACAGATTGTAAAACCACGAAGTAATGACTTGCTTTAGGCATATTTTTAGGTCACCACTCGTAAATTAAGACCTAATTTCCAATGTCAATTCTTATACAGTTTTTAATCCCATGATTAGGTTAGTAAATGAAAGTTATCCTTCTTCAATATCGCTTTCATCTCAAATTTCACCTGGATAATTTAACCATATTGACAATTTATGTAAGATATTATTAACTGTAATACTTGGTGATAAAGCTAACGATCAAGAGGTTTCTATCAAGGAAGTCATTTTTCAGTGTTGGATGAAGTACAGGTCATGGAGGAATAGAGGGGAGACCTCACCTGAAGCAATTTTATCTCAAGCAAACATAGTAACATACTAACTACCAAATAATTTGGTTTGAATGTTGAAAAGGATGTGTGGTTGAGTAGCTGGTGATTAATGTAGTCGATCTCCCTGGCGAGTTTAGGGATTCAGAGTCGTCACTTAGTTGCCACTAATTTATCTGTGTAATGCTTGTTTGTGAGTATGGTAGAGATTATTTTTCAAAATATTTTTTTTAAATATATCAAAATAATATTTTTATGGGAAGGCAAATTAATAAAAATCTTTGGATTGAAGGCTGATGCAAGCAGTACCATCATTCATCACATTTCAATTGTAAAATCGTTGGAAGTAAAATCTATGATGAAACAAAGATCATAATTCTCAAACACATGAATTTGTCTATTTCCGATTGATTTATGTTACATTCTTGTAATCCGCATTAGCTGTAGTGCAATTTCACTCTCCAGCTTCCTTGTATGAAAAGTTTCAGCTTTTTCACACGATCAAACCCGCGGTAACCTCCCTCCCTCTTTCAGGTTGGAACCGCACTTCAATTTCAAATATCAGGCTTGCAAATACATGCTTAACAAAAGAATCTGGTTCCTGACCAGCTTAAGGCTACCTTTCAAAAGGATGTTCTTCAATTGAACCCAGTTGATGCACACAGCAGCAGCGATTTCCTCGGTTAGATTGTGTTTCTTTGCAATCAGCAATCTCACACCAACTGCAGCCCGGCTCTGCCAAAATGGAAGTAGGTAGCTCTTGATCTGAGCGAACATCCAATCACCTCTCAATTCTATAGCATTATTGTCTTGTTGGCAGCCAAAATGCCTTTTGAAGAAAAACATGGACCTTTTCATGGATTGAGATCACAGATAGAAAGCAATTCTTAACACTAAGCAAGTCGCATAAAACCACTAGCTAAATCTAGCAATTGCCTTGTCTGTTGGCAGCTAAACACAAATCCTAAACGTGACATTGCCATGAAATAAGGTGAAGCTATTCAGATCCCATGGCTTTTGTTTCCGGGAGGACTTTTCTCAGCATGTCATCAGTGAGCACTGCTACAGCAGTGAAGCATGAATAACATCCCATCCTAAAAATTCTAGTGCAAAAATTAACCAATAAACTACACAGTAGACACCAATGGAGTCCTTGCTGTGAAGACAGCTTTTGTCTGCTTTATACAAATGGAGTCCTTGTTCAATGCAGTGAATTCTCAGTTGTCAAAAGAGATGAGGATGAGAAAATATGGGCGAGCAGGATAACTAAATACTCTAATTGGCTGAAAAAAATCTATTTAAGATATTGAACTGAAAAAAAAAAATGATTACAAAAATTAAAAACAAATCCAATTTTTTTTGTTTCAGTTTTAAATTTGAAAAAAAAAAAACTAAATTAAACCGAACAAAATCGATTTTTTTACATAAAAAATAAAAAAGCCAGAACACTCAGATTCTATTATATCAAAGTCTGTTAATTATACTAATTCGATATTTTTAAATAAAAACTGAATCCTTGAACTACTGGTACTTTAATTCAGTTCAATTCAAAATTAAAAAAGAAAAATCCTGATTTTTTTAAAATTTTCAAGTTCTAAGTAGAATCCAATCAACGGATGCTCGCCCCTGCCATGGACGGTGAGAGAGTGAAATTTTTCAAAGCAAATTTTAATTATTTCTAGATTTATACGTGTCATCCTTGCACGGCCACGTATTTCATTTCAGCACGTCATGGTGTATTTGAGAATGCAGTTAAAATATACTTCTAAAAAAATTTGTTTTTAGATTATTTTAATACAATAATATTAAAATAAATTTTTAAAAAATATATTATTTTAATATATTCTATAATAAAAACACTTTAAAAAATATCTCACTCTCATAGAGATACCATACCTACTCTCTCACACGAGAAGCTGCATAACGTCAAACAATTCAAGATAGAAAAGCAGAAAGGAAAATTTTTGCTTCAATATTAATAAAAAGGTAGAATTGCCATCGGTTTTTCACACCCTTCTAATTGCTCCCATAATCTAGTGTGGTATAAATAACCTCTAGAGATTAGAGTTCTCAACTTGTAATAAAATTGAAGGAACAAATTCAATTACTTTCAAACTCATAACCGGGTTGACATATTAAACTGTCTATGAAACTTCTTATTTCCAAGTATTTACCTGTGGTGCACTTTCATGCTCCAGGTTCCTACCATGAACAGTTTCCGACTCTCACATGATTAAATCCATAAACACCTTCCTCTGTTCTTCTGGTTAGAATCGCACTTCAATTTCAAATCTCACCGTTGCAAAGACATTCTCCACGAAAGAGAATGTGATTTCCTTGACATTTTAATTCTGTAATTGCATCCCAACTCGAATATTTCAGAAGGATCTCGTCTACTTGAAGCTACCTTTCAAAAGGATCTCTACTTGAATTCAATAGAGGGTAAGCAGCTGAAGCAATTCTCCGCCGAAGATTGTATTTCTTTGCAATCACTGGCCTAACATCTTCGACCCCAACCAAGCTCTCCAAAAATGGAAGTAGTGAGAGCAATTCTTTATCTGCACGATCATCAAACCAGCTCTCAATTGGTATACCATTGTCTACTTGGAAGCCAAATGCCTGAAATGAAAACCATCGACCTAGTCAACAATTTCAGCTCTAACAAGTTTCACAATTAGAAACCTGACCCCTCCTAAAAGCCTCAAGCCATTCCACTCCTTAACCTTGCCTCAATTCTCTTCCTTACCTTTTTTCCTTCATCCGATTAGTCAAGCAATTGTTTTTATCTTGGTAAATATCCATGGTTTCTAAAGACAGCTAACACCAACATCTAATGATTTGAATACAATGAAGAAAGAAAACAGAAATCCCATACAATGGCTTAGTGCCATTGCAAAGAATGGTTATTTCAATTCAAAGAGTGTTACTGATTAAACAGTGCAACATCTCCCAAAAATTCTAGTGTTTAGGCAAATCAGCAACAAAATAGTAACAGTTTTCATATTAAGAAGATAGCTTTTATCAATTTTATGCCATGGACAAAATATAATGCCAGATGTCCCAAACAACCCCACCCCACACTCCCAAAAACATTACTGAAAAAGGCAAATACTGAGTAAAAGGATGCAGTCTCTCTAAGACCAATCAAATTATGATCCAAGCCATGTAAATCAGAAAGCACTGAAAGAGAAGAATTCTGCAACAGTACCTGGGGAGAGTTGTCAATTATAATAACGTGTGCCAAATCACGACCAAGAACTGACAAATCCTTGAGGTAGTTACCCTCGACAAAAACACAGGATTCACGAAAAACACGATGTCGAAACACTCTCCTCTTTGGATCAAGCACATTTAGAAGCTGTTCTGCATAAATGCTTTGGCTAGCAGTAAATATTATGATCTCAAAAAGACTAGAAACTCTCTCCATGAAATCTCTGAGGTAAGGACGGCACCGAACAAAGACTGTGTGCTGCTGGAGGTTAAAGTTGACAGGAAATGTGAAGTCCGCGTCATCACAAGGTTCAAGTGTGGAGTGCACCAGTGTTTCTGAAATTAAAAATGGCAATCAAGGCTTTCACAATCAGAAACAGATAGGATGCAGGTAGCCAATGGCCAAATATGCACGTTGCACAATATTAAATGGGAAACTGTTGCTTCATAAAACAAGTATGGCAGCTTCGGTTCCAAATTTTTTTCTGGTTAAACAAACTCCTACCTTCCAACAATAAGTCAAAATATAGTTGATGTTCACTTCATCATCATAATCAAAATTACATGTAGCAGATGAGCAGTTACACAGAGAAATCAGAACATTGCATTTCATGAGTCATCTGAACGCAATAAACTCAAGAAAGCTCAGCCATTCACACCGCAATTAATACAACTTGCAAATGAGAATTGCATATGAAATATTGTAAGAAGGCATTCTTTTATTAGAAACAAACAATAACATCAAGAGTCTCCAAAAATGTTTTACAAAAACAAACAAACAAAAGGACTCTGCAGCATCCCCTCCACGGATACAAAAGCCAAAAGATTATGAGACAATTACCTCAGCATGATAAAATGAGCAAAAGAAAGAGCTTGGCATCAAGTAAGTCATTAATAAATACACAAATCACGAGAACAGAATATAAAACAATAGAGTTAAAGATCACGTGTGATAAACATGTTTGTATAAAATTAACATGAAATAAACGTCTACAATTCTGTACCATCCAGGTCCAAAACAAGAGTTGTAGGAGGACAACTCCGTGTCTGTTTAGGTAGCAGCATAGGCCGAAAAGTGGGGACTACTGATGACAACTCTGGCAGGTTCTTTATAAATAGATAAGGGTCAAAGTCATCAAACTCCTCGTAATCCTCCTCCTCCATGCAAACATCAGTCGACATAGAATCTTGACCATGCTCATCAACACATTCCAGTTTTGAGTTCTTCATTGCAAGATATATAGATGAAACTTCAGAAGGAAGACCAACTCCGTTTGAAACTGCAATACCACAAGAATTCACAGTAGTTGCATCAGTAGAGAGCACCTGATCACCATAGTTATCCACATATGAGTTTTTGGCTGATATATTTTTCTCCACTTCTATGACACTATGACAAGTTGTGTTGAGGGAAGTTAATGTGCTCCCATTGTGTTCTCCAAAAAAGGGTTTAAAGGTTTCTTGTGTAAGATGAGCATCCAGCATATCAACCCGGGACTCTCCAGTCCGATACAGTTTGGTGAAGTCAACTAAACAGGAGATTATGCAAAAAAAAAAAGGTATCGTATAAGAAGGAAAAGATAACAGAAGCTTAAATGAATATCCGTTCATGCATATCAGCTTTAAAACAAAAATACTGATTGTCACTCACCTCCATCAGGAATTTCTCCTCCAGCAATCTTAGATATGTGAAAAGCAGGAGAAAATATAGCTTGAACCACACATTGAGCAGCTCCTTCATTACAGCCCTGCAATACAAATTAGCAAATCATATGACAGAATCTTAATGCTTGACATATTGATTATTTTCTTGCTATTTTTCACTCTTTTGATACGCACTTCTGAGAGCTATTTAAAAATAACCAATAAAATTTGATTAGAATAGGAGCATGTCAAGTTTTATATATTCATTGTCAACCCCGAAAAAAATAATCTAAAGCAGGGTTAGAAAGGTGCATAGCACACACAGTTGGTGCAGTTACCTCAGGATCCACCACATCACATTGAGTTGAAGCATCAGAAGCCTTATGATGCACCGAGTTATATCTAGTATTCAAATTTGTTGCTGCAATAGGCTCCTGATTTTTCATTGGAAGGGTGCCTGAAAAGAGTGTTTGAGGTTGGAGTAAACACAATTAAAAAGATCAATGGTTCTTACTAAAATAATAAATGAGAAATTTAATTCTTAATAGCACAATGTGTGATGCTGATTTCCCTAATATTAGAATTTCCTCAGATCCTGACTTTGCAGCAGATACAATGAGGATGAAACTTGATGGTATTAGGAACACAGTCAAGTAAATTATGCAATAATAATAATAATACAGTTACATCTTCTTAAACAAATTCATATCCTTTATCACTAAATTCAATATCCTTAAAACGTAAGAGGTGTTATAAGAGGTTATTGGGTGAAGCAACAGCAAGTTAAAATGCTAAATTATGATAACTTTAAAAAGAGAGAAACTTGGGAATTAAGCTTAATTCAGGGACCTAAATTCAATCTAGAATCTGCTAACATTGAGTTGAATTACATTTTGCTTGGGCAGATCAAATTGCTTGACACTGCTAAGTACCGCACAGGTGATGTCAGGTATTGAGTAATGTGTTTTGTTGATTTGGAGTGTTAAGTTCAAAACAGTAGTCAACATTTCACTTTTTTATGCACATGTTTAATTGCAAGAGACTCGCTGCCCCACTCCTCGCCACTGCTGCAAAAGAAAATATCTAAATCTGACACTTTATTACAATCTCCATGAAAAAGTCAACCTATTGTGTTCTGTGCAAGCATGCATTAACTGGAAATATGAAAAGGTAGCAACATATTACATTTCTGCTTTCTAGCTGAAGATGTAATTAGTTCTGAAACTTTCTCTGCGACTTGCACATTTTCAGACAGTTTCTTCTGAGCTCTTGAAATCCTAGGACTTGCAAGCTCTCTTGAAGCATTTCTTCCACAAATTCTTTTCTTAGTTTGCATTTCCACAGGAAGATTGTCCCAGACTTGAAGCTATTCCACCTTACTCAGCTCCAGCAGAAAAAACCAAAAATTGGATATACAGTCCTGACCGGAGCACCCTGTACTCTGAATCAGTCAGAGACTGTTTAGATTTCAAGTCAAGGTCAAACAGCTATAACTTTATGCACGCTAATATCTACAACTACACAGTCTCGTGAAAAAATGAAAATAGCAAAAAGAAAAATCAAAATGGATCTTCTTAAGCATGAAAAGAGTTGGTTATTATCACCATATAAATATCTTCCAATGCAACACACAAAGCAGTTTATTGATGGTGAAGTGGAAGATTCCCACTACAAATGAAAGGATACATTGCAGCCTTATATACACAAAATATAGACTTTGTCATATTTTGGCAACAAAATTACACTGATAACAGGTTAAAGTAGGATTTTGAATTCAGAAAGACTGGTTAAAGGCATGATGTTAAACCAACATATCCAAATACAAATCACGGATTAAAGAAAACCCCATCAAAAATACATTTTCCTAAGCTTCAGACTATTTAGCTATAAACTTTAGGTTAAAGATGAGTCAAAAATTAAAACTTTAGAATCTCGAACTCCGAAAAACCAGACGAACATTGCATTCATTATACACTGAAGTCTATACAAACAAGATAACATTTTGAAATCTACACTACAAATAAGTGGGCACCTTTTATTTTCAATACATACAGTATAAATTCCCTAAAACCATTTCAAAAAACTGCTTAAAATTGAGAATCAAATGCATGCAATTGCAGAAACTCAAAGCCCTGGACCCCTCCACTTCAAAATCACCAAATTCCAATTCCAGCATGCCAAACTCCAAAACACCATCAGTAAACAAACTAAACCCCTAAAAAAATAAATCAGCCATTCAAAACATCAAGTTCATAAACTTAACGAACACTAGCAAAACAAAAAACAGAGAGAGAGAGAGAGAGAGAGAGACAAGTAGTTGAGAGCTAAAAACGAGCAGTAATAAGAGAAGCTTACCTGATAAGTTAAAATCGAGCATCAACAGATTACAAGTGATGAACTGGCACCATTTTTTTTTGCTGCAAATTAAAGAAATGAAGGAGAGCCGGTGGAGTAAATTAATTACTAGTAAAACCCTAGATTTTAAGAATCAAAGAAGAGTGAAAGAGTAGAGAAATTTGGCTTTGGCTAGGGGGGTTTGTTTTTATTTTAATTTTTGAACAAGTTCTTCTTTCCCTCCAAGGATTTTAAAAGAGAGGGAAACCGTGAAAGGTTGAAAAAACTTTTTTTATATATATTATTGTCAGAGACCAAACCTAGCTGCGAGTTTTTCTCTATGTTTGTGCGTATATTCATCAGGTATTTAATTTTAAAAAAGAAAAAAATAGAGAAAAGGACAAAAACAGTGAAAAAGACAAAATATTATAATTTGAAGTTTGTGAGAGATTCCTTACTCGCGAAAGATAGTGCAATGACTCTACTCGCTGTAAATAGGAGACAAGCGGGTGAGAGATGGAAACTTCAACAGGTAAATTATAAATTAGGCCCTCTAGTTTAGATAAATGACTTGATTAGTCCTCCTTATCTTAAGAACTAGTCATTTATTTTCTTAACAATGTTGAATGTATTTAATTTAATATTAATTGAATTTCTTAAAAATTCAAGGGTCCAATTGCATAGATCTAGGGGCGAAATTAAAAAAAAGAGAGATTTTCAAAGAAAAGGGCTTGATTGCAAGACATCAGAACTTCAGGGGGCAAATTGAAGATGACCATTTTGGCCTAAAAAACGACGCCGTTCAAATCAACTGTTCATTCTCCCCTTCCACTAAAGTCGAGGAAAACCTGCGCGAGAAATTCGCCAAAACAGTATCGGCCATATCCAATCCCCTCACCAATCTCACCAAAACCAAGCCAAATCATAGGCCGGATTGTCAACCACAAATCTCACAGTTGGTTCAGCTCCCCTTGCCCCAGGATGCACCCTTAGCATTAAGGAAACCCATCACCAACAGTCCAATAATGGCAGGACTGTTGGTGTTCTCATCCCACCAAACACAGAGCAAATTTAAAACAGTAATTATCTTCATACATGATCACCATCCCAAGAAGATAAGGATGAAATTTCTTTTGAGGTTTAGGCCTATAAAAAGAAGGGGACGAGAGAGGAAGCTAGAGAGATAGAAAAAGAATGAGAAAAAGAAAGAGCAAGACAGAGGAGAGGGATTTCTGCTTTCCTTCAGAACTCCAGCAACAATCATCAAGGGAATTTTTGTTTTCCCTCACAACAGATCTCGGTAACCCAACTAGCCAAACGGGCATCATTGCCTCACGACCTCGTCTCCAACAATAGACATCCTTCTCCAGCAATTTACTTAAGTGAATAGTGGAGAAGAAAGGAAGCAGCTTCGAGCTGCTTTTAGTGGCACTGCGTTTTAAACGCAAATTATGGTGGGTCTTATAAACAGTAAATAACATTTTATCAATTACCAAACGATTGTATCAGTGCGTTTAGAAGAAATGTAAATGTGCCCGCAGAGACGAACGAGCTCGAAGGAATTTGCCTGGATTTATGAGAAGGGTGTCTTTTTTTTTTTTGGAATTCTAAATTTGTTCCTGACTCACGTGGTATTTCCCACTTGGATCCGAAATTAAAATAAGGTTTCCAGTTGTGGCCCTCTTTTTTTTTTTTTTGAAGCCAGCTTAGTGCCTATTAGGAGTAATAAAGATTGTATCTTAAAGTATTTTTAATTTAAAAATATATTGAAATAATATTTTTTATATTATTATATTAAA
>Ga0307510_10011704_pt1 | contig 10414 bp, 7 predicted proteins | sample 12_EM_MG_FD_207224 | JGI IMG/M metagenome (GOLD analysis project Ga0307510, IMG submission 207224) | Populus trichocarpa ectomycorrhiza microbial communities from riparian zone in the Pacific Northwest, United States - 12_EM | ecosystem: Host-associated > Plants > Roots > Unclassified | place...
CGAGATTGCCGGCCGCATCCTCAAGGAGATCCGCGAGCGCCTCACCTTCCTGCTCGACGTCGGCCTCAACTATCTCACCCTCTCCCGCTCCTCCGGCACGCTGTCCGGCGGCGAGAGCCAGCGCATTCGCCTGGCCTCGCAGATCGGCTCGGGCCTGACCGGCGTGCTCTACGTGCTGGACGAGCCGTCGATCGGCCTGCACCAGCGCGACAACGCCCGCCTGCTCGACACGCTCAAGCGCCTGCGCGACCTCGGCAACACCGTCATCGTGGTCGAGCATGACGAGGACGCCATCATGCTCGCAGACCACGTTCTCGACATCGGCCCCGGCGCCGGCATGCATGGCGGCCACATCATCGCCGAAGGCACGCCCGCCGAGATCATGCGCAACCCGAACTCACTCACCGGAAAGTACCTGACCGGCGAACTCGAGGTCGAGGTGCCGGAGCGGCGTCCGCCGAACCATCGCCGCACCATCAAGGTGGTCAACGCGCGCGGCAATAACCTCAAGAACGTCACCGCCGAAATTCCGCTCGGTCTCTTCACCGCCGTCACCGGCGTCTCCGGCGGCGGCAAGTCGACGCTGCTGATCGACACGCTCTACAAGGCCATCGCGCGCAAGCTGAACAACGCCAGCGAAGGCGCCGCTCCGCACGACCGCATCGAGGGCCTCGAGCACATCGACAAGATCATCGACATCGACCAGTCGCCGATCGGCCGCACCCCGCGCTCGAACCCCGCGACCTATACCGGCGCCTTCACGCCGATCCGCGAATGGTTTGCTGGCCTCCCCGAAGCCAAGGCGCGCGGCTATGAGCCCGGCCGCTTCTCCTTCAACGTCAAGGGCGGCCGCTGCGAGGCCTGCCAGGGCGACGGCGTCATCAAGATCGAGATGCACTTTTTGCCCGACGTCTACGTCACCTGCGACGTCTGCAAGGGCAAGCGCTACAACCGCGAGACGCTGGAAGTCCTGTTTAAGGGCAAGAGCATCGCCGACGTGCTCGACATGACCGTCGAGGAGGCCGCCGAGTTCTTCAAGGCGGTCCCGCGCGTCCGCGAGACCTTCCAGACCCTGCACCGGGTCGGCCTCGACTACATCCATGTCGGCCAGCAGGCGACCACCCTCTCGGGCGGCGAAGCCCAACGCGTCAAGCTGGCAAAAGAGCTGTCCAAGCGCGCCACCGGCCGCACGCTCTACATCCTGGACGAGCCGACCACCGGCCTGCATTTCCACGACGTCAAGAAATTGCTGGAGGTGCTGCACGAGCTGGTCGCGCAGGGCAACACGGTCGTCGTCATCGAGCACAATCTCGAAGTCATCAAGACTGCCGACTGGGTCATCGACTTAGGTCCCGAAGGCGGCGACGGCGGCGGCGAGATCGTCGCCTGGGGCCCGCCGGAAGACATTGCGAAGGCGCCGCGGAGCTACACGGGCAAGTTTTTGGCGCCGGTGCTGGCGAAGGCGCGGAAGCCGAAGCGGCGGAGGACGAGCGAGGCGGCGGAGTAGCGACCACAGCTATATTTATCTGGAGATGCCAGTGCTCGACAGAGCTTGAATGACCATCTCAAATAGCTCCTGGGCCGACCGTCCTGAAATTTCTGAACAAACCTCGTCAATGTCGAGACTGAACAGTTGGCCCCTTCGCGGATTGAATAATCCAACTCGCTCAATATTGAATGCTCTACTTTCGGCAGCCGCATTCAACGCGGCGTAGGTTATTGTCTGTCTGATGTCGCTGCTACGAACCGGACGGTCAACCGTTTTGACTTCGTAAAGCGTGGAACCAAAAATGACATCCCCTTCGGATGCATCCACGTAGCCACATCCCGGAAACATCGGCCTAAGCACAACCAACTCGGAAAAATCGAAGATTCTCCCGAGCCTACTTGCGAGTTCCAACGCTTCTTCATTCTCTGCATCGTTCAGGGGCGACTTTATATCTAGACCCTGCGCCGAATAGGGCGCGAGGCGCCGAGCCGCCTCTTCCCAAGCTCGCATAGATTCGGACTGTCTGCTGAATTCAGACCTTTCCGATACGTCCCTTCTTCGTTCGACGAAGAGAGAGAACGCATACTCCGCTATCAAAGCGCGGCGCTTCGTCCCAGATGCCACCGCAGCCATTGGAGCGAAGTAACGATCCAGTCCTCCAAGATTAAGCTGCCGAACGAAATGCTCGCATGTCGGCGAATGCGCATTCCAAAATGCATTAAAAGAAAGTGCAAATGTCGATGCGTCGATCACAACGGGATGACCCAGCCTAGCTTGTTGGCCTTCTCTTTGGCCCATCCTAGAACGAACGCCTCGAACGGGTTCAGCTCCTTGTCGATGTGATTTCTCCAGTGACTTCCCTCGTCCTTTAGGATGTACGAAGCCACAACAAACGCCCTGCGTTCGGGTCCACTAAGTTCACGAAATCGATTTCGAATATCCGAGAGCCAGTACCATTCACCCCACCGCGCGAAGACGAGCAAGATGTCTCGGCGAACTATTGGAGATGTTCGCTCGTCATAGATTTGCTGAAGTAGCGCTTGATTTTCTGGTCTGTTCGAGTGCGACAGGACACGAATCGCGAACGCCAAATGCACGTCAACGCGAAACACATGTGAACGTTCTTTTATAAGCTTTTGTATGCCGGAAATTACCTCTCCTTTTGCTTTCGCAGAGAGTTCCTCAAATACCTCATCAATCATCAGAAGCACGGACGAGAAAATTGGATACATCACATCACAATTCTCGAGAATGGAGAGCACTGCCTCGTCCTTCGGTGAACGTTCCGCGTCTCCTTCCGGTTGATCTTCGAGATACCGAATAGCCGCGACGACCTTCTTTGCTAGAGCAGTATGAATTCGGCTTTTCGCCAACTCATCTTTTAGCAACTTTATGATGTCGAACCTTCTTATCTCGCTCCTGAGACGTTCGTAGTCTTCCTTCGCTGTCTTTGAATACGGATCGAACCAGAGCGAGAAGCGCAGGAGTTCTTTTGGGCCCGGATCAGGAGACCGTAAATCGTCTGCCGTGCCATCGGGATCCAGTTGGGGCTTTAATGGATTTGTCGCTCTGAACTCACCCGACGTCATTATCCTCGTTTTCGCCTTCTGTAGCGACAATCCCTGATTGTCAAAGAGCTTTTCGGACAAAAACACCAGATGCCGATAAGCATCCTCCTTTGACTCGGCAAACAAGTGGTAATCGTCCGCGAAGCGTGTGAATCGGATACCATTTCCGATCAGCAATCGATCAATCTGATTGATAGTCACTTCTGAAAGAATGCGCGCCGCGGGCCCACCTATAGGTAAACCGAACGATCGTGTATTTGAATAGTTGCCGAGAAACTGCATGATCCTTCTAGGATACGGGGTATCTCCAGCAATCTGTTTGAGCGCATTCTCCAATCGGTGATGTCCCAATCGCGGATAGAACTCGGATATGTCGCACGCGACTACGAACTCGAACTCGTTCGACAATTCGACCGAGCGCTCCATGAATTGGAACCAACCGTATCCGCGGTCGAAGAGGTCGCCCGTGTCAATATTCGCCTGGCTTCGATACGAGAATACAACGTTCTCGGCCTTCGGAACCCTAGCCGCCTCGATCTTTGCCGAGAGAGCGAGCACACAAGATAGGAAATGCGCATTCCAGATGGGATCGATCTGCGTCGCCCAGCGGAATCCCGTGTACGTTACGGGCGTAAGCGAACTAACGTTTAGCGGTGAGAAGCGTGCAAGGTACTCCTCGAAGTGCTCGTCATATTCAACGACCAAATCGATAACTTCTTCGCGCTTGTCAAAAAACGCATGATTCTCAAATGGGAATGGAAAAATATCCGTATCGCCGTGCTTGACGATGTTCTGGATTGCAAGCCGGGCGGCCTGTTTAAACTCTAATTTTGAAACCATTGAATCGCACAAGCGTTAAAAACCATCGACAATAGCTTCAATCTAAGATTGTTGGCAAGCGCGCGCAACTCTCGATATTGGCCCAGCCTTCAAAGCGAAGCTTCAAGTCGATTTCATCCTTTGTGCCGCAGCGCAAAACTCAAGACTCTAGTGAGTTAAATGGATAGACTGATATCTTGTGCATCCTTGTTGATCTCTTGTACATCCGACCGCAAAACGCGACCAGACTTTCCTGCATCAGTGCCCTACTCCCTCGCCATCTTCGATCTCGACGGAACGCTCGCCGACAGCTTTCCGTGGTTCCTGCGCACCATCAACGATGTTGCCGATCGCTTCGGCTTTCGCCGCGTCGCGGAGGAGGATGTCGAGGAGCTGCGGCATGCTTCGACGCGGGAGATTCTCTCTCGGCTCGAGGTGCCCTTGTGGAAGCTGCCGGCGATCGCGCGGTATGCACGGCGGCTGAAGGCGGAAGCGGCGGCGGAGATTCCGCTGTTTGCTGGTGTCGAGGCGATGCTGGAGACGCTGTCGCGGAGCGGCGTGCAGCTTGCGCTGGTGACGTCCGACAGCGAGGCCAATGCGCGCGAGAAGCTTGGCGAGGCCGCCGCATTGTTCTCGCATTTCGACTGCGCGGCATCGCTGTTCGGCAAGCCGGCGAAATTCCGGCGGGTGATCCGACGTGCCGGCGCGGCGCTCGACCAAGTGATCTCGATCGGCGACGAGGTCCGCGACGTCGAAGCTGCGCGCGCCGTGGGCATCGCCTGCGGCGCAGTGTGCTGGGGTTATGCGGCGCCGGCGGCGCTGCGGGCGCTGGGGCCGGACCACACGTTCGAACGGATGGATGAGATCGCGGATGCGTTGTGCCGTAATCGTAGGGTGGGTTAGCGAAGCGTAACCCACCGCTTCTCTGTCCGGGCGGAAACTGAAGAGGTGGGTTACGCCTTCCGGCTGCGCTCCGCGCAGCCGCAAAGCTAACCCACCCCACACGCTGTCGTGCGGCGGCTCGTGCTTCTCCGGCGACTGCGCGATCTGCTCCAGATAGCCGTTCATGCGCGGGTCTCGGCGACCTGCTACTCGTAGAGTTCGATCAGGGTCGCGCCCGACGATCCGCGGGCCTGCATGCCGTTCCGGTTCGATCCTCGTTGAGAGGCACAATCTCTGCGTATACCGGCCAGCGACAAAATTACAGATTGATTTCGACAAGATGCATGCTCAGATTGCATCATTTGATCTCGCAATCTTTGCATGGAGCCATATCAATGGTCGACCGAAGCCGAAGCATGTACATTTGGAGGCTCGAGCCGGTTCTTGCGGCGGAGGGTGGCGTTAACAAGCTCGTCGAGAAAGCACGCCGCGCCAAGCTCTCGGCGATCTGGATCAAGGTCGCCGATGGAGCCTCTCCCTACAGCAATGTGACGGGGGCAATGGCGGCCAAGATGACCAGTCTTGTCACCAAGGCGCACGACAGCAACTTGCAGGTCTGGGGCTGGCAAGTCCCGCATTGCGCAACGACGCAGGCCGCACAGGCCGAGGCGGCGACGTTCAAGAATCTCGTGCAGCAGTTCCAGCTGGACGGCATGATCATGGATGCCGAGGGCGGTGCTGACTTCTTTCACGGCGGCATCAATGAGGCAAAGGCCTATGGCGCGGCGATGCGGCAGGCAGCCACCGCACTACAGAAACCGCTGGGAATATCGAGCAATGACATCCCGCAGAATATTACCGGCTGGCTTCCGAAATTCACCGAGATCGCCCAGCAAGCCGATTTCAATTTTCCCCAGACCTACTACGGCTCCAGTCCCAGCGTTGCCTCGCGGGTGGACCGCGCGGTCACGGGCAACGCGCATCTGACAATCCCCTTCATGCCCGTCGGCGCGGGCTGGATCGGGGACGGCGGCGGCTGCGCATCTGCCCAGGCTTGCGCGGAGCGCGCCACCATCTTCATACAGCTCTGCAAAGACCGGGAATATCTCGGCTATTCGTTCTGGCATTGGGCTGGTGCACCGATGGCGCTGTGGGAGATCCTGAACACCACGCCGCCCTAGCGAATGGTGCGCGCCAGGGCGACAAGCCGCGCGGACCGCAATGCTTCGGCTCCCCTACTCCGTCCTGCGCAAGAACGCCCCGAACGCGCGCGGGCCGTCGCCGGTCTTGACCTCGCCGATCACCTTCAGCTCGCCGGCATCGATAATGCTCAATGTGTTGCTTTCCCAGCAGGCGACGATGACGCGCTTGCCGTCGGCGGTAGCATTGATGCCTTCGGGATAGTCGCCGACATTGATGCGCTTGATCGGCTTCAGCGTCGTCAGGTCGAACACGCTGACGGTGCCGCCATATTGGTCGGTGACGAAGCCGCGGCCTTGCGTCAGCGCCACCGCATAGGGGCGCATCCCGACCGGCACGCGGGCGATCTCGGAGCCAGCGGCGAGATCGATCACCGAGACGTCGTTGGAGCCGACATTGGCGGTGTAGGCGCGCTTGCCTTCGGCATCGACGGTGACGCCGAACGGGCGGGTGCCGACCTTGATGATCGCCTTGCGCTGACGTGTCGTCGTGTCCACGACCGAAATGCTGTCGTCATCGCGGTCCGCCGAGAGCAGCAGCTTGCCATCAGGCGTCACCGCGAGGCCCGACGGCGAGGCGCCGACCGCGATGCTGGCCGTGACGCTGCGCGAGGCCGTATCGATCACCCGCACCGCCGCCGCATACCAGTCCGCGACATAGACGATGCGGCCGTCGGGCGCGACGGCAATGCCGAGCGGTCCGCCGCCGACCTCGATCCGTCCCGCGACCTGCCGCGTTGCCGCGTCCACCACCGTCACCGCCTTGGCATCGGGGCTCGTGACATAGGCAAAGCGCCCGTCCGCGCTGACGGCAATTCCGGCCGGCTTGCCGCCGATCGGGATGGTCGCAACGCTGCGCGACGTTGCGAGGTCCACGACCATCAGATCGTCGCTGAGCTGGTTGGTGACGAACGCCTCCTCGGCGGACGCGCTCCCGAGAGCGACGCTGCAAAGGCTGGCGGCAAGCGCTGCCAGGACCAACGCCCGCACGGTCAGCTTCCGCTCTCGATCTTCTTCTTCAGCGCCTCGAGCCCGGCCTTGTACAGCCCGCTCACCGCCTTCACCGCGGCCTCGTCGCTCAACTCCGGCGGCGGATCGTTGTTGGGAAATCCGCGATAGAACGCGCCGGCCCATTCCAGCTTCGCCTTGCCGTCGGGCGCGGGCGACACCGTCAGGGTCGAGGAATAATTGGTGACCGGCAACACCTTCACCTCGACCTTCGTGATCCGGTACGAATAGCTCAGCATGTCGGGCTCGTATTTGTAGAGCTCCTCCTCGACCGTCGCCCCGCCCGTGAGCGTCAGCGTCCGCGTCGCGCCGATCTCGTTGCCCTTCTCGCCCTCGGTCTTGGTGACGGGCGGGAGCCAGCTCATGTCCTGGAAATTGCCGATCGCGGCCCACACCTTGGCCTGGGGTGCGTTGATCTCGATGGATTCCCGCACCTTCTGCCGGGTCGGCCCGTGGGCCCAAACCGGCTCAAACGCCGCGTTGAGAGCCATTCCCGCCACCGCCAGCGCCGCCACTCCGGCGATCGCCGTTCCGAACGTCATCCGCATGTCGTTTCCTCACCCCTGAATCTGCGCGACTTGAGGCGCGCTGAGGACATCGTAACGCATTTTTGGACCGTGGCGAGACCGGTTCGCGGCACGGCTGTGGCGGGGCCGCGCCTCATCCACACCATCCCTTGCGTTGCCCGACGGGCAAAACACGCCGGATCAGGGTCAAGGCATCCATGTCAAAACAATTCGCTTTACGCGAATTCTGAATTATCGCATGTTGCGGCCATCCCAACCCGGCCGAGGGGCGTTATCGCGATCGTCACGACACGCGGGATGGGACGTGGTGGACGCAGGCGACATCGGCGCGAAGGTGGTTTGCAGGGCGGGTCACACCGTGAGCGAACGCCGCGCGCACACGACCGGTGCTGTCAGCGTACGGCAAAATCGTGTGGTCCTGGCGCCCGGGGTCTGTGCGCCAAGTCTTGCGGTGATGTGGCGGCCCGACCGGGTCCGCAGCATCAGCCATCCGCAAGGCGACGGGGGCAATAGTGCATCGCTCCCCGGGGAGATCACGACATAAGCCGTAAAACCACTGCGCAGGGAAGGCCGGATGTTTGGCTTCACCTGTATGCCGCTGTGCATCACTTCCAGCGCAATTCGCACACAGCGGACCGCGGGTGCCAGCCGGCACCCGGCCTTCCCTGCGCCCTCGGCGTTTTCGAGGGCTGTGATAACAGCAAAGCTCGGGCACGACGTGCCGCGAGAAGGAGCAAGTGTGTCAGCGACCGAACTCGAACGTCGATTGAGGCTGAACCGATGCCACACACTCCGTCATTGCGAGCGCAGCGAAGCAATCCAGAGTCCCTCCGCGGAGAGACTCTGGATTGCTTCGTCGCAAGGGCTCCTCGCAATGACGACGGAGAGAGCGGGTGTCGATTGTACCCCCGCAGTTCACTCCCCCAGCGTCGCTTCCACGAACCCACGCGGATCGTCGCAGAACTCCCGCGTCACCCGGTAATGATCGGTCTCTTCCACCGTCGTCGGCTCCGGGCCGTATTTCCCGAGCCGAAGCAGCTGCGCGTTGGGATAGGCCATCAGCAGCGGCGCATGGGTTGCCATGATGACCTGGCAGATGCGGGACTCTTCCATGCGTCGCAAGAGCTTCAGGAATTCGATCTGGCGTGCCGGCGAGAGCGCCGATTCCGGCTCGTCGAAGATGAAGATGCCCTGGCGCTGGCAGCGCTCCTCGAAGAAGCGCAGGAAGCCCTCGCCATGGGAATGCGACAGGAAATCGGGGCCGACCTGGTCGGCTTTTGACCGGAACATATCAGGAACACAATCTTCGCGAAAGCTGCATATGAGAAACGTATGGAAACAAATTGAAACAAACCCGGCATCCGTCACCCGGGTGCAAGTTAAGAAAACGTAGCTACGAAGAGTTTGCTGGCATGAGGCCAGGCACCACCTCGCGACCCCGCAATGATTGACGGACGTCCGGGATCGTTAGAAGACGCGAGGAGTGCGCGATGGTGACGACGTATTTCAGTTACAACTACATCACGCGCAATCTCAAGCAGTCCCTGACGCGGGTCGAGAATCAAGCGGATGTGGCGCGCGAGGCCGCCTATTACAAGGCCAACATCGGCAAGGTGAAAACCGTCGATGATCTCATGAAGGATTATCGCCTCTATCACTATGCGACGAAGGCGTATGGCCTGGAAGACATGGCCTACGCCAAGGCCTTCATGAAAAAGGTGCTGGAGAGCGACCTCAACGACTCCAACAGCTTCGTCAACAAGCTGGTGGACAAGCGCTACCGGGAATTTGCCGCGGCATTTTCCTTCACCGGCACGGCTACGCCGGTTGCGCAATCGGACAACCAGACCGATGAGATGATCGGTCTGTATACGGCGACCAAGCAGAGTCAGGTCGATGGGCTTGCCGGCGACTCGAATTACTACAGCGCCAAAATCGGCGGCATCACCAGCGCAGACCAGTTGCTGAACGACGACCGTCTTCGCAACTATGTCTATTCGGCGTTCGGGATCGACGAGAGCAAGTGGCCGCGGGACACGATAAGCCAGGTCCTGCGCAGCGATCCGTCCGATCCAAACAGCTACGTCAACACCACTTTCGCGTCTCAATTGCCCGGCCTCACCGCCCAGCGTGCTCAAGCCCAATCAGACGTTAGCACCGCCAATTCGAATATTGCCAACTACACGGCCCAGCTCTCGCAGCCGGGCGCTGACGTGACCCAGTTGAACGTCCAGATCCTGGTGGAAAAATACCATCTGGACACATCTACCAAGAGCATTTCCAGCCTCAACGACCAGATATCGACGATTGGCGAGTTTATGGACCTGGCGAGCGCGTACGAGTTTTCGCCCGACGGGTCGCTCCCGCCAGGCGTGTCCGCGCAGACTGCAGCAAACGTCACGCTGACGAAAAACCGGTTCGACAACAGCAACGCCGACGTCTACCAGGACGCAAGCCCGATATTCGAAGCGGTGGCAATCAAGCAATTCAGAGCGGACCTCCTCAAGATCACGTCACTCCAGGCGTTCGTATCGACACCAGGCGTGTACGATTTTGCGCTGGGCGCCGTCGGCCTCGATCCCGCAAAAGTCTCGAAGGATACGATCAAGGCCGTCCTCGAAAGCGACCTCAGCAACCCCAAGAGCTACGTCTATACCCTCAAGGACAACAGGTACGTCGAGCTCGCGCGCGCGTTCAACTTCGACGCAAAAGGCAATCTGACGACCCCGTTGGTGGCTCAGGACTCGGCGGAAGTTCTCGACATTGCGAAGGACTACGTCGTTGCAGCGCTGAAGCAGGCCAGCACCCAGCAGCAGAAGGCGGTTCGGGCGCAAGCCCAGAAAGACGCGACGGCCTATCAGGAAGCGATCCCAGGCATCGACAGCGTTTCCGATCTGCTTGCAAACCGGAAGATGATCGATT
>Ga0307510_10011706_pt1 | contig 10414 bp, 6 predicted proteins | sample 12_EM_MG_FD_207224 | JGI IMG/M metagenome (GOLD analysis project Ga0307510, IMG submission 207224) | Populus trichocarpa ectomycorrhiza microbial communities from riparian zone in the Pacific Northwest, United States - 12_EM | ecosystem: Host-associated > Plants > Roots > Unclassified | place...
ATGATGGGTTTCATTACTATCATCCTATGATTGGCATTGACAACATTTGCTTGTATGGTAAGTACAAGGTTAAGTTGTTAATTTTAATTGCATATGATATGAATAATAGGGTTTATTCATTATATGTTTGCAATTGTTGAAGAACTTATGAACGATAATTAGAGATGATTTTTAGATTTGTTTTATCAGTATGTAACTGAAATGCATTAGGTTTGTATTGTATCATAGACCTGTGGTGATTAATAATTCCATGACACAAATATTTTTTGAGCCGGTTAAGTATCATCATTATTATTTATGATACTTTATTAGTAACTTTAACACTAGGTTAAAAATGTTGCCTTGAAAATTATGTTGCATAGGATAAGTCAAGAGCATTCAAAATAGGAGTTTGATAATTTATATGATTATTTGATTGAGATGGATGATACAATCAGATAATGGCTAGAAATTGAATCTAAAGAGAAATTGACACTCTTATATGATTTTGGTAGTTATTGTTATGACAATATGACCACCAATTTGTTAGAGATTTTTAATAATATATTGAAAAGTGTTCATGGCTTACTGTTAATAACTATAGTGTAGTTGACCTTTTTATGTATAATAAATATTTTATTAAGTGAAGAGACAAAGTGGAAGAATTTTTAAGGTACGAGGTATTGTGGCCTCTAATTGTTTTTATTGAATTACTTTTTGATGCGGCAATATCTAGAACACATATGACAAGTGTAGTTAATCTTGCAAAAGTCTTATTTTAAGTTGAGACACCCTTAATAGTTGGTGTTCAAGGAGAAGTATGGGAAACAATTGGCATTGATGATGGAAGATGCAATTGTGGTAAATAGAAATATTATCATTGACCATACTCGCATCATATTGCATCTTGTACTTTGTAAAATATTGACCATGTATAATTTGTTGATCCTTTTTTCTGTAACAAGTAGTATAAAAATTACATGCAAAAAAATATATTACTCTTGTGGCTTATCATGTCAGATGATGTGCGACTAGAAATTTCACTTTAAATCCTACTCACATCCACAAGTTTTACAGGGACAAGGTGGACGCAAAGTAGCCTCACCAGGAATGGGTTACAAATTTATTTATTTATTGTTATTTAAGAGTCCATTTTTTAGTTTGGAATTGTTTTCTAATATATTTATTTCATGTATTGATAGGTTATATAGATGTCATGCTCCAAGGGTTTGAAATTTGCAGCTTCACTGATATGTCGGTAGGGAGAAGATTTATGGTTAGCACAAGTCTCGTTGCACTGTTTTGATATCATTAAGATGTATTACCCTGATCAAATAGTGTGGCAATTTAGATTGTCTCAGCACATCCTGGATTATGTTGAAACTGGTGACGAGTTGTATAATATCAGTCATTAGGGTAAGCAAGAAAGAAATTGATTGATGATCCATACAACTTACCTGGATCTTTGGCATGCCATGAGAGATTGGATATTTTTTAAGCAATATCCGATAATTGATATAGACAACTACAAGAGATGGTATTTGCCTATAATGCATCAGTTTACTGCACTTACATGGTTATGCTTTCCCGAGACGTACATGTAATAAAATGCATTACAAGCGTCGTCATCGGAGACAAAATCGATTGGTACGTAATATTTTTTTTACATAGCATTTATTAAATATCTTGTTCATGTTATTGTTGTTAATGAATGCTACTTTTTTATGTTTTTATTAGATGCATTATTTAATATGAGATGCTAGGAGAGTAGCAATTGCACTTCATAAAGGACTCGATGAGATGGGATGTATCATGACTAACATTACACTCAATTTATATCATGGTGAACTTGAGGAGGTTGAGCATCTCAAAGCAGCCTTAGCAGGTGTTAAGGTTGCTTTTCGTGAACGAGAACATATATTTAGGGAGGCAGGTCCATCCACGAGCGCTCCAGGCTCATCTATAATTTGTGGTGATTTTGATGTTGACCTTTTCACAAGTGCTATAGACCTGTCCTTGATTTGGACGAGTTGGAGTGGTGCAGACTTGTCCATAAGCGTTACAAGCCTTTCTGTGAGCTGGGAAAATTTTTAGATATAGTTATATTATATGCTTTAATATTACAAGAATTATGAATTTAGTTTAAATTTAATAAAATATTATATGAATCTTTATTATGTTTAATTATGAATTATTAATTGTTAATTTTAATGAATTGTAAATTGAGGAGTGTGCTGATTTTTTATTTTAGTTGAGTGTTGAATAGTAAAATTTGTTTTGTACTTAAAATTGTGAATTGTTGTTTTTTTTTTTTTTCGTCAAAGAGAGTTGAGAGGCCGGAAAAGCTTTTGAGGAGATATTTGTTTGGTTGAGTTGCATGTGATGCATACAACTATTATTTTCCTAAATATTTTTTTGTAATTTTCTTTAACTGTGCAAAATAAAAGAGAAAAAAAAAAAAGAAAAAGCACTTCTGTAAACAAGCCTGCAACTAGTACAAGATAGCACCAGAAGCTGGGCTAGATAGCTACGTAGCACTCCAATAGTTTGTCCGATTGATGTCGGCATTTGACTGAATCCACGAAGAAATCCTGATCTGAGCAGAGAGCCCTACCACACTGGAAAATTGCGAAATAATCACGGTAGGACATGTCTTTATACAACAGGTCACTGCATGCAAAACCAAAAAAACAAAGGCTGCTCCTATTTATATAGCCCAGGAGCTACTAGGTTTCTAAATGAACCAAAATTTATATATATATATATATATATATATATATATATATATATTAGTCTTAAGTCAGTTTTTACAGGAGTTCGAGCTAAGTAAGTTCATCTATTATATTTAATATAAGAGAATATATTTATATAAATGTTGATCTTAGATTTTAAATTTAAAAAACTAATAAAAATCAAACTTACGAATTCAATACAGAATGCGGTATCGATAATTTTACAAAAAAAAAAGAATATTTTTTAAAATGTTTTTTAATATTAACATAAAAAATCATATAAATTTTTTAAAAAAAACATTAAATTAATATTTGTATACTCTTAATGTATTTTAGAAAATACTTTTGAATAGAACAAAAACTATAATATCAAATAGTGACTAAATGGAGCACCTTACGAGCTCTATATACTTGTTTAGAAATCACCGAATTAGCTGTGATTGTAGTTTTTAGTTAGGGATGGCAATGGTTTCAATGGATTAGATTTCTTGATATTCATACTATAATTATTATTTATTGGGTAAAAAATTAGATACATATAAATTATATATCGGGTTTCGAGTATGCAGTGACTATATATTATCTACTATTATTTATTAATTAATAAAGAATAAGATAATAGATAATAGATATTTGAAGTATATATACTTATATTAAATAATAAAATAATAAATATTATTCATACGTATGTGTTTTATATCAATATTAAGGTATGTATATATTTGTATTAAAAATAATCTAAATATTTTACTTTTACTAATATATTTATATAATATAAGTATATATTTCAGATTAGATTATGTGAAGTTTCAAGTGTGTTTGACATTATTTATACCCATTAGATCCAAGAAATGCATAATTTTAGTTATAGTTATGGATTTTAAATATTTAGTAATACTTTAAAAACTATTATCATATACTTTCATGTATTATTTTTAAAAACTATAATTTATAATATTTTTATAGATAATAATTACAGCTAAATGAGACAGCTTTTTCACCTCCCCATGTATCATATATTTGGGATTGCGGTCCAAATAGAGATTCATCAAAATTTAAATTTATTTTAAAAAATAATTTTTATATAATTTTAAATCATTTTAATATACTGATGTTAAAAATAAATTTTAAAACATAAAAATATATATTTATATAAAAAAAACAAATTAAAAAACTTCATATAATACAATCCCAAACACTCCAATAATGCCTCGGCATTTCATCTACACAAATGACAATACTCATAATACAGCATGTGACCAAGCAGTAACAGGGGCAAGAAAGAAAGAGGCAAGGAGAATCTCTGCTACTAGCTGTATCATGCTTGCTGACGTGGGAAACAAAGCCCGACATATCAGGTGGCCCACCACATGCTGACACGGTTACCCTTATTTTGTTGGCCTCTACTTTTTCGATTATAAAAAACTTTTTACTTCTTTCAATATTCCAAAATGTTTTAAACAATTTAAATTTAAATTTACTGGTGCTGGCAGTAAAATTAGATTGTCGGCAGTCTAAACAATTTAGGGCCAAACTTTTATTCGAAAGTAAAATGTATTGAAAACAATTATTTATACATTATTAATAAGTATATTTGATATCAATTTAAAAATAAAATCCATTCACATTTGCAGGTTAAGACTTTATTAAAAAATATATTCTTCAATATAAATTATATAGCATAGAATATTTACACGTATAAAAACACTTCTTAATGAATAAGAAATTGGTTCACAAAGTTTTCAAACCTAAAATTCATGTCTTATTTGAAAATTATAAGCATTTTAAATAATATATTGGTGTCTTGAAAAGTAAAAATTGAATTCATAAGGAAATAATAATTTTAAAAAATAGAGTGCATGGCCATGTGAACTTTATAATTTAAAAAAATTAGAGGACATGGCAATGTAAATTTAATGTAAAACTACACTCACTCGACTTGGCTTGAATTTGAGTGAAGTATAAAATTATGTTTTTTACAAAATAATTATTTTATCTGTACATAATTATTGACTTGTCTAGATTTTTTGAATATTTTATCAATACATTGGCATCTATAAACATATTTATTTAAAATTTAATATCTAATCATATGACAAAATATGACTTATTGTTATCATGATTAAATTAATCATACGCTTTGAACCTAGACTTTAAGAGTTATACATTAGCATTTATGGATATTTTTATTTAAAATTTAATGTCTAGTCATAAGAAGAAATATGACACATTATTCCTTTAACTTGGAGTATGAGTGCAATACATATTTGTGTTCAATATGATTAATTTGAATTATTTAAGTTTGTGAATGATTTATAAATATGTTTTTGAAAGTTAAAATATTTGAAGTACTAATAATTTGGTATAATAAATGAATTTATTATAAGATTTATGTATTATTCAGTTTTGACATGCCTGGTTCAAGTTAAGAAAATAGATTGTTATTTATCAAATGGTGACACTCACCCCAATTTATTTATTTATTTTTCACATGGTTTGAAAGATATTTAGAATGTGAAATGATTACTTTGGAAGCTTATAGTTGATTCATAGACTTTAATATTTCAATAATTAGATCAATTTATGATATTAGACTTCTAATGCATTTGTTTTTATTTGACATTAAACTTAAGTTATTTGATATGAGGTGATTTATATAAGATTTATTTAATTTATTATCCAAGATATTTTTTAATATATTATTATTTTGAGTATAATATTTTAATTAGAGTTGAGATGTATTACATGTCCATAAAACATGTAGTGATGTCATGCAAAAAGAATACTTTTATAATTTTTGGGTTTGGGCGTGACATTACCTAAACTAATCCTCATGAGTTAGGGCTGCAAACTAAAAATAAAATGATACAAAAATGTCATTTTTATGATGAAAGGCAATATTTTATATACAATACTGTATATCTTCTCAAAATCAATTTGTGGCACTATGCACATAAATATGTTCAAAGCTTTTTTCTATAGGAAGCAAGTATTTTTGACATAGTACATTATGTCAACTATAGTTTTGAAGCCCGGCCCGGTCTGACGGGTCGACCCGGGACTGGAACCGGACCGGGTTGAAGAAAAAATAGGAAAAGAAAAAATTTGGTGTAACCCGGTCAAAAATCCGGTTGCAACCCGTTGACTTTTGTTTTTTTTTTTACTAAAACGACGTTATTTTACTTTTTTTTTTAAGAATTGATCCAGACGATTTAGTCAAAACCCGAAACTCAAACCTTAGACCGTGCTGAGAATAAAAACTATGATATCAACAACATCCATATGTATTTATTATGTCTATTAAAATCAAAGCTAAAAATACTTCACAAAATGAGACTCCAAGGTTTTCAGCAAGATGGATAGGACTGCGTACTGCTGAACCAGCCTTATGTGTAACTTGTATTTTGAATTTCGGTAACTTGTATTTTGAATTTTGTTAATGTTGTTTTTTAAAGTATTTTTTTTTTTGAAAATGTATAAAATAATATTTTATTTATTTTTTAAAAATTATTTTTGATATCAACACATCAAAATCATCCAAAAACTCTAATAAAAGATTAATTTAAAAAAAATAAAAAAAATTAAGAATATTTTATAACACAAAAGCAAACAGGATTAAAGCAAAATAATTGTCCGTTGACGAACGTCTCCCATTCCCATTGCTGGATGAACTATAAGAAAAAGGTAAAATTCACTGAACAAACGAAAAGTGAGGGTGTGTTTATACCGAATCAGGATCCAATGTAACCACTACGTTTTAATCTTATCCAAATATCCAAGCAGGACCTACCATTTACTTTTCACTGTTTATCCCTCTATGGAGTGGGAAATGGGAAGACTCTTGTTCGCGTCAGAAGTTGTGCCTGGAAAGTTAATTTTGAGCTCTTTGCGATAACTCATGTGCAGGTCAAATCTTAAGGAGCTGGATTGGTGATTAAGTAGAGGTATTTCATTTTTTTTTATTTTTTAAAATTAAAATTAATATTCAGGACAATTTATTAAGTGTTTTTAAATATATAAAATCAATGTGAAGAATGTGACTTTATAATTGTTTAAAAATATGGTTCAAGAATATTTTTATTTTTAACAAGAATAAAAGGCCTTTATGTGCTCCATATGTTTTGCTGTTTGTGCCCCAAACAGAACTGAAACTAGACCCACATGCTAACATCGATTTTACTGCGTCTTTTTATTAGACTAATCAAGAACGTCTTCAGATTGTTAGCCCAAATAAAGTAGATTTTGATTGAAAACTTCTTGATTTGTGAGTGCAGCAATTTCTTAATTTGGATTTCCATGGAACCATATTACGAACAAGTTCCCTGGAACTCCCATCTTACAAAGCGAAGCAATGATTTTCATAATGATGGACGCAGGACTCGATAGACAGCAACGTCCTCAATATGCAGCAAGGCGGAGTCATAATCTTTTGTTTCTCTTCCAAAACGAGGGATTTCCTTATTTTCAATTATTCAGTTCGCTCGTGAATCAATGATCGCTTGGCCGCATCGAAGGTCAACAACACCTGCAACTGGACACGAGAACCACACGTTGTTCCAGGTTGCTCGCTGTAAAAATAGGTAGCTTGTGACCCATGCAAGAGGCAAATTATTAATGACCATCTGCATGTCTTCTTGCATCACACTTGGTGTTCTTAAAACTTCTTGATTTTTTTCTACTATAATCTCCCATCTACCACTAGGTTTTTTAAAGTCGGCAATATCTTTCATTGCCGTGATAGCATCGGAAAAAACCAAATTCCGATTCATGTGGTGGTTTTCCGATTCATGTGGTGGTGTTCAACTTGGTACGATAGATTATCTTTCCCGTTGGAGGAGGGGAAGAAGAGAGTTAAAAAGCAAAGCATGGATGAGAGTCGTCAGATAAACAGTAAGCATATGATGAAAAAGTGAGTAGGAACATGATGGACTATAATTACAGACAACCCCACCTTGTCAAAATAATTGTCTAACAACTCCCAACTACTCCAAAATTACAATAAACAGCTACAAATTACTATATAATAATAACAAAAAGTGTTCTCTGAGTCCCTTAATTTCACCTAGTCTTGAGTGGAAGCCAAACCCCCCTCCTTGTGGGCATTTTTATATTCAATATCCCGTTGGAAACTCGCACACCCCAAACTCTGCAAAGACGAAAACATCCTCCATGTTAGTAATATACAGTATAATAGTCTATGAAACTATAAGCGAGGGTATATCAGCAAAAGAGCAAAGGCCACAATTTTTTTACACTCAAAACTCAAATGACATATTAGACAGATTTTACCGTCAATAGCCCCTATTAATTACCCTGGTTGGTGTAAAAACAGACCACTTAATGCCGCCTCGGTAACAAACACCGACCCTCCACGGTTAAAAACAAAGCTCCAATTATTGACTAAAGATTTACGGAGGTCAGAAATGGGGTCCATGGTCTATCTCAGTCACGTGGTTTCTTTTCTTTACCCTTTCTCTGACCTGGCTGGCACCAATAGTCCATCCTTTGTGGACCAGCACTAACTTACACACGTTGGTCGCTACCCCAGTACCCCCTCCCCACCCCTACGCTGGAGCATGTTATCAAGTTTGGGCACTCGTTTTCTAAATTAAGCTTATCATGCACAAGTTAGCAAGCAATAACGAAAATAAGCAAGATATAGAAGAGATGAGGCTAAAATACGCACTGGGTTCTTGGGTGACAACAAAAGCTGCTCCTCCGAAATAACAGTCCCCCATCCCACGCCCTTTCTTCTGATAATAACTGTTGAAAGCAAACGAAGAGTGGGCCACCAGAGTGTTAGGACTATAACACGTTGCATCAGGCTGGATCGGACGGCAATCAGCACCTCCCTCACCACAAGCGAAGTCCAGAGCCGCCTGTAGCTTTTCCTTTCCCGCATCAGGATTCGCGACGCACCATGTGTTCCCTGTAGTGCTCTTGGAAACACCTCCACGAACAGGAGCAGAAACCTGTTGACCGCCGGAGACCGGAGAACGGCTAGGAGCCTTGTAATTCTTGAGCCCCTCCACAGTAAATGGGATATCATACACCTTCTGCTGGTCGGGGTAAAAAAGCCCATAATTTCTCTCCGATGTGGGCCCATCCTTCTCGTTTTCGTTGAAGAGAGCGAAGAGATATACGGTTAGATCTGCCTGTGGTTTTAAAGGGGTCCCCCCACCAGTGAGAATCCTACGGACGAGATTGCCGTTGTAAGCAGCTGCGTTTTCCACGCTGGCACCAACCTCATTCTCGTCGCCTTTGGAGGGCCACCCTGTCTCGGTGACAACCATTTTGACGTCGTCATACTTCAAAGCAGACAACGCTGCAAAAACGGCGTCGATTTGGGCATCAAAGAGATTAAAGTATTTTAACCCGTTACCCGAATCCACAACACCCGGGTTTTCTCTAAACAAAGCGTAATCTAATGAAATGACATCAGAGTTGGACTCGTAGGCGAAAAACGGGTAGGCATTGACCATGAGGTAGGACCCGGTTTGACGGAGGAAATCCAACATGGGCTTGAAAACTGGTTCGATCAATTCGGGTCGGAATGATCCGGCAGAAGATGGGTAAGAGGATTGAAGAGCGCTTAAAGCTATAGGAGAAGAGACTTTAATGGAAGAGTGGAGGTTAAACTTGACCAAAGCTTGATGAATATTTTTCATGGCTGGAATGAGGAACTTGGTGGTGTTATGAGGGTCAACGAAAACTTCATTACCAACGGCAATGGATTCGATTTGAGTAGAAGGGTGGTAAGCAACGATGTTTTTCTGTACCCAAGAGCGGGCAAAGTTAGGGTACTTCGCAGCAGAGTAGAGAAGTTGGTTTGGTAAATCGACGGTAACTTTTATACCGGAACCAGACAAGGCTTTGAGCACAGCAGGGTCAGTGTCGTAAACCTTGACACGCTCTAAACCTTGAGATTTAACGAGGTTCACCACTTTCACAGCTGATGGCAAGTTGTTTGCTATTCTTCCATAGTTCACCCCGACTGATCCCGCATCTGCAAAACGAACAGCACATTGTCAAAAAAAAAAAAGAGACGAAACCAACAAAATAGACACAGCATTAGTTACTCATACCTGCAAAAGCGACAACGCAAAGAAGTAAGAGAAAGCAGGGGAGGAAGTTAGGATCCATGCTCTTGTTCTTAGGGAAGCAGAGCAAGCAAGAGAGAGGGAGTGTTATAATAGAAATGGTACGTTGGAGAATGAGAGGGTTCGAAGGTAGAGTATAAAAAGAGAAGGAGAAGAGGGAGGGTGCGTTGAGGAGACCCAGATGGTGGGGTGGGTCCCAATTTCCTGCCAATTGACAAGAACAAGAGGCAGAGAATCGAGAGAGAGGAGGGAGAGAGATGCAGACGCTGCACGCACCACGATCCAGGCTACACTACTGACTTCACTACCCACGTGGCCCCACACAAAAACTCGACCGTTCTATTATCAACAGAAAAGCTAAAGAAAATAAAAAGATCGTGTCCGTTTAAGACGGCTAAGGTTCATCGTTCACGATGTGGTCTTGAGCTGTGTTTTCTTCACGTGTCGTTCAGAGAGCTGGATGTTGAAATTGAGAGGACAAGAGGGTGAGGCTCATTGATGATGATGGTGGTGTGCTGCACTGGATGAGGGAACTCAAAAGATACTGCTATGTTTTTTTTTTGGCATAAAAAGATACTGCTATGTTTCTTTGCTTTTATGAAC
>Ga0307510_10011707_pt1 | contig 10412 bp, 7 predicted proteins | sample 12_EM_MG_FD_207224 | JGI IMG/M metagenome (GOLD analysis project Ga0307510, IMG submission 207224) | Populus trichocarpa ectomycorrhiza microbial communities from riparian zone in the Pacific Northwest, United States - 12_EM | ecosystem: Host-associated > Plants > Roots > Unclassified | place...
CTAAAAAACAATCCACGTAATTAACAAAAAAAAAAAAACCGCCTCTGTCAGTGTCTGAGACACTGGTTAATAGGTAGAATTTGTTAGTTACTACAAATTCGCAGATGTGCAAACTTGAGACCACGGCTAATATTAACAGTATGACCAGACCAACGCGCATCACTGGAGAATACTGAAGTAGGTGCCTTAGTCAGCTGTGTCTTAAACATGACAGGGGCTGTACTTGGGTGTGAGGGTAAGTGACCGGAAAAAAAGTGGTGTTGCACCAACTACTTTTTTTCCGATCACTTTTTGCTCCATGCTAGTACAACATTTTCCACTGTCGCACCAGTCAAGGAGATAATACTTGTAGTAATGGAGATGAGCCCGACTTTTGTCTACCCCCGAGTATCGAACTTGTGTCCGGAGAAAACGAAACTTAGACGTGGATGAAATTAAAAGTGAAAAAAACAAAAAAAATAGGGTCTGTTCATGTCACACAATACCGTTGATGCCAAAACTAGTAGGGGGTAAGAGGTTCTGCGGGTGGTGTCATTTTTTTTTTAAGTGTCGTAGAAGGGGGGGTTCGATCAAAAAATGATCGGGGGCGAGGAACGCGCTTTTTCGAACAAGATGGAACCCCTTCTAACAAATCGGTAAACAATGATATTTGAAGGTAGTTGGAAGCAAAGAAACAAATGAAATGATAAGAAAAAGAGGGCAAAATGGAGCGGAAAAGGCAGGTAGGCGGGCACTGGTATCATACTCGAGTACTCGGTTTCCCCGGCTTCTAAGCAATAAATACTCACATAATATTATCTGGACTAAAGGTAGAAATTCGCATCGGAGTTCCTGCTATTTTTGCTTACTAAGGAATTAAAGAACCCCCCTTCGATCCCTATTTTCAGAAGCCCCGATTCGGACCCCCCCCTTCTAACCCCCCGGGTTCGATTATCAAAGGCCTTCTTTGCAACACTGGGGTAAGGTGATGGTGACACGGAAGCCCCGTAGCTACAAGATCTTGGCTGGGGATATCCCTATTCAGTAATTTGCCATCGGGGGCGGTCGACCGACTGGCCGACCAACCGACTAGCCGACTGGCGAGCTCGCGGATTGACACCTTTTCCGATAAGGCGTGTCGCAGATTCGCGGCTTTTGGTTTTAGGTGGGACAAAAAAAACGGTTTTTTCCCCAGGGTTGTTATTTGTTGTTTTGGACTTGTGTTGATTGGCCCTTGGTTAGTAGGAAAACCTGGGTTTTGAACGCGGTCGCACCGGGATCTTGATACGGGAAACCCTGCTATTACGAATGAACCCTTTGGGGATTTACAGGCCTGCGTCCGTCCAAACGGTCCTGCCCACAAGGGATTTCTTCTAGAACCTGGCTGTAACGAACGGGAATTTCTGGACACTTGGCGTTCCTGATAATGAGATGCGACTATAATAATATTATACTGTTGCGCAAATGACATAGACGGTGCCAGATCTCTCGTTCTCTCTCTCACGGCACCGTATCGGATGGTGCGCTTTACCGGTAGTTGGGCTATTGTTTTTGATGTGGGGCTCTCAGTAGATGGGCTGGGATTCTTTGCGCGGTGGATATTAGGGTTGCATAATATGTATGATAGCTTGGATATGGTACTAAGATGTCCGGAGAGAGAAAAAGCAAAAAAGGGGAATCCTTAGGGTACAAGTCCCTGGCATGAAGAACCCGAACACAGGGGGGATCCTGGAGTCTGAATTTTGTATGTGACTTAGATAAGCACGAGTCATTCACCATACAAAATTCAGGCTCTAGGATCACTCCTGTGTTCGGGTTCTTCATGCCGGGGACGTGTACTTTACCGTACAAGTACAGTATTATCCGAATTGGCCTGAGGGGAGTGGGGCCGTTCTAATGGCTGTTCTGTTTTGCGTTGTAGGGTCTGGTGGTTCCATTGGAGAGTGGGTGTCCACAGTCGGACCTCGAAATTTTTTCACTCTTTAGTTTTGCGCCCAAGTCCTCAGCATGTCTCTTATCCTGAGCGGTATTTTAGTTGGAGGTTACTGTGGAGGAGAATTTAGTGGTTAACTGTGGTCTAATTGCTGCTCCAATCGATCGGCGACCGGTGGTTGGGAAGGTCCGAGGTAGCTCATTAGATGGTGCACGGCACCTCCCGAGCCCCCGCCCTTGGATACACGGTACTGGCGACGCTGTACTCGGTTTGGCATTGCTCAGTCCCTGGTAAGGCGGCGCTCTTTTGTCTTGGAGATGGGGGACTGCACTATCCGGGTATTGTACAAGTACTTGTACCACCCTCAATGAGCATTGCGGAATGGGCTTTAGAGTGCTGAGGGGTACTGTACAGCGAGCGCAGCCCAATACAGAATGCCAGGAAAGGTCGTGTTTGATCCCTCATACGAATTTATTGGCTCGAGGTCCGTTTCAACTTGACGGCTAAGACAAGATCATGGGTGTGGCCGCCGACATCATTGTTGGTTAAAATATAAAGGGCTGGGATAGAAAAATCTTGTAGTTCTGGAAAGTTTGAAAGGTAGTGGGTAAACGCCCACAAAAAGGATTTTGACCTGAGAGATCGAAGTCAAAACAAGCTTAAACCGTTGGAGCCTCTCGCCTAAGCTAACGGCATATTGAAAAATTTGCAGTGGGGTGGTTACCCATTCTTCCTTTAGAGGTGCCTGAGCCGTACCACCGGAGAGTGTTGGGGCCGGATTTTGGGATGCCGAGGAAGCATGTTCTAATAGGGAAGGAACAAGCTGATATATCATACCTTAGGGAATGATCAAACGTGGCTTATCTTTTTGTGGAAAGTTGAAATCCTGAAGAGGGATGGTGATTAATGGCTGGGGGTGTATATTTGGGGGACTGTTGTTGCTCTACAGCTGGTGCCCTAGGCTGATATGTTTTTCCTTTTCTGAAGTACGATACAGGTGATATACTGTGACACAAGTCTCCAGAATGGATTGCCCGAGCCCAGGGAGCAGAAATTGGGATGGTAAATTATCAGTCCACATCTGAGCGCCCACATAAGTACGGACTTCAATATTCGGGCTCTTCATCCCAATGTCTTGTATATGGCAGTTGCTTTTTTGGTTTGCACCGGCCTCTGATTTCTCCCCTCTTGCGAGGGATAATAGATAATTTAGCACCGGACCGAATTATAGTAAGATGGGAAGGAATGACGTGGGACAGTATTACTGTATATCATGACTACTCCATCACGACTAGAGCTAGTCCCCCGATTACTGGATTAGGTACTATGGATCTTTTGTTTCCTTCATCTCTTGGTTGAGTGTGGCCTTGTTCTATAGCTTTGCTTTTCGGAGAAAATTCCTCTGCCATATCCTAAAGATACTGTTAGTTGCTTCTGAATATACACTACGGGCACTGGGAAGCTATGATAGTAACTGGCGTGGTGCGCCGCAGCCGCGTTGCCCTTTACCTCTACCAGTAAAATGGGAGAGAAAAGAAAAATAAGAGGCTTAGCTATTGTTTCACTCATGACCCCTTAAGGGTCAACCGAGACTGAATACAAAATGGGGGAAATTTGGGAACCTGAATTTCCAGTTTGTTGAGTGAGTCTGAGAAAGTTTTCTTTTAATTGATCTATTCTTTGATTGATTTCCTGAAGTGCGAGTGACCGCAGGTATGTATACCCCACCAGCTGTCTGCAGATGTTAGGAGGGGCTACCCTCTAGCATTGTATGAAATGTGAATTCTCATAGTGGGCCTACTTCACTTCACTTCACTTTGGTTATACATAGGTACTTTCCTGTCTTCACTCGCTGATTGGTTCCTTGCTCTAGTGGGATAGAGAGTTACTCTAGCTCTGATCTGACTCCTCGAGTACAACCCTCAACAGCTATCACGGAGGACACTACCCGTGCGGTATACTAGGCCATTTTTGAAGCATCGGGATGCCCTAGCACCAAGACAAGTATTAATCATGCTAGGGCGTCCGGGTGTTTTATATGACTAATTTACGGTAGAAATTGTCGATAATCTCTTACTACTTTGGCTTTCCGGGTGAGCGATACTAAATAAGAGCATTGGACAACAAGGAAGCCTTGCTAGTGCCAACCAACAGCCCCAGAACTGTCACCATCCTCTCCCCTAAATGGGCGAGATAGAAAGGAAGAGTCATCCTCCAAGCAAGACCGGGTACGGGCGGGGGGGATATATCAGAGTCAGGAGTCTCGTTTGAGTCTAGCTTAGGGAACCAGAAACACAGTGTTTCAGTGTCCTGAGTAGATCGGCTCAAGCTCTGGATGTGGGTAGGTTCAAGTTGCGCTGGGTATCTTGGGTTTCGCTCTCCGTCGTTGGTTGCGAATGGGCTGGGGATGAGAGAGGAGATCATTATTGGGAACTAAACAACCTGCGGCAGATTTGCTCTTTGCATGCTCCTCTGATCTGACTGGAGAGATGCAAGCCGAGATATAAGGGAATAGATCCATTCGTTCCGTAATGGGTTTGGCTTAAGAGTTGCTTCTGTATTTGGGGGGTCCGTATTCGGGATCGTTGAAGATCGTTGAACGCTCGGAGAGAAGCCCCCGTTTCATGAAGCCTCAGACCGCAGCCTGCGCCACTCGGATGGGGACATTGAGGATGCTTTAGCAGAGGTGAAAATTTTCAAACTTTTTTTTTGTTGCCCTCGTAGTAAGGTCGATGTCACAGGATGTAATAGCGATTGCTGTGGATGGATGAATAAAGCGAGGGAGAAACGCACCCGACCAGAGGCAATGAAAGAAAGAAAACAAAAAACCCTACTCAATCATTTGCTTCTTGTGGTACCGGAATCAAACAATTGATTTTTCTTGTTCCTCCCACACTCGCTTTTAAAGATTGGTCTGCAAAAAAAAGACGTTTCCTTCTGGTATGGCAAGCAGAGACCTGGTATGGCCTCTTTTCTTTCCACCCGTTCATTGACAAAAGCAAAATTGACGGGTATTTGGCGAATCGATAATTATAGAAACTTCTCAGCAGGTGGAAAAGAACCCTTGGAGGTTGATAATTTGCTTTTGAGTTAATATTTTCTTGTTTCATTAGAGGTGGGATTGAATATTACAGACCGCAGATGTTAGGAGCCCTTTATTCTAAGTTACTAATGGATGATCAATACTAGTTTTACCTCGTCACTCTCTCTTCCTGTCCAGCATCCCCCCCCCGGAAGTCTCACCATCTCATTATCAAGCCATGACATGACGAAGTGGGAGGGAACCCGCTACAGATTACTCTAATCTCGAAGGCCCGAGGGCTAGACCAGTCGCATGTATTTTGCTAGAATAGGGTGGGGAAGTCTATAAAAGACAAGAATCCGAGCTTCAGCCAATTGGAACATTCACAAAGCATTTACAGCTTCGGAAGTCAATATACAAAGCTATTTGATATCAGATACCTATTTCGGGGGGTCACTTGGCACTTTACGAAATATCAGAGATCCCGAGCATCTTCAAGTTCAATCTCATACCACCGCCACAGCTACAAACACTACAAATACCCCCAAAAGATAATCAATTCTTTCACAAACCCTCTAGTAACCTCACCCTCTGTGCTTCTTTCTTGAAACACCTTTTATTCTCCTCCTCAATCAACTCCTACACTATGTCTGGTTGTGCACACCTTACCTTTATCAAAGCTCAGGGCGGTGGTCTTATTTGCGATGTGTGTAAAAAAGTGGGAGACTTCTTCGTTTGGAAGTGTTCAGCATGCGCGCTGTGCGTGTGTGACCAGTGCAAAAACCTAGGGGGGTTCTGAGAGAGCTTCGCTTAGGCCAGTGCGGGGGAGTAAGAGGGAGGGAGAGGGAGGGCCCGGGAGAGCTTGACTGGGGAACATGTAATCAGGAATTATGTGAATCGGCGGGCTGAGCCTGACCCCCTTTTGGACTTGGATTGGGGTTGACTTGGGGTTTAGAATGGGGTTGGGTATTTTTTGGAAAGGGAGGAAAGGAAGAAAGAGGTTAGGATGTTTTTAGAATGAGATGTATGTAGGGAGGGGGCTTCTGTGTTGGGGTGCTTTTGTGATTGCTGTGATTTTTTCTTGTTTGTGTTTTGAAACTTTATTGTTTTGATCTTTTCCCCACCTCTCGGATAGAGGTGGGTTCTATGATTCCTTCAGTTCAACTATTTCCTATTCTATCACAGCTGGGTTTATGATAGTGTGTTTTTGGTTTACCTCGGTGGTTTTGTATCCTGAATAGATATGATTCACATATGCTAGTATGTAGGTGTTGATCTTGCATTCCAACGATATCATATAGTTGTCAATCAAGTTAGCCTAACGTCTGCAGTCAGCTTACGATTCGGGATCCCGCACCGCACAGACAGTCCCGGAGGATTCAATAACTTTGGCCTGTACCGGGCCGGATTTTTTCGCTGGGCTGTAATCATGATTAGCGAATACCGTATTTATGCCATTACAGACTACTAGTTGGGTAATTTTTATATCCTGAGAGCATGGAAAGAGTCAAGCTTTCTGGGGTATGTTTGATATGTAAGGTGCGAGCCTTTCGGGCAGGAAATTTGCTTGATAGGCATACACTGAGCCGATGTGAGCACACCTGTTCCATGCAGGCAGGCGACGACTTTGAAAGGAGAATGGTGATGCTCAACGGGGCTTAGTCATTATGGATTGATTTTTTGGAATGAAACTCAGTTCGTTGATAAATATTCTAATCTGGGTAAATTACCTTGATGTTGACTGGTCGTCGAGACAGTAAACGAATGAAAACTGTAATGCCGCCTGATATAGTAATAGGGTCTATTCAGGCGAGTGAAGTGTGGAGCTACGTTTTTTTATTCAGGACACCTGAGTGTGATTCCTATAACTGTGACTACCTCATCTGACAAGCCCTCCCCGAAATAACATATTTTTTTATTGTGGAATCGAACCCAGTAGAGTCATATCAACTCCCGCATCTCTGAAAATAGACCCCATATATCACTAGTCCATGATGATTAAGACGCTCCGAGTCAATACCACCCTACCTAGTCCAACAACTATAGATTTTCCTTCCGTCTACTAAGTGCACAGTGGTGCTCTATAGGCACATGGTTGTGCGCTGCGGGAACGGACTGTTAGACAAATTGACCCCTCCAATAACTTTCGGGAGCCTGCGCATGGCTAGGAGAATATTGATACAAGAAAAGAATCGGGAATCATCCTTATAGACCTGAGCAACCCCCACTTGCGGAACAGACACCTGAAACCCAAGTGCTCCTTTCTTGTGTATGAATGATTAATTGCGCAGTCAGCAGTGCGCTCTGAAGGAGAGCTGGATAAGGGGTGAAACACGAATGTGCAACAATCCGAAAGAATGTGATGGGCAGAAGGAGTGGAGTTATTCAAGAGGAAAAAGACTTTGGAGGAATAGGGAATAGAGAACCTCATTTCGGGTGATCGATGATCGTTCCGGCCATTCCTGGGATTCCCGTTAGTAGGAGGATTCCCCGCCCCGAAGATTGGCGGGAATGCCTGCTACAGTGTAGAGGTTCGGGTAGACTATTGTGATAGAAGTATTTTTTTAATTTTAGGGCGTTTTCTGGGTTACCAGGTTGGCCAACACTGGAAATAATTTAACCCCTTATGTCACGGGTGGGAATTGAACGAGTGTGCCAGGGGACCGTTTTCAGTTGCAATCAGAGCAGAGAAAATCCGTTGCTTGTCGTTCGTTCTTCTTTATTCATTTATTCACTTACCTAATAAGAGCATCCTTTTGTGAGCATGATTCTGATCGGATCTCGCTCGCGAGCAAGCAGAGTTTAACTGAAAATAGCTGGGAAATTCAGTCTCACTTGCGCTTGTATTTTGATTTTCAAATGGTTATTCAAAAATTAAAAAAAAAACGCCAAAGCACGGACTAGAGGCCGATAGACTATGAGGCTGAAAAAGAACTTGAGCTCATGCGTAGCCTGTTTGGAGAGCATCTGTGGGAAGGGTGCTATATTGTACCTTACGTTGGGAAAGAGGGGCTTACGGATAGCGGATGAAAAGCAATGATATAAGGTAATTTAAATGAGAAGAGAAGCCGTCCATTGTGGTTTAGTGGCTAGTGGTTAGCTGGGGGCCATCTGGCTAAAAGTGTCATGGGATGGTGAAGGCAAGTCAGCCTGGGGAAAAACAGGCGAGTGATCGGGTATGAAAGAAGGATGCATCTAGGGTTGGAAAATTTGGAGGGGCAAGGTTCCACCTGAGCAGTGTGCTGATAGCATGGGTGGCTTGTGGAACCTGGTGAGTTCGCCGGGCAGAAGATTGGGTGGCCGGGTGAAGGATCGCGGGATGCAGGTACCCTTACAAGGTTATCATCCCATCCGGTGCGGTGCTTAGGCTATGTGGACAGTGCGTATGTTATATCAGATTTGGGGGTAAGAAAAGTCTACGAGTGACATATGGTGACGATATAGTCAGTATCATAGGAAAAGTACCTCGGGCTGAGATTTGGTGGAAAGTTTGGGAGGCCCAAGGGGGAAAGGGCGCACTGCATATTTTTAAGGGCTGCGTGGATGATTTGCGCTTGCCGATGAATGGCTCATAAAACAAATATTGAAGAGGACGTCGGGGGTCAACGGGGCCCGCAAGTAGCTTGTGGGACTGAAGGGTCAGGGCGTGCTTCACTTACAGGGGAGAGTCGTGAGGCAAGTGGGGCTGGAGCAGGTAACTACTCGAGAGACTTCCCGGGGGTCGTTGGAGATCAATAAGCTAGGGGGGAACGAAACGGGCTAGCGTAAATTACCCTGCCTGGCGCATAGCGATATCCTCCCGAGGCGGATTGGACGTTGGAGGCATGAATACATGGATTGATTACTGGGCGAGTAATAAACAAAAGTAGTGTAACACAATTAGTAATCGCGTCTGGCATGGGAGGGGATGTCCACCCAATTCACCCTTAGAGGGCGAATTGCACGGGCGGAAGAAGTAAGGACCGTTCGTTGTAGAAGTGTTTGGGTGGTGATTGTTAAATTTTGGGAAAGTGGCACTGATGAAACCTGTCGGGATCAACTTGAATGGCCAGCTTTTGCCTTTGACAAAGAAAACCATGCTGTACCAGGGTGCTGACCTTCAAAAAGATGTAGTTAATTGTGTGATTGCAAGTTTGAAAGGCTGAACACATAGTAATATTGGGGAAGAAGAACCCAACAAGATGAGGAAGATAATAAAGACAGATAGTGAGGGTTTGTTTTGGAAATTGTATCAGTGGTTGAGGAGTTTTTCAAGGTATGATATGAATATTATAGAAGAGAGGGAGGAGCTATGCTTTTATAATAATATTGTAGTGGATATTGGGATTAGTTACTTGGAGAGTTGAATATGGAAAATATCTCTAATATCTACGGTTTTTTATATATATGTTTTTATAATATTATGATGTATTTGTTAGGGTACAAGAACTTGCATGAAGTGGTAGCTCTGGCGTAAACAAAACATCAATTTCAAAAACTATAAATAAAGGAAAGTAAGGTGCGCATCTGGCAGGTGTGTCAGATATGCTACAGATTACTGGCTCGTGGCTAAGAAAAGAAAAGTATAAACTAGTGTTTGTTGAAGGGCCTAGGAGGGCCCTGAAAACTGGCACACCAATTTCCCGCCCCACCGCGGTCAATGCCTTGGACAGCCCTCCCGTCAATGAATTTTCCCCATCCGGGGCCCCACCTTTTTGTGTATTTCCCTCTCGAACCTTGCTCTTTTGATACATGATTGAGTAATTGTGTGAGCATATATCAAAAACGACATACCTCAATTTATATACAGGGATTTATTTGCATGGAATGATTCATACCATATGAACTGGAATAATTGACAATACCGATTGGACGTCCGAGTTGTCTAGTCTAGTAATGTGTATTGTCTCAGCAGGCCACATCAGGAAAAATAATACCTTATGTTCTGTGCGTTCTGTGCATCTGACGCAACTGACACTGGAATGCTAATTGTGAAGCGCGACACAACGTCAAATCAAGATGGGGTTCTGACTTTGCGTTACTTGGCGCCATCCATCCTGACGCAATCAGGACACACACCACTGCCTCCTGTACACCCTGAGTCATTCTGGTGCTCCGCTACACCATCGTGACGCCTCCTGTTCCAGGACTTTCCGGGCCTGACGTTGCCTGATGTATGACTTTCCGGTCCTAACCTCGGCTTATCTACACTCTTCCACCCTAATGACACCTAATCTAAGATGCTCATGCCTAGATGCCAGTTCCTTCTCACAGAACATCAGGGCTTCGTGGATATTAGGATCTCTCGTTCCGATTTTTCCAGCTCCTTCCTCCCTCATCTGGATCCTACAATCCTGATCTCTCCTTTCCTGATGTGTGATCTGTTCTTCCTGATCTTAGCCCCGATACATGCTGGGTCCTGATCCAATCATAACTCTGTCAGATATCGCCTTATAATCTCTGACCCATCGTGAACAAAGTCTAATGCTATCTTGGTCC
>Ga0307510_10011709_pt1 | contig 10412 bp, 4 predicted proteins | sample 12_EM_MG_FD_207224 | JGI IMG/M metagenome (GOLD analysis project Ga0307510, IMG submission 207224) | Populus trichocarpa ectomycorrhiza microbial communities from riparian zone in the Pacific Northwest, United States - 12_EM | ecosystem: Host-associated > Plants > Roots > Unclassified | place...
TTAGAAATCAAAGGAATAATGACCGAAATGAAGAAAATAATATATGACAAAGTGTAATCGAATAACTAAATTGAAGAAAAAAAAACTTTTTATAAAAGGGTTAAGAATGAAAATATAAAATCAAAAAAATAAAAACTGAAATTAAAAAATCAAAAAATAAAAAGAACAACCATGTACCTTTTTAGGCTTGAGAGATAAAAGAATGGAAAAAAACGACTATCGACAACAAACCACTCATTATCTGCCGTCATGCGCCATACTAGGAGAAAGAAGACACGGTGACGCTTCGAAAAACACGGTAAAAGGTAGGTTTGGTCATCAGGTGGCGTCTCATACGCTGCTCAAATGACGTGAACGTCATCCACTCATTGACGCATAATAAACATGCACCAATAACTTTTTAGAATAAAAAATTAATTATTCAATATAAAAAAACTAAAATTCCCCTTATGCCTATAAAAATCCATAGATAAATGAATTCTTTTAGTGTATTCTAATAGGAAAAAAGACAAACATACTCTAGTTAATTAACAGCTATAGGTTTTTTTCTTACCTCAAAGGCAGATAAATAAAATTATGATTTTATTATAACAATTAATGTGTTTCTCGTGATACAATAAAAAACGTACTCTTTGTTAAATTATTCCACCTTGTGACGTTAACGTTACTACTAAAAATATCCCTTTCAATTATTGCTGGCTGTCTTCCCCTTCTCATTTCAATGTGGAAGCGGTAGGCAGCTGCATTAGTTTTTGGAATCAAATCAAGAGGTTTCATGAGAAAAAATCATATAAAATAAAATAAAAAACTCTCTCGTGAATTAACTATTTGAAAATACTAAATTTATTAGGGAAATAAAACAAATTATTATTTTCCTCTACTCCAATCGACCAGTATTGCATGTATATTTATTTCCAACTATGTGGGAACAACAATATTATATGTTCATCACTTGGCCTCACCTTAATTCTTTGTCCGATCCAATGATTGCGAGTTCCTGCCTCGTGGGGTTGGTTAGAGCCACAATCTTTCCTTTTGATTCGCTGATCATAATTTATTTTCAACACGAATTATTTTTCCTCTCGTAATATTTTTTAAATGAAAACATGACTGTACAGATCTAGTTTGACTGCACAAAAGTCAGCCTAGTAAAATGAGTGACCGACACTACAAATTCACATGTTTGATGCAGTGAAAATAAATCAAAATTAAAGCTTTCATCTAGTTACTGTGATGTCTCTGCCGTGGACAATCCCTCTCCCTTTCTTTTTCATCGTTTTAGGTTATTTATATCTTGTTTTGTATTTATGAATTTGTTTTATTAACGTAGATGTCCGAACCAACTTGCGCGCAACTCAACTAATTCAACGGGCCCTGAAGTTAACTCGAACATGAGACTATAAAAAAAACAAGCCCCTTAATTTCAAACTCTTACCTACTAGATAGTTTGTATTTATGAATTTTGATATAATATAATGTGAGTTTTTTTTTATCTATATTTACTATTTTTTTAATAAAATATTGATTATTATCTTCTTCTTTTTTCGATGGATGAGATTGGATTTATTTGAAATCTTTAATCTCTCGTTAGTGGAATCTAAAAGTGTGGAACATTATTTCATTCATTCATGATAATTCAAGTTTATTTATGTGTATGTTATCAATCGGTATCTGAATTTATATTTAGAAAGTTTTTTTTTTTTTTTGCCATCTATATTATTAAAAGGACGGACGGCATATTGTTGGCAAGTCTTTCTATTGATGTTTTCAAGTATTTTCGTAAATATAATATATTTTAATTTTCACATGTTAATTTTATTTAGATATAGTGTGTGAATAAATTGTTTGTATTTTTCCATACATCAACGAAATTGATATTTTTCTTTTAAAAAAAAGCCCATGTGTTTGTCGAAACATATTTTTCACCAAGCATTCCCATGTGGCCGTGTTTATATCTGCACGCGCGCAAATTAAAACAAAAAAAAAAACTTTACAATAAATATAACTATAAACAAATTGCATAATAAATAATTATAAGTACACATTAAACAATTAATCCATGCTAATTATATCCTTGAAAAATGATTAGGGTATCCAGATCAGTTTTCGTTTGCATAAACTAATTATTCACATGCCCGATTTCAAGATCATCCACACATTTATGCTTTCACAATTGTTTTTACAGCCTACGTCGGAACTTGGATTATGGAAAGTAATTTGAAGGACTAAATCCTTACAATATGCGAGGCTAGACCTCATATAAAAAATAATTTAACTTAAAATTCAAAACAAAATCAAATATTGCAAGATAAAGAGACCTCTCAAATGAAAAAAAAAATCCTATTGGTTTATTATTATTTTAGATAACATTTTGTTACAATTTTATAATAAAAAGAATAGAGACAATGATAATAAATAAGATACGTTTCTACTTATTTCATGTTTTAAAATATAAAAATTCTTTCTAAAATTATTTTATAGATAGATTTATTTTATATTTTTATTTTTTTTCAATCAAACATGTTTTTATCTTTTATTTTATTTTTACCTTGAAACACTAACTAAATGTAATATTTTAAAATATTTGGTTTCGTCTCGAGATAAAAACGAAAAGAATAAAAATAAAAGAGATTTGTTTCATTTTCTTTTATATTTTGAAAGGGCAAACATTCACTCTACAAATATTATATGGATAAATCTATTTTATCTCTATCTATTATGTTTCTTCTATTATAGAACACCAACCAAGCACGACCTTTTAAGTATTACACACAAAATGATATATTAATATTTTTTTATATAAAAAAATTAGTATAAGCGTAGTGTGGACATGATACTTGTCTTGTATTTTTTTTTACATATATTAATTTGTATTTTGATGAAGAATGAAAACATGAGCTGGAATATATTCCTCGTAATTAATAATTAATCAATAATAAGATGCAGTGATTATTTATGATAGTATTTGAGAATGAGGTTTAAACGTTTTTTAAAAAATTAAGTTTTTTTGTTTAAAATTATTTTTTTAATATTTTAGATTATTTTGATGTGTTGATATTAAAAATATTTTTAAATAAATAAATAAATAAATTTTTAATATATTTCTAAATAAAAATACTTTAAAAAAGTTAATACAAACACAGCATCAATTGCTACCTATGAATTAGTAATTTTAACAAAGTATAAAAATAAAAAGAATATTCGAAAATCCAGAATTCAGGGCCGTTTAGCAATATCAGGAAAATCCAGGAACCTAATCACAAAACCCCCAAATCTTTCCAAAATCCTCAAAATTAGGGTTTCACTTCCATCTCTCAAAAACCCTAAAATCTCTCGCATTCAACAATGGCAGAATCTATGTGTAGAACTCTCCGAGATGGATCATTAGAAGGGGAGCAAGCACCAACCCTCACAATCAGAGACACCACAGCTTCGCCGTTTGGTTTCCACGTTTTCTCTCACGTTCTCTCTCAGCTCTCCTCTTTCATTTTAGCCTCCAAATCCCAGTCCCGGTTCCTATTCAAAACCACGCCGTTTTTGTTCGTTTTCATTGTTATTATTAATTTAATTGAGATTAAGTTAATAGATTGGTTGATGTTGCAGTTGATTGTAATTGTTGCATTTTCACGGAGCCCGTCCTTTTACGTGGATTTACTGAAGAGACGAGGAATTGATGCAAAATCATCTCATAAATGGTAATTTGTACACACTCTGTTTGGTTACTGAGAAAGTGAAGCAAATGGAAAGAAAATTAAGTTTTTTTTTTCCTTTTATGTTTGAGTAAAAATGTTTTATTATGTGTGATTGTAGGATTTTTGAAGTGATTTATGGGTGGGGACATGCGGGCTGAATTATTGTTGTTGTAGCATTCAGATTTTGGATTGCTATTCGGATCCGCTTGGTTGGAAGGATCAGCTTATGATGTCGGGAAATTTCACGGATGTTTCCTATGAAGTTTCTTTGAGTTTGAGTTGTGTTTGTAGGAATGTGAAGGATTTGGACAAGTTGTACTCTTTGATTCTTGAACTGGGAAAGGTAATTTCTGTATGAATTTTTTGTTGCTGCTTGGTTTTGTCTGTGAAGGATAGTAATGTAAATATCACAAAATTGCATTCCGATAAGCATTTTCTTTGATGAACTGGTTGTGTTCTATGTGGGGTAATTTTTGGTAGTTTTTTGTATTTATGCTTGCAGGATTGGTTGGACAAGGAAAAGATTGTTTTTCTGTTGCCATTGATTCGGTAATTCTGCAACCTGCAAGTTTGAATCTCTAATAACTGTATTGGTTGTTATATGCAAGATTAGGGCTTAGGCTGCACTGTTAAGTTTAAATGAAGTTCAAGTGATCTTGCCAGTGTGTTGTAATGATATTCTAGTAAATTGATGCTTTAGGTCTGTAGCTAAGTTCCACTTTTTATAGTGTGTTAATGTGAACAACAGGTTGCTTTTCTGAGTGGACACTTCTTGTCAAATACTGACATGAACCAATAAGAAGTATTCTGGATTACAATATCGGATGTCTCTGTTGTTAAAAGTATCACTCTATTTTGCATGTGAGATGTGGAAACTTCCTGTGAACTGCCAATGTTTTCTGACGAGGATAGGCTTAGCCAGAGGGAAGGCATTATTAGGGATTGTATGTCTAGTGTCGTACTTTAGAAGAATAGGAGGTTATATGCTGAAATGGATGGATTTGATTGCACTTTTTGTATTTTCCTAACTCTGCTGGAAAAAATTTGAAATATCATTCTTAGGTCAAAAAATGCCAAAAAATACTTGGTGCTTTTTTGTCTCATTTTAGCTTGAGCAGACATGCTCACATGGATGGAGAGCTGCCATTGACCCTGTATGGTCATGTGATGCTGCCTGCTCACATGTCAGTGCCTATGGAAGCCTGGAGAATTTGTTGATTGATATCCAAATCATTGTCCTTATTCCTTATTTCTTGAGTCATGTTCTAATGCAGTAGGATGGATCCTAGGACATGGATATGATGTTGGCTATTCTTTTGGAATGGCACCAAGGTTCATTGTTACTGTTCTTTAAAAACCCAATCAATACAGAGTATATTTATGAGATATTGAGTTTGTGAGAGTATGTTATTTTATATAAAATTCTAATAACAGCGTAACATGTCAGAACACTCAGTTTCAATGCCGAGTAGTCTTTTACATGCAGTTCAAATATTTGCTCCTTTTTTTTCCCTTTTTCATTCTGATGGGTTCTTCACAATTTTAACCAGATAAATGAAATGCTGAGACGTATCTACATCAACAGTTGCAGGCCTGTTAAGCAACCTTCGTAGCCATGGTATAAGCATTTCTGCTCTTTCCAGACTTTCTCTAATTATAGGCAGTGTTTATTCACCATTTCCTTTTGATATTTCTGCAATTACTTGGCTGAGAACAAGCAACTTTGGTGTTTAAATACATAAAATTAATGTTTTACCTTTCCTTTTAAATAGATGAATCATTTGGGATATGCAGAAGGGATTCCATGACATTGATGTGGTTTAATATTGGGCATATATTCACTGTTGTTTCATGGTTACAGAACAGATTTCTAGCATCTTTTGGCTGTTACATTCAGACCTTCATGAAGTCAAGGTTACATCTGCTCTTGAAAATCTGTCCTCTGTGGTGGCCAGTGTAGAACCACTGCATCAAACTGCTCATGGACAGAGAAGGGATTTGGAAAACCTCACTTTGTTAGAACAGAACTTTGGGGAAGGAAAGCTTCAAGTCCGATTCAAGCACTGAAATGGGCGTGTTCGTGTGATGGTGAGTCTCTCTTTCTCTATCCTATCCCCCCCCTTTCTTCTTCTTGTTTTTTTTTTGGGGGGGCTGGTGGGAGTTGTTGCCCCTGATTATGAAGCTTCAAACTGCCATAACAAATATTCTGTTTTTAGAGCGAAGGATTTCATATCGATCAGTCAGACATCAATTTTACATCTGTTTCATCTGAATATTAACTATTCAATCAAATTAATCAAGGCCTTCTGCCAAAGGTCAGACACTGCATGCATCAACAGGGCTTGTTATTGAATCAATTTCTTGAGCCAAAAAAATCAAAGTTTTTGTTGAAGGAAAAAAAAACAATGAAGAGAAGTTGTAGGGTTTTACGTGCCAAATGCACTGGTCCACCAAGACCCAATCACCTAGTCTATATTTATAAATGCCTTTGAGTTTTTTTTTTTAATTTTAATTAAAACTCATTAGAGTAAAATAATTAAATATAAAAAATAATTAGACTTAATCGTGCTACATTTTTATCATTAAATATAAAATTATGCAAAATATATAATTATTTTCAAAATTCAATAACTATAAAAATTACAACATAAGTTATCTTTCAATTCACTACTAGTTCATTTATAGATGTTAAATCAAATCCTACTTATATTAAGATTGTTCTTGTTGTTGTTCACATACATAAAAAGGATCTCAAGTTATTATCAATTAACAGAGGAACGAATCCTATTATTAATTTCTATTAATGAAAGATCTATCTCCCATTATTATTAATTTTTTTCTTGGCTCTTTTTTGGTGGGCAGGTTATCTAATGTTTTATTGACTGGGTGTACATGTAAATGATAAACAGCACAAATTAAAAAATAAATAAAAAAATAAGTTATTTATATATAAAATATACCCTTAATTCATTAATTAGTCTAGTTTTTTATATTAGAATCGGTGTCCATCTTAATAAAAGCTTTTGTGTGTGGAGAGGTTCATGTATTTTTCCAAGCACAAACAAATTCCTTAACACTTTTGATTAATTTCAAAGAATTAATCTTAAAATGCTTTTTTGATATCACTTCCAAGAAGTTTTTCGAGATGGTTTTTATAATGTTATTGAACACTTAACCTCTCAAACGGCTGCCGGGGGTTCTCACCACCACCGCAAAACAACAATAAACAACAGCCTATTGGGAGAATGCAACGCTGGACCTGGTTTGCAGTGTCGGACACCATGTATTTGTAAAATATCTGCTTGCCCTGGCTTGCTCTGTATTTTTGAAGGTCATTTGTGACGACTATGTTTAATATATTTAGAGCTCGTTTGTTTATTTGTTGTATTTTAAAAAATTATTTATTTTTTTATTTTTTTATATTTTCAAATTATTTTAATGTGTTAGTCTCAAATATAAATTTTAAAAAATAAAAAATATTATTTCAATATAATTTTTAAAATATATATTTAAAAAAACAACCAACACAAAAGCCACCACTATTAGCAAAGAGTGAAGTTTTACGGTTTCCATGATCTCAAGAATCTGAAAATTGAAAGAAAGCACTATACAATTGTCATAGTAAATCAAGAACTAATAGATGATCTCTTTAATTAATCGTACGAACCAAGGATTTTTCTTGTTTAGTGGTACCGTTACTTGGTGCCACTAGTGTTATGTTAAGATTCTTAATTTGCAACTAAAATTTAAAATCATAAAATTATTTTTTGATTAAAAAACACATTTATTTTTTATATTAACTCGTTAAAACCTAATTGATTTAATTAAATTGATTTTTAACTTAGTTGATTAGACTAATCTAAACTAGACTTAATCAAATTAATATTGAGGAAAGTTTTTTTAAAATGAAATAAAAATATTTTGGAAAAAATTAATATACCCCACTTAATAAATAACTTGTGAATTGATCCAACAAACTAATAATTATCTAAGCTTTAATTTGTTCTAAATCAGATCCTAGATTGGATCTTAGCACAAACTAATAGTTAAATGCGAGACTTGAATTCAAGTGTGTCTTTGCTTAGTGGAGAGATTATCATTGAATTACAAAATACCCGTTAAAAAAAAAATTACCACATTATTTATAGGTCTAATATTATATTTAATTTATAGAACTGAAAACCCTTATAATATTAATATTCCAATTTTGCTACTGAACTAAAAAAACCTAGCTATAATGGCTAACTTCTTTTCTTTTCAATCTCCAGCATGCTCAGAAGAAATGATTGAAGCCATTATTTTATGACATGACGTTATTGGGGGTGCCCTTTCATGCCCTGGCTAGATTCGATTCTCAAGGTCTAGCAAAGAAGATGAGTGCCTTGTTCTAAAATTGATCAAATTTTTGACAAAATCATTGCAAATTTGGGTTGAAGCCACCGAATGGGAATATGGGTGTGGATGGAATGATTAGTGCTATATGCCATTAACTTGCAGAAATGTCTTCAGATCCTTGGTATATATGCCGGGGAGGATCCTACAACACCAGATGAGGTAGGGGACTTGTGTGACGGCTGACGGGTTGTATAGGATAGGTGGTAGTGGTGGGTATGGAGGGCATGTTATGAGGGATAGGCGAGGTACGACTTTTAATATGAATAGAAGAAGATATAGGAAGCAGCTCTTGGTGCAATCGATTTGGAGCCCTGAGTTGAAGGCACGTTCCAGCCCTAATGTTTTGGACTGATAAGGTGCATGGTGGTCTTTTCTAGGACCTTGAAAAATGGGAAAGAAGAGGAAAAAAGAGAGAAGAATAGATTGTGGATTGTTAAGAACATCAGATTCTGTGCTCTTGAATCATGAATTTTCTTATATTTTTATTTTGAGTTCCTGATTTAATGTGGCAAGGAAATTAGATGTATACACAAATGATGAAGCTGGTGGAGATTGGGGAAGGAGGACAAAGAGGTAGAGAAACTTCTTTGCAATTTCCCTATCATTAATCAAAACATTAATGGATTTATGTGAACTTGACATTTCTACACACCCACCAAAAAACTAAATTAAAACATTCTTAGAAATAAAGCAAAAAGCATATGCAAGGCTCATGCAATTTGGTAGAAGCCTAGATAGCACCCAATAACATTACACAGCATAATTGTGAAGGGATAGAGACATGGCATGTCGGCCAGCAAAAGAAGAAAAAGATTCACCCTTTAATGGGTGATGATAATGTCGAGAAAACCTTGCGTATTTTCGAAGTTGTTTTTTCAAGGTTCCGATGAGCCGAAGATATAGAAGATTGGGTGTAGGCAACCAAAACACTTGGAAAATTATTCTTTTCTGCAAGTTTAGGAAACCATCTAATGCCTGAGGAAATTAGTTATAAAAGGTTGTGGTGTCTGTGTTTTCATAAAGCTAGAGAACAGGCTTTCGAACATGCAGCAGTTGACAATATCAGCACATCACTTTGTGTGATAGTGCTTGCTTATCCATATCAAAGTAAAGGATTCCTAGGCCCTTCCCTTTTCTTTCCAAGAACACTTTTTGCTGGGCAGAAACTTTGTGCTATCGTTTTGGAATTCGGATAAATACCCATCATGGCTTACTTGTTATAAGGCACTTTCTGTGATATTCCTGCTGACCAGTTCTGCCCCTTTTCTGTTCTTCGCTTTACACCTTCCTCGCAGAGGCCTGCTGTTCCTTCTGGCTGGGCCAAACAAGGGATGGAATCGTGATTATATTTTATCACCCCATGTATTTAAATCCCAATTATTGCATAACCGAAGGAAATAGTTTGTAGTTTTGCATCTTATACGAGGTTAAACACTTGAAGGATAGATATTAAAAGCGTTTGGATAAATATGAACCTCCTTGAAACTTCTCCTTTTTGCAGAAGTTCTACCATACATGATGAAAAGAATATTAAGATCTATTTCTTGTAATTTTTCATCCATTTGATTTCTTACTAGACATATTCTTGATAGTAATAATACTATTATTTATGAATTTGAAGAATCATGTTAATCTTACAGAAGAACTGGGTTAGTTTTCAAAAGCATCTTGTAACATGATTTCAAAAATCAGAGATAAGAGAGATGTTCATAAGAGAAGAAAACAATAATTAAAATCTAGCTAAAACCCAAGAAAGTGTAGCCGATAATAATTCAGCCTCTAAAGCAGCTAAGAAATGGTACACCGCAGGTCCACAGCCAGGCCGGCTTCTCATATAGATCCCAAAATCTACAGCTCAACTCATCGGTGTAGCTCGACAATCAGGGCTAGCTCAGATAGCATCAGAGCGTGTAAGATTTGGTTTGGCTACCTTTTCTTGAGCTTCATGGTTGTCAGTCCAAAAGTCCAGACAGAAAGACCAGAAAGGACAGTGACAAAACTACAAGGTGCAGGCCGCATGGCCAGTGTCGTGATTTATCGTGGGTACCAGGACAACAGACCACGTTTGTTTTAGTTAGTGGCCAGAATTTGTGATGTAAGAACTATAAGGAGATTGAAATTATTTATATGGTTTTTTAAATAGTATAAATATGATTTTATATATATATATATATATATATATATGTTCCAATAAAAATAATAAATAATTTCTTTTTAAATTATTTTTGACTTTTCTTTTAACTCTCCCATTATAAATGCCCTGAGTATAGTGTTTTCAAAATGTTATGTCACATGCAAGTGGCCATGGACGGAAAGGGAAAAGGA
>Ga0307510_10011711_pt1 | contig 10412 bp, 7 predicted proteins | sample 12_EM_MG_FD_207224 | JGI IMG/M metagenome (GOLD analysis project Ga0307510, IMG submission 207224) | Populus trichocarpa ectomycorrhiza microbial communities from riparian zone in the Pacific Northwest, United States - 12_EM | ecosystem: Host-associated > Plants > Roots > Unclassified | place...
CGTTGTTCCGGCGTGACCTTTAAGGCGAAGGCCCTTCCGCGAGTGAGCTGTCTCCACATGGGGCCGCCGGGATTGTCGGCCGGGGTGCTGCCGAGCGGGACCAGAGAAGGTGCATTCGGCGCCGCACTGTAGAGCGACCATGCGATGGAAGGGTTGGCGTTGATGGAGACAAAGTACAGTCCCTGGGGCTCGGTTCGCAGGTTCAGAGGAAAGGTCACATAGCCGTTGTGTCCGGCAGGGATGCTTGCTGACGCAGTTGCGAGCACCTTCGTGGGACGGAGATCGTAGGCGGCGTTCGCCTTCCAGACCTCCATCTGCACCTGCTGGGTTGTAGAGGCTTTGGACTGCAGCAGCAGCTCGACCTTCTCGAGACTCGTCGTGGAGATGGGAATGAGCTGTCCCAACGGGAAGACCGCCGCGTGAAACTTCTCTGACTCAGGAAACGCCAGTGCGGCTTCACTGCTTGCCGTGACTCGCGCCTTCTTTGCCAGATCATGCGTGTCCTGATTGATGCTGCCGAGGACGGAGGCATCCTGCTTCAACAAAGCCTGCTGAAGTTCCGCCGCATGATCCTTAGCAACGGTTGCGGGATCGCAGCTGTACTTCTTGCACAAGGATGCCGCGACACCGACTCCCTGTCCGACGATGGCTCCGGTCGGTAGCACCCGAGACGACGCAAAAGCTACGTAGCTCGTACTGATTGGCCTGCCTGCCGTAAGTAGATTCTTGATATTTCGCGAGTAGCAGGCGCGCAGCGGGATGCCGTAGGGAATGGTGCCGCGCTCGGCGAAGTTGGCGTCGCTGGTGGGATGAGGGTAGGGCTCGATGTTTCGCGTTTCGATTCCTCCGGCGACATGGATATCGATGCCCCACGCGCCGTAGGCGATATCGTCGGCGTGGACCTCGGCGGAACGAAGATCTTTCTCGGTGATGACGACATCGCCGAGAATTCTGCGGGACTCGCGCTTGTAGGGCCAGAAGCCGACGAACTCAAGAGCATAATTCTGTGCGCGCTGGCGCGTGTCTCCCTGGGTGCAGTGGTTCTTTATGTGGTCCCATACGCCCAGCAGCTGCTTGAGCGCGATGTCGCGAATCTGTTCGTTGTCGCGGATGGGATGCAGTGGATGACCGACCTCAATCCACCAGTATCCGCCTTCGATGAAGCCATGTCCGCGTTCGGTGAGATCAGCTTCCGTAGAAAACTCCGCGGCCCAGTCCGGCCGCTTGAAGGTGACGGGCTTGCCTGTATCGCGCGCGCGAAAGAACAGGGTGTTGCCCATCAGGGATTCATCGGCCCTTGCCGGGGCGAGGTGCTCGTGATACTCGTCACGCCCCTCGCGGCCCCAGCGAAAGTCGGCGCCTGCGCGATAGCCGAGAACGCCATCGCCGGAGGAGTCGATGAAGAGTGGAGCATCCAGCACGAAGGTCTTCTCGGTGCCGAGCTGCGCGCAATGCACGGCGAGGATGTGCGAGGCATCTTTCATCTCCACCTCGCGCATCGTCGTGTTCAGGTAGAGACTGAGATTGGCTTCGCGCCGGGCCCACTCGTAGAGCACGAGATCCCACTGCGAGTTCATCAGCCCTTCGATGGCGGGCTCCCAGTTGCGCTTGCGCTCTTCGAGCATCATCTCTTCGAGGATGCCGCCCTCCTTGATCCACGCGCTGAAGCCGCAGGTGTCCTCCGGGTAGAGGCGGACCTCGCTGGACGAGTTGCCGCCGAGCATGGAGCGCTCGTGCACGAGTGCCGTCTTGAGGCCATTACGGGCGGCACTGATGGCGGCGCAGGTGCCGGAGATGCCTCCTCCCACCACGACCAGGTCATAGCTTTGAGAGACGACGGTGATGGTGTTGGGGCGAATGTAGCCGCGCAGCTTCGCTGCATCCGACGACGGTGCTTGCTGCGGCGGAGCCTCCACGGCAGGCGGTTCTGCTTTGACGGTCTCGGCCGCAGCAGCAGAGTTCGAACCCCAGGGCGTAAGCGCCGCGGTGGATGCAGCAAGACGCCCCAGAAACCCTCTGCGATCAATTGGCATTCGTTCTCTCTCCCACCGGAAAATTCAGGTCTTTGACAACGCACCGAAGTCTAGACGCAGTTTTGCGGGCATGGCAAGAACAATCGGTTTAGCGATTAACTTACGGGAGAATTTATCTATTCGAAACGCCGACGCCGAAAGCTATGGGCTGGAAGGATGGACCCGATGACGTCTCCTCGCTCGCGGCTGCGGTCCGCCGACTGCGAGCGCTCCTCTTCGTCATCGCGGACGAGCCCTGCCTGCTTCTCGCGGTAGAGCTTGACGTCGCTCTCGTGGAAGAGGCCGGCAATCGTCATCGCCTCACCGCGTGCGGTGACGCTGCCAACGCTCACGGAGACAGAGAACATCTTTCCGTTTACGGTCTCGATGCTGATTTTCTGGATGGCCGTGCGAACGCGCGCGGAGACGTCGTTTGCAGCAAGCTCATCGGAGCCCGGCAGAAGCACGAAGAACTCGTCGCCGCCGATGCGTGTGGCAGGGTCGGACAGGCGCAGCGAAGAACGCAGCGCGGCAGCGACGGCGCAGAGAGCGGCGTCGCCCGCTGCGTGACCGTAGGTATCGTTGATCTGCTTGAAGCGGTTGACATCGATGACGAGGGCGGAGCAAGGGAGGCCGAGGCGCCTGGCGCGGCTGAGTTCGCGCGAGCCGAAGTCGTCCAGGCCATGACGGTTGAGCAGGCCGGTGAGAGGGTCGGTCATGGCGCGACGCTCCAGCTCCTCACGGACGCGGAGAGAATCGATCCACAGGAACGAGAGTGCGATTCCAGCTACCGAGATAATGCCGGTCCACGTAAACCACACATCTGCCTTATGCAGAATGAGGACGCCCACGACGCGGGCGAAGCCCATGAACACATGCAGGAACAGCACGGCCGACATGGCCAGCAGCGCTGGCCTGATCGTCTTTTCCTTGCAGCGATGCAGGTGAATCCAGATGGGGATCTGCATGATCGGCATGACGAAGATGGCCTCGATCGTGCGGATGATGACATCGGGCTTAACATAGGTGAAATAGACGTAACTGAGGATGAGAGCTACATTCACGCCCAACAGCCAGACCATGCGGCTCGGGCGGCGCGTCGTAATGGCAATTGCCTTCTCCATGAAGACGTAGTTCATGAGGAAGAAGAAGTTGCCCAGGATGATGGCATAGAAGGACGGGATGATTCCGCGATAGGCCTGGAGGAGAAGACCGATGCCGCCGATCACGAATCCGAGAGAAAACCACACTGGGCCGTTGTCGGAGTACGGACGCTTCTGCGCGCGCCATGCCAGGAAGATGATCAGGCCCATGAAAATCAACAGGCCACCCTGCATACTCAATAGCGTGAGACGATCCATCGATAGCAATCCTGAAAGGGGTAACTGAACGCTGCTTTGCTGACTATGGCAGACGGGAGACCCATTGCCAATACTACTTCTGGAGCAGAGGGGCGATGGCCCGTTCGATGTGCAAACCCATACGCGGCGGGCGCCCCCGGCGAAATCCGGTCGACAACTGTCCGCCGCTTCAGCCATACTTCCCATTCATTCCAGCAAACAGGAGACGACAGCGTATGTGCGATGAGTTTATTCACCAGGGCCTGACGCATGATCCTACGGTTTCGCGTAGGAGCTTTGTGCTCAGTTCGGCAGCCACCGTTGTTCTAAGCTCTGCGGCCGCGGCGGCGCAGGAGAAGGTGGTGGAGAAGGACGTGAACGTGCCGATGGCGAGCGGAATCTCCGACTCCGCGCTGTTTTATCCCGAGGGCAAAGGAACGTGGCCGGCAGTGCTGGTGTGGACCGACATCCTGGGGCTGCGGCCGGTCTTTCGCGAGATGGGGCGCAGGCTCGCCGCCGAAGGCTACGTGGTGCTGGTGCCGAACCCGTTCTATCGCAATGCGAAGGCGCCAGTGGTGGATGGCTCGTTCGACTTCTCCAAGCCGGAGGACCGCGCTAAGGTGATGCCGATGGCCGCCGCCTTGACGGCAGATGCCAACATCAGCGATGCGAAGTCGTATGTGGCTTTTCTGGATGCGCAGCCTCAGACGAACAAGAAGAAAAAGATGGGTGTGCAGGGTTACTGCATGGGCGGTCCGCTGACGTTCCGCACGGCGGCGACGCAGTCCGAGCGCATCGGCGCGGCGGCAACATTCCACGGTGGCGGCCTTGTCACCGACAAGCCGGACAGCCCGAGCCTGCTGATCTCGAAGATGCACGCCGAGGTGCTTTGCTGCGTGGCCGCCAACGACGATCAGCGTGATCCAACGGCGAAGGACAAGCTGAAGGAGGCCTTCGCGGCAGCGCACCTGAAGGCAACGGTCGAGGTATACGAGGGCTGCAGCCACGGATGGACCGTGCGCGGAAGTCAGGTCTACAACGAGGCTGGTGCGGAGAAGGCCTGGGCTGAGCTGACTGCGCTTTATAAGCGAAACCTGGCGTAGAACGCTTCAGGGTCTCTCGCGGCGATGCACCCGGTGGCGCCACAGCGCCGTGAAGAACGGAACCGCGAGGCTGGTGACGATAACGCTGGAGGCGACGAGAATGGTCGCGCTGGGTGCGGCCTGGGCGTAGTCGCTGCTGGCAGCAGCCACAAGCATGGGCACGGCGGCCGCATTCCCAGCGGTCGCCGAGGCAGCCACACCGGCGGTGCCGTTGCCACCGACGAACCTGTCGACCACAACGAGAAGAACGGCGGAGAGGATCATCACGCAGAGGCCGAGCAGAAGGCCGAGCTGGCCTGCGCTCCATACACGGTGGAGGTCCATCGAAGCACCGAGCGAGAAGGCGAAGAAGGGGATAAAGACGGGAACTCCTGCGCCGAGGAAGGAGCGCATCTCGGGATCGAGATTGCCCAGCAGCAGACCGACGCAGAGCGGAAGCAGGGCGCCGACGAAGGTCTGCCACGGAAAAGATGAGAGGCCGGCTACGCCGAGGGCAACCATGGTGAAGAAGGGGCCGGACTCGAGCGCCATCATGGAGTAGGAGGCGACCTGGTCGGGCGTGCCGTAGCGTCGCATGAGCGTCATGTAGAGGCCGCCGTTGGTGTCGTTGATGGCGGCGACGACGGCCAGGGTGGAGAGCCCGGCGAACCAGCCGGAGGTGATGGGTTTCGTACCGAGGAACCTCCCGAGGACAACACCGACAGCAATACCGAGGCCGATCTTGGCCGCAAGAAGTGCCCCGCCCCGCTTGACGACGGTGGGCAGCGAGCGAACGGAGATGGTTGATCCGATGCAGACGTAAAATGCCGCGAGCAGCGACAGCGCGCCGGTAAACAGCGCGCTGGTGAAAGAGCCGAAGAAGGTGGTGACGCGCGGCACGAACGTGGCGATCAGCGCGCCGGCGATGAGGGGGACGGTCATCATCCCGCCGGGTATCCGCTCGATCGCCGCCTTGATCCTCATAGAACGCGTTGGTGGAATCTTATGGGCACGTACCGGATGATAGTGTGAAGGCCCCGTGGCCGAGGGCTTCTCTGCGGACTGGAACACTTCTTGATACGAAGAGGTGCTCAACCTAGCGGGTCGAAGAGTTGCCGCTGGACCGGAGATGCTCGATGGAGCGTTTCACGCCCTCCTGGTAGGAGGTCTTGCTGATTCCGCCGAGAAGGTTGGTGAGCGCGGTGTCATCCATCAGCACAGGTGTGGTCTGCAGGTAGTGCATCTCGACCAGCTCGCGCATGAAGGGGTTGAAGAGGCCGATGATGCGCAGCATGGTCTTGCCGGCGACGCGGGTCTTCATCTTGTTTCCTGTCGCGGCAAAGGCCATCTCAGCCATCTGCTCCTGCGAGGTCACGCCGGCTCCGGCGAGATTCCACCAGCGGCCGCGTGCTTCGGGTTTGGCCGCAAGCGCGAGAGCGACCCGGCCGACATCGGGGACATAGACGTACTCATGCGGCGTGTCGATGGGACCGATGAGGTCAGCGGTGCCTCCGCTGACGGCGGCCTTGAAGGCACGATCGAGGAAGCTGGCCTCGACACCGGGGCCGTAGAAGTCGGGCAGGCGCAGGATGACGGCCTCGATCTCTCCGGCGGCATCGGCGGCGAGCAGGATCTCCTCCTGCTGCTTGCGCATGCGGCCCTTGAAGGTGGTGGGATTGCGGGGATGGTCTTCGGTGACAGGCGTCGTCTGCGGTGTGCCGTAGGGGTAGACGGTGCCGACGAGCAGGATGCGCCGGACGCCTTCGGCGATGGCTCCGTCGAGGGTCTGCTGCATGGTCTTCGGATGCAGCTCGAAGTGGTTATAGGGCACGCCGACGAGGTAGATGATGGTGTCGATGCCGCGTGCGGCCTGGCGTACTGAGGCAGGATCGTCCGGATTCCAGGTGACGATCTCCGCGTTGGAGCTGCTGAAAGCCTTCTCCAGACGGGCGCGATCACGGCCTACGACACGGTAGTGTTGGCCATCCTGCTCGAGCGCGTCGGCGAGACTGCTGCCGATGGCTCCGGCGGCACCGAAGAGGGCAATCTTTCCAAACGTTTCAATCTTTTCGAGCTTTTGCGTCTCCGCCATGACATCCTCCGACGCTATGTGAACATAGTTCTTTTTCATGAACATTGTTCACTAAACAGTGTTCAGTCTATACTGATGGCGATGGCTGTCAAGAAGATTCAACCTTTAACTCCGCGGCAGCGACGCGAGACGGCGAAGCAGAACCTTCGCGGGGAGATTCTTGCCGCCTCGCGCGAGATTATCGCCAAAGATGGCTATGCCGCGCTGACGATGCGCAAGCTTGCGGAACGCATTGGCTACTCCCCTGCTGCTCTTTACCTGCACTTCCGCAGCCGCGAGGAGATCGCACAGGAGGTGAGCCGCGATGGCTACGCCGCTCTGCTGGCCGAGCTTACGGCAGCGACCGAGCCTCATCGCAAAGATGCCGCTGCACGTCTGCGCGCCAGTGCGAGAGCTTATGTCGAGTTCGGGCTGAAGAACCCGCAGACCTATGCGCTGATCTTTATGGAAGACCCAGCGTACCTTTCGGCGGCTTATGCGAAGCACAGCGAGGACGATCCCGCGACGCGCGCGTTTGAGCTTCTGGTGGAGATTGCGGGTGGGCTGATCGCCGCCGGGCTGAAGCCGCCGAAGACAGGCAAGCCCACCCGCGCCGTTACTCCGGTCGAGCTTGCGGAGACGCTATGGGCGACGCTGCATGGCGTGGTGAGCCTGAAGCTGACGTGCCCCGCGTTCCCTACCTCTCCTGCGGAGACGCTGACCCATGTGGCTATGGAGACGCTGCTGCTGGGGTTGGGTGCTGCCGGCGCAAAGAAGATGCGCTGATCGCAGCTACATCGACGTCGCGAAGAGCTGCTCCGGTTTGGCGGCGATGACGCGGTAGAGGGCGAACTGGCGCGAGCTTTGCCCTCGCAGCTCGAAGAGTAGGCTGGCGCGGTTGCTGGCTTCGACGTCGACCACGTCGACCAGGCGCATCCAGGGGGTGCGGTCGAGGTGCGCGGCGTCGGTGGCCGAGGAGATGGCGACCTTGAGCTGCCCCATGCCGTTGTCCTGCGCGACGATGGTGACATAGCGGGTGACGGCGCCGGGCTCGACCGTGCGAGCGGTGTAGACGTAGGTCGGCGCTCCGCCATAGCTGAGCAGGTAGCCCTTCAGCTCTTCGTCGGCGAACTGGACCTGTTGAGCGCCCTTGAGCGTGGGGTGCTTGCCCTTGGCAGTAGAGGTGCGGGAGGCGGCGGTTTTAGGCGCTGTGGTCTTCGACGCTGAGGTCGTCGTTGTCGTGGAAGCGCCAGCGGGAACGCCACGTTTCAGCTTTGGCGGTGCCGCGTCGGTGGCTGCAGGGGTGGTCGACGGTTTGGCCGCTGTCGCAGCCGGGGCGGAAGCGCCGATCGTCGTGTCGTCGGTGGGGATGCCACGCTTCAGCTTCGGAGGGGCGGGGCCTTCGCTGGTGGAGGTGGCAGCGCTGGTCACGGGGGGTGTGGACGATCTTGGCGTTGCGGGCTTTGCGCCTGCGGGTGCGGCGGCGGCCAGGATCGTCGGGTCGATGCCCTGTACAACACCGTATTCGGTGAGCTTGGTGCGGGCGAAGGCCTGCATCTTGGAGAGGATCGCAGAGCGCTCAGCAATGTCCTCCCAGGGGCGTGCGAAGAGATGCGGGTCGCGATTTTTTGCGTCGGAGACGGCGACCATCTGCTTCATGTCGGCGGGGACGCCCATCAGCTTGGGCATCTCCTCGTCTTCGGTGTGACGGGTGCCGTGCTTGAGCGTGGGGCGGTCGGGGTCGTCGGACATGGAGCCGACAGCAGTGACGGAGGCACTCTCTTTTTCCTTCTTCTTGGCCTTCTGGTCCTGCGCGATCTCGTCGTTGCTGCGGCGCTTCAGGGTGGGGCGCTCGGCGCGGTCATCATCGTCGGAGGGCTTCTGCGACGAGGCAGCGTTGGGGTCCTGCGGAGGCGAGTTCTCGTCGTCGACGTCCGGAGGAGGCGGTCCGGTACGACGCTTCATCGTCGGACGGGAGTCGTCGTCGCTGGAGGTCTTTGCGGTGGTGTCGCCGGGAGACTTTGCGCTATCGTCGGTAGTCTGCTTCTGGCCGCTGTCTGGCTTTGAGGCGTCGCCGCTTTTGTCGGTGAGATGCGGGCGACCAGAGCCGCCGGAGGTCTGGATGACCGGCATCGTGCTGGAGGGACGCAACCGGGACGGCTTCTTCGCGGAGGCTGTGGTGGGCGGCTTGTAGCTTCCGTAGGCGGTCCAGCCCTCGGTGTAGGCGCGGGCGGCAGCGCCGTCGGGCGTGGTGGTCTTCATCGCCTGTTCGAGCACCACGGTCCCCTTGCCGATGCCGGCGTCCTCCAGCTCGTAGACGTTGCCGGTGAGCAAGGCGAAGGGCACGGGCCGGGGCAGATAGACTCCTGCGTCCTCAAGATCTCCGTCAATGAAGACGGTGACGGGCACGAAGCGACTGCCTGTAGGCTTGGCAAGGTCCCCGGTCCACTCGTAGACGCCGACGGCGCGAACGACTGCGTCCGGGTTGGTGACCTTGTGGGTCTGGGCAAAGCCTCCAGGGGTGGGGGCCAGGAGCGCCGCCACCACCACGCTCGCTATCGTCATCGATCTTCGGCTGCTCATCGTCTCAGTACAAGATTAGACGCGAACTCGGCGGCAAAGTCTTGCCGATTCAGCTTCGGGTGGGTGGCTACGGTGTCTTCAGGGAGCAGTTGGCTTACATTCAGAGGTATGAGTGCCGTGCCGCTGGTCGCAATCGATAACCTGACCATCGCTTTTGGTGAGAAGATCGCCGTTGAAGGCGTGTCGTTCGAGATCGCCGAGGGCGAGACGCTGGGGCTGGTGGGAGAATCGGGGTCGGGCAAGTCGCTGACCTCGCTGGCGCTGCTGCGCCTGCTGCCTCCGGTGGCCGAGGTGAAGGGCGGCATTCGCTTTGCGGGCGAAGACCTGCTGACGCTGCCGGAGGAGCAGATGCGGCATCGGCGCGGGAGGGACATCTCGATGATCTTCCAGGAGCCGATGACGGCGCTGAACCCGGTGATGCCGGTGGGCCGCCAGATCGCCGAGGCGGTGGAAGCCCACCACCCGGAGCTGTCGCGCGCCGAGGTGGGCGAGCGCGTCCTGAACGCGATGCACTCGGTCGCGCTGCCTGAGCCGGAGAAGCGCTATAGCGACTATCCGCACCAGTTCTCGGGAGGACAGAGGCAGCGCATCCTGATTGCGATGGCCATCGTGAACCGGCCACGGCTGCTGATCGCCGACGAGCCGACGACCGCGCTGGATGTGACGGTGCAGGCGCAGATTCTGAAGCTGCTGCGAAGCCTGAGCGAAACGCATAACCTGGCCATGCTGTTCATATCGCACGATCTTGCCGTGGTGTCGGAGATCGCCTCGCGGGTAGCGGTGATGCAGCATGGGCACATTGTGGAGCAGGGACCGGCGCGAGAAGTGTTTCTTTCGCCGCAACACCCTTACACGCGAAAGCTGCTGGCCTCCGCCCCGACGATGACCACGGACCGCAGCCGGCCGCTGGCCACGCTGGCCTGAGTCCAGCGGAGAAAATTCAAGTAAACTATTTCGATGGGCCGCTAGGCCAGAACCATATTCCCATGCGAGCCCTAGTCCTCTCTGACATTCACGGAAACCTTGAAGCGCTGAGCGCCGTGCTGGCCGCAGCGGGTGAGTTTGACGCGCTGTGGAACCTGGGCGATGTGGTGGGATATGGAGCGAGCCCGAACGAAGTAGTGGCGATTGTCCGGGAACGCGCGCAGATGAACGTTCGCGGCAACCATGACCGGGTGTGCTGCGGGCTGGCTTCGGCGGTGGGCTTCAACCCCATCGCTCGCGCAGCGGCAGACTGGACCCGCGCGGAGTTGACGGCGGAGAACCGCGAGTGGCTCGCCGCAGTGCCGAAGGGTCCGCTGACCCCGGACGGAATGTCGTGCGT
>Ga0307510_10011712_pt1 | contig 10409 bp, 11 predicted proteins | sample 12_EM_MG_FD_207224 | JGI IMG/M metagenome (GOLD analysis project Ga0307510, IMG submission 207224) | Populus trichocarpa ectomycorrhiza microbial communities from riparian zone in the Pacific Northwest, United States - 12_EM | ecosystem: Host-associated > Plants > Roots > Unclassified | place...
TGCTTGCGAGAAGTGTGTTCAAATTTGCCATGTACTGTATTCCTGATCCTGCAAAGCCAAGCGACTGGTCAGTATAGTTCATTGAGTTCTGGTATAGTAGACGGGTGTCGGGCAAAGGATGGCCGTCGATGGCCTCCGGCCCAGGCGATAACCGCGGGAATACATCGAAGAGAAGAGGGCTTTCAAGTTCCGCTGCCAATGGGATCATAGGAACACCGTTTACCTTAACTGACAAGAGGTACATGATGGCGTCTCCGGGCGTCCAAGCCTACGCATCAAGGTTACGCGTCCGAGTCGCTGACCTACTGTAGCAATGGGACACCAATCTCTTTCACTTGCGCCCCACACAGTTCGAGTTCGAGTGTTCCAGCCAGCGATACTGTGGTACATTCTAAGACTATTGTGAGCCCCTCTCGTCTTTGACCAGGTCGAAAGTCTTCTACACCTGAGCTGGCGACCTGTCCGTCCGCGGGGAAGTCCTTACTAATCATGGATCATCCTCCACGTTATCTCCATGCATATGACTCACCATGAGGAGGCGGATATCTACTGTTTCGCTCCGTCACCAGTAAAAGTTCTTCGAGTTTCTCAACGGCCACGTACCATCTAGATCACGCTTATGAAGGTCACGAACGGAGCTCTTGTCATGCATTCCTTGTCAGCTTGGGCCGCGAATAAGCAGTCCTGGACGCCAAGTGGATCTTCTGTTCCCGAAGCCTTTCTTGGTCCTTTCATGAATACAATCAGATTACCACCCTTGTATGAGATCAGAACCACGCACGGTGGCGCATCACACCACCCATCTCAACAGGGTATATATATTGCCAGTGCGATCGCCTGCAAGTCGTCTTCGCCTCTACTCACCCACAATGTCTCTCCCTATCTTAACACAATATCCGCTCCCGCACCACACGCACAAGGGCTTATCCGACATCGATGCTGGCGCCACAGTTCTTGCCACTGCTTTTGTAAGCTGCCAATTTGTGCTCGAAAGGCTGCCAGCATTCTCATCGTCTCCCTCTTAGGTGTCCCAATTGATCTTTCGACACTTTGAGCCACGGTCCAAGCTGCCACGTATCGCCCTTCTTATCGTCATCCCGACGCTTCTTTCTCTACCCATCTCCTACACCGGACGTTCACTCTATGTGGCCGTTCCGCTCGCCTTTACCACATACATTGGTTCCGTGATATTCTTCACCCTCGCATACCGCCTCTCGCCTTTTCATCCTCTTGCCAAATATCCTGGTCCGGTAATTGCCAAAACCTCAAAGTGGTGGGCCGCATATATCTGCACAATAGGCGATTCGCACAGGTACTATAAACACCTACATGACCGCTATGGCGATGTTGTGAGAATAGGTCGAGGTTGGCGTCTTCTGCATGTGGTATATCCACTGATCCATTTCAGGCCCTAACGAGCTCTCGATTTGCGATGCCTCGCTCATTCATCCCGTACTCGGTCAGGGTGGCCTACCCAAAGGACCACGTGCGTGCAAGTAATATCTATATCTACTCACTGGCTACATCTTATGACTAGGTTGGGATGGTGTGCCTGGGAATCCATCATTGATTGCACAGCGCGATCCCGTGAAACACATGCATCAACGAAAGCCCTGGAATCGAGCATTTTCATCTTTGGCCATAAGGGAGTATGAAGACATTGTGGCAAATCGTATCAGACAACTATCAAGTTGCCTGGACGAATTGGTGAACGGATCTGCCCGCAAGGAGGGTGCTCTGTTGGACATTGGAGCATGGTTGAACTATTTTACGTGAGGATTGACCACCACCCACGCCCGAAGCTCCATTTTGATGTCTTACTTCAGTACAGATTTCATGGGTGATATGGCGTAAGAATCTTGCACGGAATTTGGGATGAGATGCTGATCGTGATTTTATCTAGCTTTGGAGGTGGCTTCGAGCTCATGAAAGATGGAGGCGACAAAGATGGTATTTGGGCCCTTTTTGAGTCTGGTATTCGGTGTGTACCTGTGCCAAGTCCACCGTTTTGCATCTGATACCCTTACTCAGTGTCTCTGCCACCACCGCACATATCTCATACGTCCGGCCCATCTTAGACACTCTCACAGGAAAAAGTGGGGCGTTTCCGCGTTTACGAGAGTTTGGTAGAGAACGTGTTTTGCGGCGGTTGAAAGCTGGTGCAAGCAGAAAAGATCTGTTTTACCACCTGGTACGCCGATACATTGAGTTTAATATGTCTATCTCACTCGGGCCTATTTCAGAGCGGTGAGGAACTCCCTGAAGCCGAGCGACCCTCCGTCAACAATGTTGCGCAGGATGGGGGATTAGCCATTATTGCTGGTTCGGACACAACAAGCAGCGTCTTGGCTGCTCTCATCTATTACCTCTTATCCAATTCCGAAGCATACAAGCACCTTCAAGAAGAAGTTGATTCGGCCTTTATGAGCGGAGAAGAACCTTTAGACATATTGAAATTTAGTCATATGGAGTGGCTAAACGGTTGCATGTGGGTCACCATGCAAAGAGGGAATCGCTCAATAAACTCATTTTTACCGCTCCAAATAGCAATGAAGCACTTCGCCTTCAGCCTCCTGTGCCAAGCGGTTCGCAGCGCTCGGTGAACAAGGGAAAAGGCGCCAAGGTGCTAGGGAACTTGTAAGTAGATACGCTTATCACCATCCATAAGTTCTGACAGATCTGCTGGGATCCATGTGTAGGGTGATCCCGGAGCAGACCCAGCTCTTCCTTCATACCTACAGTATCCACCGCGATGCGCGTTACTTCCACACACCCGAAGCGTTCCTGCCGGAACGATGGTTCAGCAAGGGCGCGCCCGCGGGAGAACACAACGCGGCTGCTTTCATACCGTTTTCGTACGGTCCGACGATCTACGCGGGAAAGAACCTGGCACTGATGGAGATGCGGATGTTGCTCTGCTGGTTGTTGCGGCGGTTCCGGTTTTCAAAAGCTCCCGGCGTAGGCTATGAAGAATGGGAGGCAAAGATCCTGGACTGGTTTGTGGTGCGCCATGAACCTCTGGTCGTCAACGTTTCGCTTAGAGAATGAATGATTCGCGCACACGCCAACGAGCCGTTGTCTACCAATTTCAATCCAGAGGACAGATTCGTCAAGTGACCACTGTATGGTGCCTGTGAGGCAGTATCTCTGGATATTGTATAATTTGTACCGGAAGTTGTAATTGCCTCAGGACGTTGTTGGTAATTAAGTACCTTTGAAAGGACAAAGTAAGAAACGCCACACAAACCAAGACAGGTGGTAAATCCGGAGGTTGTAAAGTCTTCCCGGTCCCTGGACGTTAAGCACACAGTAACACCGACGTTCGATCACGGTGTGCGAGACGGAACGCCACTATGAGACTAAAATTAAATGGATCCAACCTGACGATCTGTTCGACCCAGAGCATGATCTCATTCTGGTTTACGGGTCATGGTCCTCCGGGGCCTCCCGGCCCGCGCCTATCATCACTACCCAGCTGGTCTACTGTATTGGCAGCAGATCTATCAGCTTTCCCGTGATATAAGATGTGGGGCGTCCAATACAGTACTGTCCCTGTCCTGCCGTTGCCCCCATCAGCTGTCGCGTTGGGTTTCGATCCATGACTTCGAGCATAGGGAGGGATGAAGGTATGGAGCAAGCGGCAGCGAGGCCTAAGGGGGCGAGGGTTCGGCAAGTGAAGAGCATCTAATAGGACATAAGAGCGGAGATGGCGTAGGGGGCAGTTCGCGAACGGTTACTCACAGTAAGGGCCAAGGATACCACGGACACCTGGAACGTGGTTAGAGTCGGAATTGGGCGAACGTCGGTTCGAGCGGCAGCGATGGCAGCAGGGCATTGCGGGAAATGTGACTGGTACTGACTAGAGGTCCGATGACGATGACATCGCCAGGAACGAGAGCATCGTCCATTCGCGTCGGATGTAGGCATGTGCATATCACCGTTACCAGCCTTGTATGTTCCTCGCATGCATTTTATTGCAGAACCGTGCTGTAACATTCTTCGACTGTATTATAGGGAAGGCTCGGGCAATACACCTGCTCGGTGGCATGTCCCAGCATAAATTCGTCTGGTCAGCCAGCTGGTCTGTCGACGCGTGACCATCACCGCCATACGCATTCGCGCTTTGCCCTTGTGAGGACCTTTGTTCCCCCGCGCGCTTAGCGCCGACTTCGCCCTCGCGCCGTCATCTGCTTTCGAGTCGGATTGTACTCACAGAGAGGACGACGTTCTAGGAGTGGCTCCGTGCGTGCCCGGAAAGCGCCATCGGACGGATCGCGGGCAGGTTCGGGAGGGGAGAAAAGGACCAGAGACGTCCGACGATCGTACAGAAGACGCAAGGTGGTGCTCGGAACAAAGGTTAAGTGTGCGATAGATGTAGAACGGCTAGGCACATCAGAATTCGAGTTTTATGAACGTCACTGTGCTCTGATAGAAAGACTCACCCACAACAGTGCTTGAATGATCCAACCCTGAATCCTCCCGTGGCTGTGCAGGCGGATTGGGAGTTCTACCATTAGATGTGAACTGCAGAAGAGGTTGGTGGATCTCTCAACGGTTTTGAATATTCTTCATATCCCCAAACTACCATAGCCCCCACTACCCTAGCCGAAGCCAGAACGCCGTTGAGAATTAATATTGCACACGGCCCAATCTATCAACGACTTGAGAAGGTGGGCGGCGATTCGAGGATCAGGAGAAGGTGCGATTCCCTCCGACATCCCGAGGCCCTGCAAATTTCGAGGTATCCAAGGAAAGAGCTGGTGAGAAAGAAGGCGCGGGACTGAATTAGCCGCGGCTGTTCGCGAAGACGCGTCGCGTCGTGCGTGTCATGTGACCATTCCAGCGTAGGCGCCGTAGGGTAAAACCGGTGGAAGCAACACGAAGAGTGTCGGGATCCGGCAAGCGATGGCATCCGACTGGCAAATAGTGAAGAGGGATTTTTGCCGTGCCATACACTTTGAACTTCGAGAAGGATAGAAACCCACTGTGCATGATAGAGTCCCCGACCCCGAGGCCGTCGGTCAAGGTGACGTGTCGCTGAGGCGCCACTGGCACGATTGCACTACCTTGCATCATCACGGTACAGTACTGGTGTTAAGTCACCGACTCGGATGTACATGCTCAGACTATTTCAAGCCGTCTCTTCTCCAACCTGGTCGGAAGTCTACAATCTGAGCCTGTGGCCCAATCTCTTCAGATGGCGCATTCCTCAAGAGGCGAATCTCTACGCGATCTCCGCGCGTAAGACTTGTTGGGCCGCATGAAAAGCTTCCGTCTTGTTCCGTCATTGGCAAAAGCTCTCTCCGAATTTCTCAACAGTGATACGTCATCTGTATAATCCACATGAACGGAGCTCTCGTTATGCAGTCCTTGTCAGCTTGAAAAAATGGTCCTGGGTGGCATGTAGATCTTCGATTCCTAGAAGATACCATGTCACCACAACCACGTGCACTGGGACCTCAACGTGCCGCTGACTGGCTAGCAGAGTATAAATATTGCGACCTCCAGCTAGTCTTCTCACTCACACACAATCTCTCTCCCTACAATGGCTCTATCTACTCTGACACAATATTGGCCGACGTGTCACACACAGAAGAGCGTATCCAACCTCGACGCTGGTGTCGCCATTCTTGCCACTAGCTTCGTAAGTTACTGTCCATCCCCAATATGTGCCTGGGGGCTCTCGGCCTTCTTATCATCTCATCTCGATGTTAGGTATCTCACTTGATCTTCCGTTACTTTGAGCCACAGTCCAAGCTGTCACGTGGCACTCTTCTCTTCGCAATCCCGGCGCTTCTTTCTCGACTCATCTCCTATACTGGACGTTCCCTCTATGTTACCGTCCCACTCGCCTTTACCACCTATACTGGTGCCCTGATATTTTTCACTCTCGCATATCGTCTCTCGCCTTTCCATCCTCTCGCCAAGTACCCTGGCCCAGTAATTGCCAAAACATCAAAGTGGTGGACCGCATATATCGGCGCAACAGGAAATTCACATCGGTACTATAAACACCTACACGATCGTTATGGCGATGTTGTGAGAATAGGTCAAGGTCTATGATTTCCATTGTGATCTATTCATTTATCCATCTTCAGGCCCCAACGAACTCTCCATTCGTGACGCTTCTCTCATTCACACTGTACTCGGCCAAGGTGGCCTGCCCAAAGGACCACGTGTGTGCATGTTATCCCTATATTTGTTCTCCAGCTATATTTGATTATCAGGTTGGGTCGGAAACCCATCATTGATTGGCCTGCGGGATCCAGTAAAACACATGCATCAACGCAAGTCCTGGAATGGAGCGTTTTCATCTACAGCCATGAAGGAGTACGAAGATATTGTGGCAAACCGTATCAGACAACTGTCTAGTTGTCTGGAGAACTTGGTGGACAGATCGGCTCCAAAGGACGGCACTTTGTTGGACATTGCAGCATGGTTGAATTATTTTACGTGAGGGAAAAACACCATCATCGTGCGAAGCTCGATTCTAACGTCTGGTTTCAGTACAGATTTCATGGGTGATATGGCGTAAATATCTCGCATCGTATTTTAGGATCAAACGCTGATGCTACTTTATCCAGTTTCGGAGGTGGCTTCGAGCTCATGAAGGCTGGCGGTGACAAGGACGGCATTTGGGCCCTTTTTGAGTCTGGTTTTCGGTGTGTATCTGCATTTGGTCCATCTCCGTGCGTCTGATATCCCTTTCCATAGTTTCAGTGCCGTTACATCACATATTCCATACATCGTGCCCATTTTAAACATTCTCACGGGAAAGAATTGGACAATTCCACCTGTCCGGGCATTCGGCAGAGAACGTGTTTTAAAGCGGTTGGAGGCCGGCGCGAGCAGGAAGGACTTGTTCTATCACCTGGTACGCCAATGCATAAAGTCCGCTAATGTTCACCCCACTAAAGCTGAGTACAGAGCGGTGAGGAACTCCCTGAAACAGAACGCCCCTCTGTCGACAAAATTGCACTGGATGGTGGGTTAGCCATCGTTGCTGGCTCGGACACAACAAGCAGCGTCCTCGCGTCCCTCCTATACTACCTCTTACTCAATCCAGAGGTATACCAGCGCCTCCAAAAAGAAATCGACTCGACCTTCACGGATGGAGAAGAACCCTTGGACACAGTGAAATTGAGTCATATGGAGTGGCTCAATGGTTGCATGTGGGTGGCTGCCCATCTGAAGAATCTCCCTTAAACTCATACCGTTCCAACAGTAATGAGACGCTTCGTCTTCAGCCTCCTGTCCCAAGCGGTTCGCAACGCTCGGTGAACAAGGGAAAGGGCGCCAAAGTACTCGGGAACCTGTGAGGAGACACCTTCGCGGAATTCATCGTCTTAAATATGTTCTCACACGACCTTGCTCGCAACGTGCAGGGTGATCCCAGAGCAGACGCAGCTCTTCCTTCATACCTATAGCATCCATCGGGACGCGCGTTACTTTCGCACGCCAGATGCATTCCTGCCGGAACGCTGGTTCAGCGAGGGCGCACCCGTGGGAGTACACAACACCGCGGCCTTCATACCGTTCTCTTATGGTCCGACGATTTGTGCGGGCAAGAATCTGGCGCTGATGGAGATGCGGATGCTGCTCTGTTGGGTGTTGCGGCGGTTCCGGTTCTCGAAGGCTCCTGGGGTTGACTACGGGGAGTGGGAGAGAAAGATTCAGGATTGGTTCGTTGTGCACCAGGAACCTCTGGTAGTCAGCGTTTCTATTAGGGAATGAACGATTAGCGCGCCTGCAAACGAGCTGTCGTATACGAAACGCAGCCCTGGGTACTATGACTTGTCAAGCGGTGATTGTATGGTTCCTGTGAGGTTGTATCTATAGTGTAATGTTCACCAAGCATTAATTGCCCAGGTGTTCGTGTAAAGGACAAGTAAGAAGTGCCAGAAATCAATCCAACTTGGGCTCAGATGATGGGCGGCAAGATCTGCGGTTGTGAAGACTTCAAGTTTCTTTCTTGGTTTGTAGACGCTATGGTATCCCAACTGTCCCCATCATGCTGTGCAGATTGGCGCTAAACATAGCGCGGTTCTAGTTTTCAAAAGTTCCCGGGTTCAACCATGAGGAATGGAAGGCAATAATTCAGGACTGGTCCGTGGTGCACCATGAACGTATGAACCTCTGGTCGTCAGCGCTTCATTTATGGAATGAATGATTCTCGCACACGCAAGCGAGCTGTTGTCTATCAATTTCGATCCACCGATTCGTCAAGTGACCATTTTATGGCGCTGGCGAGGCAGTATCTCTGGACATTGTATAATTTGTACCGGAAGTAGTAATTGCCCCGAGACGTTCCTGACAATTGAAATGAAAGGGCGAGTAAGAAACGCCACACAAACCAAGACAGGTCGTAAAATCGGAGGTAGTAAAGTCTTCCTGCAGCTTCCTGGCCCCTGGAAATTAAGAATATTCCGACTCATCCGATCATGGTGTGCGAGATGGACCGCCGCTATGAGACCAAAATTCAACGGATCCAACCTGACGATCTGTTCGTCCCAGAGCCATTCAGTACTCAGCGCTCAGCCCTCCCTTGTATCATCTCATTCTGGAGTTTCCAATTATGGGCCATGGACATTTTTCACTACCTCTTACGCCCTTGCCCTGTTCTGTCGCATCGTTCAGTCGTGTTTCAGCTTTTCTCGTCACACAATGCGCATATGATTCTTAGTTCGTGTATGATGGCAAATGTCACTCTGGTCAGGATCTTCCACATCGCTGCCACGCTTTCTGAGGCTCCTCGGGGCCTCTCGTCCCGCGCCTATCATCACTACTCAGCTGGTCTACTGTATTGGCTAGAAGATCTATCGCCTTTCCTGTGATGTAAGATGTGGGACGTCCAATACAGTACAGTTCCTATCCCGCCGTTGCTTCCATCAGCTGTCGCGCTTGAGTGGGGTTTCGATGCACGACTTCGAGCACATGGACGGATGAAGGGATAGAGCAAGCGGCAGCGAGGCCTAAGAGGTGAAGATGGCGCGAGCGAGGGTTCGGCAGGCGAGGGTCTGAGCGCTGAGCATCCAACAGGTTAGGGGAGCAGAGATGGCACAGGGGGCAGACCGCGAACGGTTTCCCACTGCAAGGGCCAAGGATACCACGGACACCTGGAACGTGGTTGGAGCTGGAGTTGGGCGAACGTGTCTCGGCGAGGTCGTTTCGAGTGGCGGCGATGAGTAGGGCACTGCGGGAAATGAGATTGGTACTGACTAGAGGTCCGATTATGACGGCATCGCTAGGAACGAGAGCGTCGTTCATTCGCATCGGATGTAGGCATGTGCATATTTTACTCGCATACATTTTAGTGCAGAACCATGTGCAGCACCGTGTTGTAACATCTTTTTGCTGTATTACACCTGCTTAGTGGCATGTCCCGGCATGAACTCGTCTGGTCAGCAAGCTGGTCTGTCGATGCGTGACCATCATCGTCATTCACATTCGCTCTTTGCCCATCAGTAGGGGCCTTTGTTCCCCCGCGCGCTCGGCGCCGACTTCGCCCTCGCGCCCTCACCTACTTTCAACTTGGATTGTGCTCACCAAGAGGACATCATTCTGGGAGTGGCTCTGTATGTGCCCGGAAATCGCCATCGAACGGATTTCGGGCAGGTCCACAAGGGGAGAAAAGGACCAGAGACGTTCGACCATAGTACAGAAGGCGATCGGGACCAAAGTTGAGCGTGTGATGCAGATGAAAAATGGCTAGACACGTCAGAATTCGAGTTTGGTGTGAACGTCGCTTTGCTCTGATAGAAAGGCTCACCACAAAAGTGCTTCAATGATGCACCATCAATTCTCCGATCGTTGTGCAGGCGGATTGGGGGTTCTACCATTGGATGTGAGCCGCAGGAGTGGTCAGTGGATCTCTCAACGGTGTTGAATGTTCTTCATAGCCCCCAACTACCATAGCCCGCACTACCCTAGCTCGTGGTCAGAACGTCATTGATTTGACACGGCCCAATCTATCAACGACTTGAGGAGGTGGGCGGCGATTCGAGGATCAGGCGAAGGTGCGATTTCCTCCAACATGGGAGACCCTGGAAAGAGCTGGGACTGAATTAGTCACGGCTGTTTGCGAAGACGACGCGTCGTGAGTGCGTGTCATGTAACCTTTGCAATCCGACGAGACGAGGGATTTTTGCCGTGCATGCAATTGTGATGTGATGCATAGTGAAAGATTTCGAGAAGGATAGAAATGCACTACTGCTGTACTGTCCCTCGACCCCGAGACCGTCTGTCAACGTGACATGTCGCCGAGTCCCCATGTTTGTACTACCTAAATTCTTTTGCACCATAAAGTAAATCACTGATGTTCATGCTATTTCAAGCCGTCTCTTCGCCAACCAGGTCGGAAGTTTTCTACAATCTGAGCTGGAAGCCCCATCTGTTTATATGGAACATTC
>Ga0307510_10011713_pt1 | contig 10409 bp, 13 predicted proteins | sample 12_EM_MG_FD_207224 | JGI IMG/M metagenome (GOLD analysis project Ga0307510, IMG submission 207224) | Populus trichocarpa ectomycorrhiza microbial communities from riparian zone in the Pacific Northwest, United States - 12_EM | ecosystem: Host-associated > Plants > Roots > Unclassified | place...
GGTACACATCGTCATGCTTTGAGCCCCACACTACCCCTAACCTAGGGGTGTGCGTAAATGCATTTTTTCCCTCACATCCAGACTTCGGTCCGGCTATAGCGCGATAAACGGGGCTGGTTTACCCTCCTGCCGCTTATCACTTATCCTCGAAGACAACATCTATTATAGGCAACTAAAATAGATACTCATCGATATAAAGCGCTCTCAAAAAAAAAAAAAAAAAAAAAAAGATAACACAGCGCCTAGTGGATCAAGTGGCCGCCAACTGGGACGAAATTCCGGAGTCGGTGCTGCATCAAAATCGAAGGCGAGGAACTCTGCAAGCTCTTCAACACGAAGTGGCCGGGATGTGACGGAGACACATTGGAAGATTCGGTGTGAAAATTTCCAATTGGCCTCATCGATGTCTTGCAGAATACGTTCGTACGTCCCATCGAGGCTCTCTGGTAATTCGCCCAAGGCTTGCCGGATTCGCGCGGGAAGGCATCGCCGTAGGAACTCCAGCTGGCAAAAAATCCAACGAAACCTGTGGTACAGATATGAGCAAGCAGTAGTGGAACATTCTGCCATATAGGTCTCACATTCCATCGGCCTTCCTTGTGAGCACGTTAATAACCAGCTCCTTGTCTTCAGTTCTCCACCTTTCCATATTCGAATCCGTGTAGACAATAGAGTTGACGTAGCTAACGATGTCCTGCTTTTGTCCACTCTCGTCGTGCAGAGAAATGGTACGGAAGGGTAAAGGATTAAGGGCGACTGTGATGTCGACTTCGGGCCGGCTAGTGATGCAAATGTGGAATTTTTGGAGGTGTAAGCGAACGAGCCCCTTCAAGAACTCCAAAATCTTTTCGTGGGGGGAAGGCATGCCAATTCTTTTCGGACATTCGTCCAGTCCGTCTATAATTATGTAAATTGGTGCTTGACCTGGGTGGTTCAGTATATCTCTAAGACATCCGATGAGTGCCTTGTCACTAGGCTGCCGCGATCCATCGCAGTGTATTGAATAGAACTCGGAAAGGAAGGCAGAGTAGATGTCAGAATAATCACAAAGCTGGACTAGCAGAGACGACACCAGCCCACGGAGGTCCTTCTTGTCGTCAGCGCGGAAATCACAGTAGAAAAAACCCAACGAGGCCAGACCCCGTTTGCGCATGTCGTCTACATCCTCGATGACCGTAGAACTAGCAATCCCATAGGTTCTCCGAACCAAAAATACGGAAAGGTAAACGTACCAAATGACACTCTTCCCCGAGCCGGCTACAAATGCAAAATAGCCCATTTCAGCGAAAATGAAAGCATGTGAGGTTCAAACACCCACGCTTTCCATGAATCCATAACAACGAATCTGGACCAGAAGATTTCCATTTTGAGAACGCATCACCCTCGAAAAACCACTTCGATGTTCCTTCATGATGCGATTCACGAGCAGTGTTGTGATTCCTCCACGGATCCGGAGGAGCAAGCCACTTCCGGGCATCTCTCTGTGATTTCTTGCCTACGAGACCGTCACCATGTTACCGATCAGTAGGAATAAGGAATAGCTCACGCTGTGATTCATTGATTTTGTTCAAGATGTCTTGCATGATTTCTATCATGCAGTCAGGCACACTGATGGTTTGATCTCATCAATCGAACATACTTAGGGCGTCCAAAATAGCATCTGCCGATGCATTTCCGTCTGTAGGGCGGGATGATCAACAACGAACGACGTCAAGCGGGCCCGGGGAATGTGTTGCCCCACCATCGATGACCACCCTGATATTCTGAACGAGGCGTTGCACAATCTCAAGGGTCTGCATCGCGGTCGTGCGAGCCTCATCTAGGGTAAGTCGATCAAGCCTTTGTAGAGCCGACTCGAACTCATTCTCTCCCAGAATTTTCTTTACCAATTTCACTATATTGCATTCAGCTAAGTAAGTTGTAAGCGGGACCAGGACAACCATGCGGATCCGCCCCATTGCAAATGGACAGGTGGCATAATCCCAGTCCCTGAGTCCTCTCTCCCCTCTGATCTTGTCATTGGGTCTCTTTCCCTTGGACAATGCTGAAACCGGCCTTAGGTGATCGTTATTACTCATACGATACAGCCTTTGTAAGTCGTGGGAACCGGCCCTAGTGATTGGTGATCGGATGACTGATGAGTCTTATTGTGCTTACGGATTGAGCTGGAGTCGCTTATTGATCACCCTAGTACCTTAGTCATAGCACGTATCTGGCTTACTATACGGTGATGAGTCACAACTGTACCTTTAGTATAAAAGAGGTCTTTTGCTGTCCCTAAGACGGCAAGTTGAATCTCCTGTCAATTCAACTCCCCTTCTCATCTCATTCATCTCTCTATAAGTGGGCACTAGGACGTTACTCTAGTGTGGGAACCACTTCTTATATCGACAACAACTTGGCAATAAGCTATCCACGCGATATACCGCCAAGTTAGGACAGCCTATCCGAAACAACACTGAATCAGTGTTGCCCTCACTTTGTGGCGGTGACATTAGATTCAACTTTCTACATTCAAGACGGCTAGTAGCATGTACGACAAGCTCTTGTCAAAAGAGCAAATACTCGAGACAAGACTAAACTCCCGAATCACATACAAAGCACCCAATCCCACCGGAACCAGAACTTACCCTATCCAATTGTTCTGTGACAACAATGACAAGATCGTAAATAAATACGCGATCCCAGTTTGCCTCTATAACGGAGTCTGGCACCAAATCGCACATGATTCCAATTCAGGACTACCTCAGTTACGACAACCTCTGACCAGTATCCACACTTTTGACATCAAAGGAACCAAAGAAAGGAACGTCAGCTCAGATAGTGAGCCAGAGGCAGAAGAAGACTCAGACGAAGAACTTGCCAAACAAACTGGAGAACTTTCCATCGACAACCAGATCAGGGACACAGAAATCCCCAGGGAACTCACCCCCCGAAGAAACACTACCTCTCTTCCATGGTACACAAAGCTTTCGCCCATTTCACCAAAACTATCAACCATGGCTACTGCCTCTATCACGATCCAACAGCCCACAGATACTCAACCGCTCACTCAAGGCGGAGGAGATGGCTCAGGCTCTAAAGGAAAAGGTTCTGGAAGTGGCACTACTGGAACAGGAAATACGGCAACTATGACTGCTACTGGAACTGCAGCAAGCGTTAATTCCAAACTCAAAGCCAGCCTTGGTTGATACTCCACTCCAGGAGGAGGACGATCAGGACCACCCTCAGGAGGATCTGGAGGTCCGGGTGGCGGTCCACCCAGAGCACCAGTACCTCCCGCACAAGGACCCCCAGTCCAAGGAGGTCAACAACCTATCGCAAGAGCAGCTGATGTTAAATCTATGGGAGGACTGCCGCAAATCTTCACAGGAGATCGCCTCATCGCGGATGACTTTATCGAAGAAGTGAAAGGATATCTCCGACTCAATCAAGACGTAGCTGGCTACAACTCCCCAATCAAGAAAGTCGCCTTAACTCTCACCCTCATGAAAGGACCCCAAGTCGCAGGATGGACCAGGGATATGGGAACTTGGCTGGACACCCTCAACCCTGTCTTGGACAACATCCCTGATGTATGGGATCAGTTCCTCTATGAATTCTCACAACAGTTCCAAGACAGTCAAAGGGAAAACAGAGCTAGAGGCGAAATAGAACGCTGCACCATGAAATTCCCAGAAATCGATGACTACATCGCTAGGTTCGAAGACCTAAGCCGTATCGCCAGTTATGACACCAATAGTGGCGCTGTTTTCCAACTCTTCACCAAGGGATTACCTGACGATATCCTCAAAGAAGTACTAATGTCCCCAACCCCAACCATGTACATTGACCTCAAAGATAAAGCTATCTCAGCTACTTGATCTAAAGTCTTGATAAACAACATACTCCGGGCCCGTAACCCAAACAGAGGAACCGGAGGGTTTAATCGAGGAGTCTTCAACACATTCCCTCGACCAACTAATTTCCAAAGACCGCGAACGTTCTTCAACCAAGGAAATCAAGGCAATCAAGGAGGATTCATACAACAACAGGGACCAGGATTCCATCAAGGACCTCCCCAGACGCAATATAACTCTACCAATGCACCCTGATGGATGAATAATATGCCGGTACCAATGGACTTAGGACGAACTAGAGCCCCAAACTGGTGTTCAAACAATAGAGGACGTATGCAAGGAAATGCAACTGGTTTTGGACCAGCCCCTCGAAACAATACCACTGGACCACCCCCAGGGAACACAAGCAATAATTGTTTCGAATGTGGATAAACGGGTCACTATGCCAGGAACTGTCCACGCCGTCGCCGTCAAGGACAAACCAAAGCAAACCTCATTGACTTTAACGAGGAATACAACAATTACGAAGGATTTGAAACCCCCACCCGAGTGGAAGACCTCAAACAGCAACTCAACGCTATGTCTCTAGACGAGAAAGCGAAACTGGCCGAAGAAATGGGAGTCTCAGAGGATTTTCCCACAGCTTGATTAGGTTGGCACTAATCAAGCAAAGTAGCAACGACAATGTGTATATATCAGCTCGAAAATCTATGACTGTTCGAATCTACACACACTCGATCGCAAAAAGAGCCGAAGCTACAGCCCTAGTCGATTCTGGGGCAACAGAAAACTTTATGAATCTAAGCTATGCCAAATGGTTAAAACTCCCCATTAAAAATTTGGACAAACCCCATCAGTTGTTCAACGTAGATGGGACCCAGAACAAAGCAGGAATGCTAAAGCATTATACGGATATAGAGGTCCAAACAGGAACATCCAGAAATCAACTACATTTCTTCCTATCGGACTTAGGAGAACATAAAGCTATCTTGGGATACTCTTGGTTTGCTGCCATACAACCAAAAATAGACTGGAAACGAGGATGGATCGATTCGTCACAACTCCCCATCATCCTTAGAGCTCCAAACGCAAAAAAAGCACGATTTCTACCCTGAACAGTGAACGCGCCACGCCCGGTACACCATGATCAATACTTCATCGGACGAGTAACAATTAACTCCACAATAAAAGAAGAAGATCCTGCAATACCAAATGAGTACATGCGACATCGAAAAGTGTTTAGTGAACACGAGTCGCACCGCCTTCCCCAACACACAATTTGGGATCATGCTATTGAACTTCTACCTGGAGCCCCTACAACTCTCCCCGGATGGCTCTTACCGCTAACACAATCGGAAATTGAAGAAGCCAGCAAGTTCGTTCAAGAACACCTTGCTAGGAATACAATCAGACCGTCATGGAGCCCATATGCAGCTAACTTCTTTTTCGTCAAAAAGAAAGATGGGAAATTATGACCGGTCCAAGATTACTGACCTCTTAACAAATGGACCAAACGAAACCGCAACGTATCTCCCCTAATTCCCTCCGTCATTGATCGACTAGCAGGTTGTACACTGTTCACCAAGTTCGATGTTAGATGGGGATACAATAATATCCGGATCAAACCCAGTGATGAATGGAAGGCTGCTTTCCTTACACCGGAAGGATTATTTGAACCTACGGTTATGTTCTTTGGCCTTACCAACTCCCCAGCAATGTTCCAGATGATGATGAACACAATATTCCATCTGGATGTAGCAAAAGGGGACACGTTGGTATTCATGGATGATATTGCTATCCATACAAAGAAGTACCTAAACGAAACCCACGAACAACACCTGGCTCGACATCGAAAACACATCCACGAAATTCTAGATAAACTGGAAGCTAACGACCTCTATCTAAAACCTGAGAAATGCGCTTTTGAACAGGAAGAGATCGAATACCTTGGAGTAATCGTAGGGAAAGGACAACTCCGCATGGACCCAAAGAAACTCACAGGTGTTGCAGACTACCCGATTCCACGCACCCCCACTGATGTCCGTGCATTCTTAGGGTTATGCGGTTACTACCGCTACTTCATCCCGTGATTCTCCAAGATCGCCTGACCCTTACTTGACCTCACAAAGAAATCCGAAAGCTGGCACTGGGACAAACCGCAGTTCAAAGCCTTTGAAACCCTCAAATCCTGATTATGCACAGCGCCAGTACTCAAACAACCTAACTTCGAAAAGAAGTTTTTCCTCCAAACCGACGCCTCAGCTTATGGTGTGGGAGCTGTACTCTCACAAGAGGGAGACATCCCTACAACTTCCACCCTTTCAAAATGTCAAAAACCCATACTCCATCCTATCGCCTACTATTCAGCCACGTTCATTCCAGCCAAACGAAACTATGACATCTATGAGAGGGAGCTACTAGCTGTGATGAAAGCACTCTCACACTGGCGACCATATCTAGGATGGACGAAAGAACCATTCACTATTATGACAGATCACGCAAATCTCCAATACTGGAAATCTCCCAAAAACCTCAACCAAAGAACTGTGCGTTGGCATGCGGACTTGCAAGAGTATGACTTTGACATCCTTTACATTCCAGGGAAAACCAACATCCCACCTGATGCCCTATCCCGACTACCTGGAGTAGACCAAGGAAAGGAAGACAACCAACAAGTCACAGTCTTACCAGAACAAAAATTCAAAGTCGCTACGACAACTTTAGAACCAAAGATCGACGTACCCCCCATCGACGTAGTCAAACAAGGAATCATGAACCTCATGCATAACCATCCATCTGCTGGGCATCCAGGTCAAGACGAAACCCTTCGCAGAACTCAAGAATGATACCAATGGCCAGGAATGAAAGAATGGATCGCAAACTATGTGAAAGGATGCGCAACTTGCCAACAAAACAAAATCATCACTCATCAGACTAAAGTACCCCCTTACCATATCCCTACAGAAACCAACGCTCGACCATTTCAACGAGTAGCTATGGACTTAATTACTGGGTTACCCCCGGTAAAAGGGAAAGACGCCATCCTTACCATTGTAGACCAAGGATGCTCACACGCCGCCATATTCCTAGCATGTGACACTACGATCACGGGGCCAGGTATTGCCCAGCTATACATGGATCACGTGTTCCGATGGTTTGGGCTACCCGTCAAAATCATTAGCGATCGAGACCCTTGATTCACCTCACATTTCGGCAAAGCCCTAACAAAGAGGCTAGATATCCAACAAAACCTATCAACAGCCTTTCACCCCCAAACGGATGGATTATCAGAGCGGAAGAACCAATGGGTCGAACAATACCTCCGGCTGGTAACATCAGCTGCCCTGAAAGACTGGACCCAATGGCTAGCTCTAGCCACAGCGGTACACAATAACCGGAAGAATTCAACTACTGGATTATCGCCCAATCAAATAATTTTGGGGTACAATCTCAATTGAACCTGGCAATTACTACCCCATCCTTCAATGAAACAACAGAAGAAAGAATCCATCTGATGGAAGAAAGACGAGCCCAAGCAACTGCGGCCCTGAATCAAGTCGCTGAGAAATCAGGAACCCCGTCGGCACAATATAGCACTGGAGACCAAGTATGGCTAGAAGGAAAAAATCTCCGTCTTCCCTACCAAGCAACGAAACTAGCACCTAAACGGTATGGACCCTTCAAGATCATCAAAGAGATCTCCCCTGTGGCGTACCAACTTGCTTTACCGCTGACATGGAAGATTCACGACACGTTCCATGCTTCCCTCTTATTGCCCTATCACAAAACAACAGCATACGGCCCAAACTTCTCCCGACCACCACCTGACTTGATCAATGATGAAGAACAATACGAAGTGGAGCAAATCCGTAATTATCAGTACTTTGGGCGCAATAGGACCCTGCAATATCTGATCTATTGGAAGGGGATACCCCGATAGTGATGACACATGGGAGCTAGCAGCTGACACACACGCACCCGACTTAGTCAAAGCTTATCATAAAGGAACTCCGCTAGAGAGTATAAAGGCTGGCCAACTATCGTTGCAAGACCCTATCTCTTTTCATCCTGGCTATCGACCAAGAACCACTTGGCTGGGAAGAGAACTCCTGGACGCCTCCTCCTATTCCACCTTGCCAACCCTTCCTAGCATCCCTGCTCCGCCCCTTTCCATTCACCACTCACAAGTTTCACATCTTCCGCCCTGGACAATGCATCCATCCCACTCACGTCCACGCTCTCGAACATCCATACTTTTGCCACGAACCCCTTTGCACCTATCACACATAATGGCGAGCAGTACTCCCTCGTCCATATTGGCAACCCCGTTTCCCCTGCCATGTCCGATTATTCCGTCAATGCATCAGCCGAATCCCCTGGAAGTTGCCCCAACTCGCCCCTGTCCTGCTACTCCCCTTGTGGAGTGGAAAACATATTCGCCTCCAACGTCGACATCGACCCCATCACCCTCCAAGAAATTGCAACCAGTCTGGTCCAGACCGTCAAGAACCGCAAAGAAGTCCACTGGTTCGCAGTCCTCGCCTTCGAAGACAAGATCAAAAGGCTTGAGTCAACCATTGAAGGGTATGCCGAGACCTATGAGCGGGCTCCAGACGGGTATGTCCACAACACTATGTATCCTGACCTCAAGATCCCACTGGGCGAAGGAATGTACGCCAAGGCCTACTGGGTCACCCCAGCCCATGACGGATATGTCCAAGCGTATGGACAAGAACAAGGGCCCTTGGACACGCCCTACTCACTCCCCATCTACACTCGAGCAGTCTATTCGTCGGAGCCCGTTGAGCCCCTCCCTGCCTGGTTCCACCAACTCCTGGTTGGTACCCCCGCCGTTCACACTAATCTCACCAAAGCAGCCCACCGACTTGATGACTGGGGCATCGCTGTGGATATCTCGCGCTACCGCAAACTGGATGACGACCTGTCCTGCATCAACGCTGAGCTCGAACGACTCGAAGCTGAAGCTGGGGCGATTAGGATTGGGAAGACCATCTGTGAAGGCTGGCTGGAGCTGGCTCATGCCGCCAAGCAGCTGGGGCACATGGAGTGCCTGGCGATGCCGTTCGTTCGCCAAAGGAACGAGCAGTTGGCCACTAGGGGAGGCTGGAAGAAGTCTGCGTGCGGTCGCGCTAGCTAGAGCGGGAGGTGATGAAACCAGCCTTAGGTGATCGTTATTACTCATATGATACAGCCTTTGTAAGTCGTGGGAACCGGCCCTAGTGATTAGTGATCGGATGACTGATGAGTCTTATTGTGCTTACGGATCAAGCTGGAGTCGCTTATTGATCACCCTAGTACCTTAGTCATAGCACATATCTGGCTTACTATACGGTGATGAGTCACAACTGTACCTTTAGTATAAAAGAGGTCTTTTGCTGTCCCTAAGACGGCAAGTTGAATCTCCTGTCAATTCAACTCCCCTTCTCATCTCATTCATCTCTCTATAAGTGGGCACTAGGACGTTACTCTAGTGTGGGAACCACTTCTTATATTGACAACAACTTGGCAATAAGCTATCCACGCGATATACCACCAAGTTAGGACAGCCTATCCGAAACAACACTGAATCAGTGTTGCCCTCACTTTGTGGCGGTGACAAACGCTGTGCCATGAGCGCCACCCTCCAAGTTTTTTTCCAACACTGTTTTTGCGGCGCCTACTCACAACACATGCGCCCCACATCTGGTGACACCATTATCTGCCCATGCACATACTCACAAAACCCCATCCCGATGACCAAACTGGATCACGATGGTGACCCTTGGCCAAAAGCTGAGGTGACCCGAGACCAACCTAGGGGGCGAATGAATGTCTGTTGTGTGGCCATATGCCATGCCTCGTTCACTTGTTTCCTTTGCTAACCAGGGTGCCGGTTTCAAGGCTCTCATGGCAGAACAACACGCCAACCCGTGGCTCACCCCCTCCCAATCCCCTTCTCCTACCCAAGGTAGCGCACACCTTCTGGCGGCCCGCTATGGCAGCCAACAACATGTCCTCTGACGCATGGCTCACCCTTGGGATCCTGATGCTTCCATTCTCCACTCTGCTCCTCACATCCTGTCTGACTGTCCCTTGGTTTCGATTTTTTGCTCTTGCATTCTTAAGGACTACTCTTTTCATTACTTATTTTGGACTGTGAAAGGCACTGAAGCGCTTGCCACCTTTCTCGTACATAGTAATTCTCTCCTCCATCCCCTACCCCCTTGCCCAGACCCCCTGTAATTATTTTTTCAGTTGGCTTGAGGCCTGAAGCAATCTGTGCTTTTTGTTTTACTTATATCCATTTTGCTTGACAGTCTGTTATATACTCCCTGGGTCTCCTATGTAGTGTTCTTGTAGCACCGCGATCTCTTGTTGTGTAAACAGTGGAGAATAAACTTTGAATTCTAAAAAAAAAAAAAAAAAAAAAAAAAAAAAAAAAAAAGTCGTAAGCGGGGACACACTCACGTGGTCGACTCTGTTTGATCCGGGCAGTCACGAGAGCGATCGTGGAAAGGAGTTCCACCATGATCTTAACAATTATTCTTCCCATGGCTGCTGTGAGGGATA